>Ga0193726_1000784_pt1 | contig 29405 bp, 24 predicted proteins | sample H2c1metaG_FD_144928 | JGI IMG/M metagenome (GOLD analysis project Ga0193726, IMG submission 144928) | Soil microbial communities from a riparian zone of the East river system, Colorado, United States - H2c1 | ecosystem: Environmental > Terrestrial > Soil > Riparian zone | place: USA: East River... | reverse complement strand
TATGCCGCCGACCTTTGATTGGGATGCACTCGAAGACATCGCCATCGCACTGACTGACAAATATCCCGATACCGATCCGCTGACGGTGCGGTTCACGGACATGCACAAGTGGATTACAGAGCTTCCGGGATTTGCCGGCGATCCGCAGAAGTCCAACGAAGCCAAACTCGAAGCCATTCAGATGGCATGGCACGAGGAATACTCCGACCGTCAGAACTGAGCGACGCCTACACTTTTCGCCGCTTCCGGCCATCGTGCCCCGTCCGGCGAGCTACTGGAAAGTCAGGCGCAACACGCCAGAAGCCGTGTGCCACCGGGATAGGGGAGGCGTGCTGGCAACTAGATTTAACGCACAAAATTCTCTATCCAATTTTCATTCGGCGGCTTGTGCAAACGTTCGTTTCCCTTTATTCTAGTGAGGTTCTATTCCACACATTCATTGTGGCGCTATGGTGCAACGGTTAGCACGCGGCCCTTTCAAGGCCGAAATACGGGTTCGATTCCCGTTAGCGCTACCAAGGTTTCATGGACTTGCCGGCATTCCGCTACCATCCGCAGACCAGAAGTCGAGTTTATTCCACTCCAGCTTTGTAAACCCATGATTTACACAACGAATATACGGTAAACCGGTACGCGGCTCTCTAAGTCGTTTTCCTGGTGCGGGTTGCTTTACAGGTTTGTCAGGGCGAGCCAGCAAGCCAGCGTGGCGAATTTCTCATCTTGTGACCAAGGGGCGCCAAGCGAACGACCCATCTGCGTGACCCGGCGCAGAAGTTCGGGGGCGCTTGCGGAAAAAAAGCCCGCACACTGTGTCAGCAATTCACGCTCTTTGACCGGTCTCAGTTTCACGCCACAACGAACGCAGGCACTTCGAAGAGCGTCACGAAAGAGTTCGCCATCAGCGGTGTGAATCAGAGCGTGAGACTGCAGAATTTTCTCGAGTTCTGGCAGTACGCGACCTGAAGCGAGCAAAAGCCCTCCGCATTCCAGTTGATAACCTTGTTTTCGCAAGTCAATTTTGACGGCGCGAAGCGAACGACAGGCGAGGGTTTCGGCTTGTCGGCGGATCTGCGAAACAAATTCAGCGGCTTGTTGGCCCCGCATTTTTTCTGCAGTGTGATAGGGCTGCCGGTATTTGTAGCTGAAGGTGTTCACCAGTTGAAGGCGCTGGCGGGTCAGGATCGCTGGCACGTTTCTTTCAACTGACAAGACGACCAGCGCCGTCCAGCCTGAGTGAACGCGAAAACCAACCGCAGCTTTCTTCATGAGGACCTCCGCGGTAGAAAACCGGAGGCAGCAAAGATGCATCGCGGACGGTTGCGGGTCAAGGTCTACGCTCCTGGGGATGCTGCCAATTCCGCCCGGCGGAGAGTGGATTCAAAAGCTGGTATTGAGCCGCAGAGCGTAACTGCGTGGCGGACCTATGGCGTTGCCGGAAAACAGTCCGGCGAAGTCGATCACATTGAGGCGATTGTTCAAGTTGGTGACGTCGGCTTGCAGATGCATTTTTAATTTTTCGGATTTCCAGATATCCGCCCCGAGCGAAGCATCGACGGAAAGTAACGGTTTGATACGGCCAATATCAAAATTGACGCGATCCACGACTTTTTGCCCGTACTGGTCAACGGCGTCCTGTTTGCTGCCTGGAAATTCAAACGGCAAGCCGGTTCCGTATTCGGCGCCGAGAGCAACTGAAAAACGACTGGTCAGATCATAGCGAAACCGCGTGCGGAGGGTATGACGCTGGTCTTGCGAGATCCAAAACCGGCCGGTGAGTTTGCTGAGAGCGTTTTGCGCATCGTCACCCAGAAAAAGTCCGCCGGTCACAGGTAGATACGCCGAGCCGACACTATAGGAATAACTTACAAAGCCGCTCAAGCGATTCCAATGCGGAATTTCAATTTTTCCCTCCGCCCCGTAAATCGAGGACTTCGCGAATGCAATGGGAAAACTGACGGCGGTACTGAGCAGCTGATCGTCGTCGGCATAATTGTCGACGCGACGACTGAAAACATTGCCGTCCAGTCGCAATTGTCCGACAAACCCTTTGGTGAATCCCGCTTCATAATAGTTTCCGTGAGAGGGCTCGACGGGAAGGTTCAGAACCTCATCGCTAAGATGGGTGACCTCGGGTGAACTGGAAAGCAGGATATTTTCCGCTGAAGGCGTTTGAAAAATACGGTCATAGGAAGCATGTAGAACCAGATCGTGTTTCGGAAAATAATACGCAGCAGACAGACGCGGGCTCAGGGCATGTTCGTTGACGACCAGTTGATAGTGATCCCAGCGCAGCCCGGCGCTCACGGTCCAATTGCCGAGACGGATTTGATCCTGGATAAACGCAGATTGCTCCAGGTCCGGCCGTTGGCCGACAAAAGTGAAAGTGGGCGGGGTATCCGGATCAAAATTGGAAAAATCGGTGATCAGGCTGTTGAAATTTTCGTGCAGAAAACTTGCGTCAGATTCAACGCCAAACTTCCACTCTTGGCGCCCTTGATGCACCGAAACGCTGCCCTTGACGTAACCCTCGCGAAAATAATTATGCTGAAAGGCCATGACCGGGATGGAATAGGGGTTGGAATACAAATCGTTGGAGTTGTCTCGAACCATGCCGCGAAGGTCCCCGACGGCATTCGGTGAAAAAATGTGCTGGTAAGCCACGATGCCCATCGTCTCGAAATTGCCGGCATTCTGAAATTGTGAACCGAGCGGCTGTGCGGGATCGAGCGCATTTTCGTGAGGTGACTGCTGCAACTGCTCGTTGGGAATTTGATAGCGCGATAGTTCGTGGCGAACACTGAAGCTGAGGCGGTCGCGATCCGTCAAATCGCGTTCATAGCGAATGGCGAAATCACCCGTCGTCCCGCTGTTGGTAAAATTTTCAGGAACGACAGGGTTCAGGTAATAGTCCGTGCGATCGCCACTGGCGCTAACGCCAAGCGTGTTCTTGCCCCAGATGTATTGCCCCATCGCATACGCGCCGGCCGTCGCAAAGCTGCCACCTGAAAGCACGGCGTTGCCATGCAACCCCTGGCGCGTATCTTTCTCCGTGTTCACTTCAATCACACCGCCCATTTTGCGGCCATATTCGGCGGGAAATGTCGCGGTGTAGACGCTCATGGACCCTACGTCATCCGCGCCGATCTCCGGACCAAAGCTCGGAGAACGATTGTCTTGCAGAGGAATTCCGTCCACGACAAATTGCACCTGATATTCAGAGCCACGGGGATGGAGAACCGCGTTTCCTTCATACAGCCATCCGGGTTGCGAGTTGACCAGATCCTGAATTGAGCGGCCCGGCAGGGAACTGATGCGGTTCTCAATCACCTCGGAACCAATGTGGTTGATCGCGCCGGTGCGATGGGGGTCGACAAGAGTTTCTTCCCCGGTGACCAGTACCGACGCGTTGGAGCCGGCAAGGCTGAGGGTAGCCGTAAATTCTTTGGGAATTGCCGAGCGCACTTCGACGGAGTCCAGGAACGGGGCGAAACCCGGCTGCTCGATCCTGATGAGGTAGATTCCAAATGCCAGGTGTTTGGCGAAAAGATTTCCGGAACCATCCGTTTCATAATTCTGATGAAACCCGTTGGCATCAGAAATCAATTCAACGGTACCTTTTACCGCCAGCCCCGCAGGATCTTTCACGCTGAGGCGCAATTCACCAGTGTTACTTTGCGCGAACACCGCAAGAGCACAGAACAAATACAGAAACAGAAACCGTTTGGCGAAACTCTGTGGCACGGAGTCCGGATTTCCCTTCCGCAAAGCGATGTCACCGCATTCCAGCCTGCGCGATACTGCATTCCATTTTAGCTTGGGAAAACGACATTTGTCTGGGTATCTCGCCGCACCGGACTCTGTCCGTCACTCGAAAACGCGGCGCTCAAGCCCTTCTGAGCTGAGACGGTCGCCGGCTGACCCGAAGGGATGTATTTGTAGGCCACCGAATCGTCGGCGTGGGCTTCTGCACATGTCTCGCGTTTGTTAAATTTGTTGCAATTCTCAGCCACCGGGTCCCTTTCGCTGGAAAGGTTTCACACTCTGTTGGAAACTAGAAGACGCAGTTTCATAAAAGTGGAACAAGGACCCCGATGAATCGCAGCACTACGGAAAATGTGGAACGCCATTCTGCTGGAGACGAGCGCGTGTCGATTGTTGGCTCTGCGGGCCTGACGGGTTCGCGGATTGTTCCACCTGAAGAAGTGGACCTGGCCTTCCACATGCCCGTAGGCAAGCTCCGCAAGCGCGCAGGGATTGAATCCCTGGCCTACGCCGGGGCTGATGAGACCGAGTTAACCCTAGGCGTGCGCGCCGCCCAACAAGCACTCGCCGCCGCTTCGTGCGCTCCTCAAGATCTTGATTGGATTATTGCCACCAGCGAAACGTTTCACGACTATCCATCGCTTGCCGCCCAGCTGCATTCCCACTTAAAAGTGCGCGAGAATTGTGGCGCTCTCGATGTGGGCAGCGCCTGTCTGGGGCTGCTAAATGCTTTGGCAGTCGCAAAGGCCTTGCTTGTTGCGGGGCAGGCGAGCTGTATTTGTGTGGTTACTGCTGACCTGCACAGCCGCACGCTTACGCCGGATCGCGTTGCCGGGGAATTTGGCGGACTATTTGGTGATGGAGCCAGCGCCTTTGTTTTACGCAAAGGAGATTCCGGAACGGTGGCCGCGCAGCATGGTCTCGGTTCGTTTTTTTTCGGCTGTGCAGGTCAGTATGCCGACGCCGTTCGGGTCAGCGACGACAAGGATGGGGGTTTGCACCTCACCTTTGATGGAGAAGCGCTCTCGCGCGCCGCCATTACCCGGATGGAAAAAATTATCACCGAGGTCGAGCAACGCAGTGGGATTTGCCGCTCCGAAGTCGGCGCCTTTGCTACCCATCAGCCGAATCCCCGGCTCGTCGCTCTGCTTGCCAAACAGTGCGGCTTGCCAGCCGAGGTCTTTCCGCCCATTGCCAAAACGTCTGGCAATCTGGGGTCTTCGACCTGCGGCGTGGCCCTACACCAGGCGCTGCTGCTGACCTCCCCACCGGCACGTTCGCGCGGCAAGGCCATCTTCCTCGCCTCGCTCGGCCCTGGTCTGGTGTTTGGTGGCGGCTGGATTACGAGCGAACGGACACTTTCCTAGCACAGGGATTCCGTCAGGGTTTGTAACCTTTTGTAACATCGCTCCCTGAGCTGCGCTTCGACTTCTCCGCAATTCCCATCTAAGACATTCATTATAAGCAGCTTATCAATAACCAGACACTGGCCTTCCGCTTGCACTTCTCAGGGTCAAGTTAGACCTGTTCGCACAAAGCGGAGAATCAAGTGATGAGATTGAAGAGCAATACACGACGTGGGTTTTCTCTAGTCGAACTCCTGATAGTGCTGGCCGTTGTATTCACACTGTCGGCGATGGCGATTATCAACATGGCTCCGATGCGCATGAACAACAGAGCCGACAACGCCAGAGACGCGGTCGTCACCCAGCTTCGTCTTGCTCGCCAATTGGCTATTGCCAAGCGCCGTAACGTGGCTGTGGCTTTTGTAAGTCCGAACCAAATACAGGTGAACGTCCAGTACCGGGCGGGCGAACCTGTTGGCCGGCCCATTCAGCCGGTGTACTTGAATGATGCGACCAATGGCGTTACCGACACTTCGCAGTTCATGAGTTGGGCGTCGCTCGGTGCCTTGCCAACCTCAGGCTTCAGCAATGGCGACGCCTCGGGAGTCAACATTACACAGCTTAGCGGTGGGACAGCTCCCTGCGTGGTCTTTACCACCACTGGAGCCTTGGTAGGCGCTGCTTGTGCAGGAGCCGGTCTCGCCGATTTGGCCAGCAACAACCCGTCAAATCTGGCCGTCTTTGTCGGCAGACCGAATATGCCCGGTACGGCCCGAGCGATCACGGTGATGGGTTCGACCGGACGTGTGCGCACCTACAGCTGGGACGGCTCGCTATGGAGACCTTAGAGAGGATTACGATGCAGAACTTAGAAAAAAAGTTTCAGCGTCAACGGGGCTTTACGCTCATAGAGGCACTTCTCTCTATCGCTATCCTTTCCTTTGGCGTGTTGTCGGTAGCAGTAATTTATGCCCAGGGAATTTATCTCTCCAGCATGACATCGTATGACTATGTCGCGCAGAAAAAAGCGGAGCAAGCCGTCGAAGCAATCTTTGCGGCTCGCGACACGGGCGTCCTGTCTTGGGCCACAATTCAGAACCAAAGCACCGATCCGCAAGGCGTGTTTCTTGATGGTCCGCAGCGCATGTTGCAACCAGGGCCCGACGGCTTGGTTGGCACCGTAGCGGATGCCGGAGCCCCGGATGAACTCATCGTTACCGGGCCCAATAGCGCACACCAGCTGGGAACGAGTTCCGATGAATCGGTGAATCTGAATCCGTGGATGACCCGAACGATAACCATCGTTCCTGTAACCGGTGAGGTCAACCTGCGCCAGATAACCGTCACCATAAACTATAACCTTGGAAAGATTTCCCGCACCTACACTCTAGTCAGCTACATCTCGTCATTCTCGTGAGGACGCCAGGGAGAGAATTGGTCATGAAAAAACAGCACGGATTTACGCTCGTTGAATTTATGGTGGCCATGGCCGTAACCGTGGTCGTACTCGGCGCCGCAGTGATGGCGTTTCGCGATACGGCCAAGAGTAGCCAGGGTGTTTCTCTGCAGTCCGACATGACGGACAATCTGCGGGCGGGATTGAACCTCATTCAACAGGATTTGATTCAGACCGGGACCGGCATCCCCACGGGAGGAATTTCGATTCCCAACACGGGTGCTGCCGGTGCGGGATGCTCTTCCGGTGTTTCCAACCTGATTCGTCCCGCCCTTACAGCCAGCTCTCTGATTTTTCCCAAATGCAACATCGTGCTGCCTGCGCTCAATCCGGGTTCCGCTCTCGGTGTGTTGATCAGCAGCCCGGACGCGACGTCGACAACCAATACCGACATCGTCAGCATGCTTTATGCCGACAACTCTTCAGCGACGGCGGCCGGAAAAAATATCGGTATGGACTCGGCACCGGTGAACGGGGCCAGTTGCCCGGCGGGAAAAATTGACAAGAATGGCCTCTATTTGACCTTTGATACCACTTGCTTTAATCCGGCAACGCTTCCCACGTACGGTATCGCGATCAATCCCAACGACCTGATTCTGTTCAGCAACGCCAACGGAAACGCCCTGCAGACGGTTACCTCGGTATCGGGTTCCACGCTGAACTTTAATTCCGGAGATGGTTTTGGCCTGAACGCATCGGGCAAGCCTTCGGGCACACTGATTCAGTTGCAGAATTACAACGTCGACGCCGCGGGCAACCGGGTTTACAACGTCGGTACGTATCCGCCCACGACCGTCACGCGTATCTGGATGATTTCCTATTACCTCGACAACACCACCGACGCTGCTCACGTACGTCTGATTCGCCGAGTAAATTTCAATACCGGGTATGCAGTTTCCGAGACCATCGAAAATCTGCAATTGACCTATAACTTTGTGAATGGCTCTACGGTGCTCCCCAATCAGTCGGCCGTGCCTACGGGCTATTCGGAAAACCAGATTCGCAACGTAACCGTTAACCTGGGCGCGCGTTCCGATACGCCCACCACGGCAGCAGGGAACAAGGTTAGGTACCTGCGCACCAATTTGCAGACCCAAGTCACGATTCGCTCACTGGCTTACTTTAGCCAGTATGAATAAACAGGAGCCTGATGATGAGAATCACAACAAAGACGCGGCGTAGCGAAGCGGGTATCGCTCTGGTTACCACCATCCTGCTGATGCTCTTGATGTCCAGCCTCATCGTGGGCTTCCTCATGCTGGTCACGCAAGGACAACGGCTCAGCGGCATCAACAGTGACAACAGCAAAGCGTTCTATGGCGCTGAAGCCGGGATGGAAAAGATCACGGCGGACCTGGGAACCCTGTTCAGCAAGACATATTCGCCGTCAGCAGGACAGTTGGCTGCGATCGAAAGTGCTCCTCCGGTCCTTACCGACGTTATCTATAAGAAGTTTGATGGAACCAGCGGCTATTCGCTCGATTATCCAGTAGACGGCCTCGGCAATCCGCTCGCCACCGTCAGCCAAATCAGTTCCGGCACTTCCCCGTATCAGGGAATGACGGCTCTGATTACTCCCTACACGCTGACCGTCACTGCACGCACGGCACAGGGAACGGAAGTCAAGCTTCAGCGCACGACGCAGACCGTCGGTATTCCGATGTTTCAATTTGGCGTGTTCTGCGATGGCGATTGCAGTTTCTTTCCTGGTCCGAATTTCGATTTTGGCGGTCGTACGCACACGAACGGCAACCTTTTCCTGGCAACGGGATCCACGCTTTCCTTGTCGGATCGTGTTACCGCAGTGAAAGACGTCATCCGCACGAACTTGTCGAATGGCTATCCCACATCCACTTCCTACGCGGGCACCGTCAAGGTCACGACAGCGCCAGGCTCTGGTTCTTACCGAGCCCTTGCCCAGACTGAAGGGAGTCTCCTCGGAAATCTTGGCACAGCGATCAATCCGGTTTGGTACAACCTGTCCACCAGCGCCAGCAACTATGCGGGAAACATCAAGAACGGCAAAACCGGAGCTCAACAATTGAACCTGGGTATCACGACCCTGGGCACCAACACCAAACCGATTGATATTATTCGCCGGCCCACAGCGCTGGATGATCCGACGGTCTTGCAGCAGCGCTACTTCGCACAAGCCAGCGTGCGCGTGCTCCTGTCCGACAACCCTGTCGACATCACATCGCTACCTTGCGTGTCGGGTGGCGCTCCACTCGACTTGTCGCTCCTGGCGACCGATCCCCTTACGTGGGCGGGCAGCGCCAACCCAGCCGTACAGAATCTCTACACCCGAATGACGAATAACAATAATGCCGGACTCAACACCCCTCCCGTGCCGCTCGCTACCTCCGGCGCTGCGGTTGGCGCTGCCGCGTATTCCACTTCTCAGATCGCGGGAAACAACGGTTATTGGTTGCCCAACCCCGGGCCGGCGGTCGGGTTTGGACTTCCCATCATCAAAGGTTTTATCAAAATTGATGTTCAATTGGCTCCGTATGGCAATCCTTGCGGCGGTTGGAGGGATGTCACGACCGAAGTTCTTTCCTACGGATACGTGGGCAAGAATCTGAATCCTTATTACGCCGGATCGCTCAACAATCCGTCGGTGGATTTGACTGCGGCGCAGTTCGGACCCACGCAGCCTCTTATGACCTTGAATCTGTCCGGTCAACTGCCACCTAGCCCCAACAGCTGCCCTGACCTCCACCCCAATGCGATCATTCGGTTGGAAAGGGTGCGGGATAATCCTTCCAACTGGAAAAAAGTCGGAGTCAATCCAGGCCCCTGCGGTGTGGTCTTGAACGCCAATCCGGTAAGCCAGATTCGTCCGATGTTGGGTTCTGACTACTGGCCCAATGCGCTATTCGATACCCGTGAAGGCACGATCCGGGACGAGAACCCCCCGGGTAGCCTGGGTACCGTCGCCTACGCAAAGATGGTCACACTCGGCGGCGTGATGAACTACATTGAAGTGGACACCGCAAATCTGGCGCGCTACCTGACGGGAGCTCTTGCAGGTTCTGGTACCCTGTCTTTCGATGCCGTCACCGCTCCGAACGACTATGTTCTGTATGTTTCAGACCGTCGCGGAAACTACAAAGGCCAAGTACTTCCAGCGGGAACCGTGCCTCTGTCTCCGTCCACCTTTGAAACCGGCGAATATGGTTTTGAAGACTTCATCAATCTTACGGATCCGAGCAACGGCTGCCCCAACAGCGCTCTAGACACGGGCGAAGATCTGGACGGTATTGGAACGGCTGCCTTCTTTACCTACGGCCAGGACGCTACCAAAGCCAGCCAGATGTATAACGCAGCAAGCCCGGCAATCAGCGGAAATGGCTATTTCCCAAATAACCAGGTAGGAGCCCCGGCAGTTGCAGCCGTCAAAGCGCAGCTAGTAGGTGCCACCGTCAACAATGCTTTGGCTGCCAACTATGCGTGTCCTGCTGTTGCATTGCCAACAGCAGTCTGGCCGCAGACCATGGTCATTCACGCCAACGAAGCCAGAGAAAATCCGAATTTCTTCTTCCGCCGCGCCGTCAAGCTGGTCAACAGCAGAACGCTCGGAAACTTGATGAACATCTGCCCGGGCAACGTACGCTGCGGACTGACGATTGCCTCGGAAAATCCAATCTACGTTCAGGGCGACTTCAACGCGAATTCGGCAGGTGGCGGATTCGGTGATGCCTACGTGGCTACCTCAATCATCGGCGATGCCGTAACACTGCTGTCAAACAATTGGAACGACGCGAACTCGTTTTATTCGACCTTTAACCAGGCGCAGCGCGGTGCGGCCACTACCTTCTACCACACGGCGATCGTCGGAGGAAAAGGCATCTCCTTCCCGCAACCGTCCGGCGAACCGCAGGACTTCGGCACCGATGGCGGAGTTCACAATTTCCTGCGTTTCCTTGAGGCCTGGGGCAGTAACACATTGAACTACCGCGGCTCCATGATCAGCCTTTACACCAGCCGTCAGGGCATCAGCACCTTTAAGTGCTGCACAACGGTATACGGCGCCCCAATCCGCAACTACACCTTTGACACCGACTTTTTGACGCCGCAACTGTTGCCGCCGAGAACTCCCTTGTTCCGCAGCGTCAACACCACGGGCTTTACGCAACTGCTGCTATCAACGCAACAGAATTAACTCGGCAGTTTTTCCGCTGCTTTCCCGAAGACCCCGGCCCAACGGCCGGGGTCTTTTTTTGGTGTGGCTGTGGGCTGCAACGGGCGAAGGGCCTGCTGATGAGTCCGAAGCTCTTGGCAGCCGAATAGCCGGGCGTCTGGCTCTGGGGTCAGGCGTAAACCTCGACTGAAGTGCAGGTTGCGGAGCGGGCCCCGTTTGCGGGCGTGACGATTCACGGCGTCTCCCCATCCCCGTGAATCATTCAGCATTCAACAGTCGCTGTGCTCTTGCCGCTCGCTGTGCTTAACTCATTCTCCCGACTGAACCACTGGCCCAGTCGTGGCGTCTGGTGACTTGTAACGGGAGGCGAGCATTTTCACTCGCACACCAAATCACCTGCAGGAGCTGGTTCTGATCCAGCTGGGCCGCACGGCAATGCCGGAAGAGAAGCGCGAAGCTGCTGCTGTACTGCGTCGCGAATTTGAAGAACGCCTCGCGGAATGCGGAACTCTAGCTTTTCGCGTTGCTCGCGGAGTCCTGCGCAACAACGCCGACGCCGAGGACGCCGCCCAGGAGGCTTTGCTTCGGGCGTACCAACGTTTCCATCGCCTGCGAGACAGGAATTTGTTTCGTGCCTGGCTCGTACGCCTCACCTTCCGCCTCGCGCTCGATCGAGTGCGTTCATCGAAGCGTCGCGAAGTTCGCGAAACGGAATGGTCGAGGCCCACAACACGCCCGCCGGCGGTAACCGCCGAGGATTTGGCAGCGAGCAGCCAGTTTCAGCTGCACCTCGAGACAGCGCTCAGTGCACTGCCCGATAAGCTGCGTCTGGCCTTGCTGCTCTCGGCCATGGACGGGCATTCACTCGAAGAAGTGTCCGAGATTTTGCAAGTGCCAGTTGGAACGGTCAAGTCCAGGATTTTTTCAGCAAGAAAGCAGTTAGCGGAGAAATTGCAATGTCATGTGAAATTTTCAAAAGTGCGCTGAACGAAGCAGCAGCTACGAACGCTTGTCCGGCCGGGGATTTGCGCGCCCATTTGGAAGCGTGCACCGACTGCCGCGCAGAATTTGCCGCCGCCCGAACTACTTTTGCCGCCATTGACTCGCACCTGTCCGCCATTGCGAACATTCAGCCGTCATCCGCATTCCTCCCGCGCGTTCGCTCGCTGCTTGGGCGAGGCAGTACTCGGAAACTTAACTGGACCCCGGTTGGGCTGACGGCCGCTGTTGCGGCAGTGGTTGTTCTTGCTGTGGTGCTCTTTCCTCTGCATCAGAGGAACACGCCGCAACCGCAACCACTGCAAAGTTCTCGGGCGCGCGAGACTCAATCCAGCAAACCAGTTCTGCCGCAAGCAGGCAAACCACGGCAGGAAGCGCACACGGTCTTAAAGCATTCCGCTCCCGTCTCCCGGCACCAGGCACGCGGCAATGTGCGGCAGGAACCGGATGTGATCGTTCCCGAGGAAGAGCGAGTAAGTTTTGCCCGATTCCTTTCTGCCGTGCAGCGCCGGGAAGTCGCCCTGGCGCTCGCCAAAATTCCCGCAAGAGACGAGCAAAAACTGCTGCAGGTCGATCCCCTCGAAGTTGCCAAGCTAACCATCGCACCGCTGGAAGGCGGGCCGGACTGGATTTTCACCAGAGGTGAATAGCGGTCGGTCTTGAAAAAATTTTGGAGGAACAATGAAGAAGATGAATCTGCTTTTCTGCTCCGTTGCTATGTGCGCAGCCGTTCCGTTTTTCTCAACTGCGCAGGACAATCCCTCGCAAATGGAGGAAAAACACAAAGCGGAAGCCAAAGCCATTACCGCTGATAAATCGAAGGCGGAAGACATGGCGCGGGCAGCTGCGTCTTCAATTCCCGCCAAGTTGCAGGTCGTTTTCGCGGAGTATGAAGGGGATAAAAAAGTTAAGAGTCTGCCCTACATTCTTTACGTTACGGCCGCAAACAATCCGCATTATTCGAAGAAACTTCGCATTGGCAGCCGGGTGCCGGTTTTAACTGGCAAAGAAGGTGGTTTGCAGTATCTCGATGTCGGAACAAACATTGATGCTCAAGTAACGCGAACTGCAGACGCTCGATTCAACCTGGAATTGGTTCTCGAACGATCCTGGGTGGAGGGAGAAGTGTTTGCAAACATGGAGGGGACAACGAAAGGTGCCGAACCTTCTGCTAGCCCGTTCAAGCAGCCCATCATTCGGCAATTCAAAACGGACCTCGAACTTTTCCTGCGCGATGGCCAGACGGTTGAAAGCACCATGGCTACCGACCCGCTCAGCGGAAAAGTCCTTCGCGTTGAGGTCACGCTCAATATTGTGAAGTAAGCCCGCCGAGGGCTATTGCTCTCTAAGAATTTCCGCCAGCGCCGGCTCGAGCTGTGAATAACGAAACTGGTAGCCATTCTGCTCGGCTTTGCGTGGCGCCACACGCTGGCTTCCAAGCAGCGCGTCCGCCATTTCCCCTAGCGCCAGTCGCAGCGCAAATGCCGGCGCCGCAAAAATCGCTGGCCGGCCGATCGCACGAGCCAAAATCTTTGTAAACTCCACATTGCGCACCGGCTCGGGCGCCACAACATTTACGGCCCCGCGTACGGAACTGCTCTCAATCGCCATTCGTAAGATTCCGATCACGTCCCCCAGCGCCACCCACGACATCCACTGCTGCCCATTTCCGAGCTTTCCGCCTAGTCCGACGCGAAACGGCTTCATCATCTGCGGCAAAGCTCCGCCATCTTTCGCCAAAATAATTCCAAATCGCGCCAGCACTACGCGAATCCCCAGCGCCTCTGCCTTTACTGCTTCCGCTTCCCATTCCAGCGCCAGCTCCGATAAAAAATCCCGTCCGGGCTTGCTTTCCTCACTCAGTAATTCATCGCCACGATCCCCATAAATTCCGCAGGCCGAGGCGGACACCAGCACCCGTGGTCGCGCATTCATCTGCGCCAGTATCTTAACGAGCGCTCGCGTCGTATCAATTCGGCTCGAGCGTAGCAATTTCTTGCGCTCCTCGGTCCATCGTCCATCGGCGATCGGTGCCCCGGCCAAATTCACCACCGCGTCCGGGCCAACTCCTGCCCCGCCCAATTCGCCGGTATCGGGGTTCCACTCGACGTCGAATCCCCGCTCGGCCCCATCGCGCTTTTTACTCCCCGCGCGAAGCAACCGGCACACCATATGCCCCTCACGCCCCAGCGCCTCCACCAGCGCCGTCCCCACCAATCCGGTAGCCCCGGTCATCAGGATTTTCATAGCACCGTTATCTCAAATCTTCCCATGACGGTCTTGTCCCCCTACTCGAAGTTCGATGCCGAGGCCATGCGCTTAGCTCCCGGCAAAGGGATTATGCGGGCAAGATTCACGGCGCGAAGGCCCCTCTGTTGAAGAGTAGCCTTCGCGCGATGCTCTTGACGAGATATCCTGAATAGGACCGCTCCACTGGCCCCCTCCCCTCCCGCACGGTACAATCAGGAGGTGACATCCCAAGCACAACCCGCTCCCGTCAAAGTCCTTTTCTTCGGCCGCCTGAGGGAAATCGTCGGCAGGTCTGAGGATTCGATCGAGCTGGCCGAGGGTGCGCTCATCGAATCGCTTTTTGCCAGTTACACCGCTCGCCATCCCCAGCTCACCGAATACCGCTCGTCACTCGTCGCTTCCTGCAACCAGGAATTCGTGCCGTGGGACACTCCGCTCCACTTCGGCGACGAGGTGGCCTTCCTTCCTCCGGTGAGCGGCGGGTAGAACAAACCATGACTGACCCACTCAGCCAGGATCTCTACCGGTTGACTCATGACCCCGTCGACATTGCGGGCATCACGCAACACGTGCGGGGTTCGGCCGACGGCGCTATCGTTATCTTTGACGGTTTCGTTAGGAACCATTCGCACAACCGCGAAACGCTCTATTTGGACTACGAGGCATACGAGCCGATGGCCGTAACCAAAATGGAGCAAATCGGCATTGAACTCCACGCCAAGTTTCCGATTCATCGCGTCGCCATCGTTCACCGTCTCGGCCGCTTGCAAATCGGCGAAACCAGTGTACTCATCGCCGTCAGTTCGCAGCACCGCCCGGCTGCCTTCGACGCTTGCAGATACGCCATTGATATTCTCAAACGCACCGTCCCCATCTGGAAAAAGGAGTATTTTGTAGATGGTGCGGTTTGGGCGGACGGGGAACTCCCGCCTGTTCGGTCCGGGCGGCAGGAGACTGCAAAGCCTCCGGCGACACCGGATGCCGATTCAGCATCATAATTTTCAATGCGAAAACCTTCTCTTGGTCTGCCCGCTCTGCTGGTCGCCCTTGGTGTACTTGTGGCAGCCGGCGGCGCAGCCACTCAAGACAGCTCCGCGCCTGCGCAGAACAATTCCTCGCCGCCACAGCAGAATCCCAATCGCCCGCCCTGGGCCCAGAAATCGAAAACCGCTTCCAAAACAACAGCTCCGAGTGCTTCTCCGGTGGGCGAACCCGGAAAAATTGTTCAACCGACCCCGCCTGAGCCGTCCTCCGACCCTCAGGACTCCGCATCGCAGCGCGGCAGGATCAAAGTCACCGTGAACCTCGTAAATGTCCTGGTCAGTGTGCTGGACGAAAATAATCGGCCCATGCCTGACTTGCCCATTGAAAGCTTTCAGCTCTTTGAAGAAGGCGTTCAGCAAAAAATCGAAGTCTTTGAATCAGAGACGACCCAACCGCTCGATCTCGCTCTGATGATTGACGCCAGCCTCAGCGCCCACAAGGAAATCAGTTTTGAACAGGAAGCCTCGGCTCGTTTCATCGCTCAAATCCTGCGTCCAGTCGATCGGCTCGCCGTGTTCTGTTTCGACGAAGACGTCACCCAACTTGCTCCCTTTTCCGACAAAGTGCCTATGCTGCAAGCTGCAGTTCGGAAAGTTCCCCCCGGCTCGGGAACTTCGATTTATGATGCCGTGGCCCTGGGCGCGCGTTCCCTTGAAAATCGCGGCGAAGACCGCCGGCGCGTCATCATTCTCGTAACCGACGCCGGTGAAACGACCAGCCGCACCGATTTTGACGCCGCGCGCAAAGCGGCTGTTCGCTCCGGCGCCCTCCTGTACACCATCGTCATTCGCCCCATTAAGACTGAAAGCGGCCGCAACACCGCTGGCGAACACGCCCTGGAAGCCATGACGGACACCACCGGAGGCGCCATTTTCTATCCCGACTCCGCGCAGCAACTGAACGCCATCTTTGACCGCATTGACCGCGAATTGCGCACCCAATACCGTCTTGGCTACTATCCCACCCCGCGCGGCCCTGCCAACACCTACCGCTCCATTGCCGTAAAAGTAGGCGAGCACTACCGCGTCCGCCACCGCACAACGTACCTCACCGGTCCGCAGTAATATCGAACTATTTTTCTTTTTCCGCAGAGCTCCTCCTCTCTCCTCAGCCCGCCTTTGCGCTAGAATCCTGTTGATGCCTAAAAACTATCTCCAAGCCGCCATCGAAATCGCCCAGCAAGCCGGTGCCATTCTTCGCGACGAGTTTTCCCGCCCGCCGCAAATCGCTTACAAAGGCGAAGTCGACCTGGTCACGCAAGCGGACAAACGCTCCGAGCAAGCCATCGTCGCGGAGATCTCCAATTATTTCCCCGATCATTCCATCCTCGCCGAAGAAGGCTTCGGCCACGAATCCATTTCCGAATTTGGCTGGCACGTCGATCCTCTCGACGGCACTACAAATTTTGCCCACGGCTACCCGTGTTTTTGTGTTTCGATTGCCCTCGCGCAACGCGGCACGCTCCTCGTTGGAGTCATCTATAATCCAATTCACGATGAACTTTTCGCCGCGGCAAAAGGGGAAGGCGCTACGCTCAACGGCAAAAAAATCCAAGTCTCGAAAAATGCCACACTTTCCACCAGTCTGCTCTGCACCGGTTTCCCGGTTCACAACCGAAAGGGCACGCCTAATCTGCAGTATTACGGCGACTTCACCATGCAATCCCACGGAGTCCGCCGCGACGGGTCCGCGGCGCTCGATCTCGCGTATGTAGCTGCTGGCCGCTTCGACGGATTCTGGGAATTCGGCCTTAAAAAATGGGATACCGCCGCGGGCGTCCTCCTCGTTGAAGAAGCGGGAGGGCAAGTCAGCGATTTTGCCGGTACACCTTATGAATTGGGAGGCCCGCTGATCCTCGCCACGAACGGCCTTATCCACAGAGAAATGCGCGCCGCGGCGGCGAAGGTCCGGCAAAGCGGTCCGCTTATTCCTGGCACGTAACTGCGTTGTTTCTTGCAGCATCAGCGACCGTATCCCTAGCTGGCGTCCTAGGCCCCTCGTATAGCCTCCTTGCGCAGGCCCTCCTTGGTTTCATCGAACACCCCCCGGGTTTTTTGAATGGTGTCCGCCTGCAGGTCTACCCCACCGAACATCGCAAGAGCGAAGCGTCTGCTGCCTGCAGAGCAGGTACCCCCGTCTCGATTCCACTTTACTTTTGCGGAAACATTCGCAGATCATGGGCCCACGACCAGGGGTCTGTTCCGGAAGGACTGTCCTCGAGCGGTGCAGGATCCCCGCTGGTCACGCGCGGAGATGCCACGCTACAACGCTCTTACTTGTGAAGGAGATTGATCTCTCATGAAGAAGCTTGTCGTGCTGGTCCTGTCAATACTTCTGTTGCCCTTCCTGCATGCCCAGCAGCCGCCACAGCAGCGGGAGCGAAGAGAAGATGAGCAACCGCCTAATCCTGAACTGCAACGGGAAGAAGTAACCAACCTTGAACTAGAGAGCGCGCGCGCCATACAGCACAACAATGGAACATTTTTCCGCCGCGTCTACAGTGAAGATTTTGCCGGTACTCTTTCCCACGGCCAACCCGTCGACAAAACCGCTTTCATTCGTGCCGTCGAAGACCGTTCCTTCCAGTATGAGTTCTTCAGCGCCTCGGACATCAAGGTGCGTCTGTTTCAGGACATCGCCGTCACGACTTCCTTGTGGAGTTCCAAAGCCATCGTGAAAGGCCAGCATGTCAGCATGCAGATGCGTACGATGCACGTCTATGTCAGCAGTCCTCGTGGTTGGAAAGCCATCGGGGGACAAATCACCAACCTCCCGCCAGACGCCCCGCACCCGCTTTGAAACTTGACCCGCGTTGACGCCGCGAACCTGCAATGCTACGCTCGCCCCTCATCCATAACGCATGCGCGCCGTCGACCTGATCCGCAAAAAACGCGACTCCCAAGAGCACTCCCGCGAAGAGATCGATTTTCTTATTTCCGGCTATACCCGCGATGAAATTCCCGACTATCAGATTTCGGCCTGGCTTATGGCCGCTTGGATCCGCGGTCTCAGCCGCCAGGAACTCGCTTTCTTGACCGAGGCCATGCTGCATTCCGGCCAGGTCCTCGATTTTTCTTCGCTTCCTGCAAAGAAAGTCGACAAACATTCCACCGGCGGCGTTGGCGATAAGACTTCTTTAATCATTGCGCCGGTTGTCGCTGCCGGCGGACTTATCGTCCCCATGATCAGTGGCCGCGGCCTCGGACACACCGGTGGGACGCTGGACAAACTCGAATCCATCCCGGGTTTCAATGTCAATCTCTCGCTTCAGCGTTTCCGCGAAGTTCTTGAACAATGCGGAATGGCGTTGATCGGTCAAACTCCGGAAATTGCCCCTGCCGACAAGAAAATCTACGCTCTCCGGGATGTCACCTCAACCGTTGATAACTATTCGCTCATCTGCGCTTCCATCATGAGCAAGAAACTGGCCGAAGGGATTGACGCGCTTGTTCTTGATGTCAAAACTGGTTCCGGCGCGTTCATGAAAAAAGAACCAGACGCCGTGCATCTCGCCGAACTCATGGTTGACGCCGGCAAGCGCATGAACAAGAAAGTCGTCGCGCTTATCACCGACATGGACCAGCCCCTCGGACGCATGGCAGGGCACGCTTACGAAGTCATCGAATGCATCGACATTCTCAAAGGCGGCGGACCTGCCGACCTGCGGGAGCTCAGTATCGAACTTTCCGCTTGGATGTTCGTTCTAGGCGAGCGCACCAAGACTCTTGAGGAAGGCCGCGCGCTCGCCGAGTCTCTGGTCGGCAATGGGAAAGCCCTCGAAAAATTCAAGCAGGGAATTCGCCTGCAGGGCGGCGACGAACGAATCGCGGACGAACCCGAGCTTCTGCAAACCGCAAATTCACATCAAAGCGTCGCAAGTCCCGCCGCCGGATTTATCACGGCAACCGATTGCGAGCAATTCGGCACGGCCCTCGCCATTCTTGGCGGCGGTCGTGAACGGAAGGAAGACAAAATTGATCATGCCGTCGGACTCGAATTCCACAAACGCATCGGTGACGCCGTCGAAAAAGGCGAAACTCTCGCCACAATCCACTACAATAGCCACGCAAAAGTTGCCGAGGCCACGCGGCTCATCTCTGAAAGTTACAAAATAGGTCCGGCTTCGCAAAAACGGCAATTGATCCGCCGCGTTATCGGCGACTGAGGAACCGTTTCATCGCAAGAGAGGAACATTCAAATGGGAAGATTTGCCGGTCTCCTGGGCCTTACCACCATGATCGCCCTGGCCTATCTTTTTTCGACCGACCGCAAAGCCATTCGCCTCAAAACGGTCGCGTGGGGACTCGGCCTGCAACTCACCTTCGCTTTTTTTGTGCTTCGCTTTGAGGCCGGCCGCCGTATCTTCCAGATAGCGGGCGACGCGGTTAATCGTCTCCTCAACTATTCCTACTATGGCTCGGAATTTCTCTTCGGCGAACTCGGCAAAAAAGGATCCTCGGTCGGCTTCATCTTCGCTTTTCAAGTTCTCACCACGATTATTTTCATCGCCGCCTTCTTTGCGCTCCTCTATCATATCGGCGTCATGCAACTCCTTATCCGCGCTTTTGCCGTGGTCATGACAAAAGTCATGGGCGCCAGCGGCGCCGAGTCGCTGGACATCGCTGCCAGCATCTTCATGGGTCAAACCGAAGCTCCGCTGACCATCCGCCCTTTCCTGAACAGCCTCACCAAATCCGAATTAATGTGTGTGATGACTTGCGGAATGGCGCATGTTTCCGGTGGCATGCTGGGCGCCTATGTAAGCTACGGTATCGAAGCAAAACATCTGCTGACCGCAGTCATCATGACCGCCCCCGGCACTCTGCTCATGGCCAAAATGCTCGTTCCGGAAACGGAAGTCCCGCTCACTGCAGGCCGCGTCGAAATGCCGCAAATGGAAAAAGAACCAAACGTGTTCGGCGCAATCTCGCGCGGCACGGTGGATGGCCTGCATCTCGCACTCAACGTCGGAGCAATGCTCATTTCTTTCCTGGCCCTGCTTGCTCTGATCAACGGAATCATGGGCGGCACCCATAACTGGCTCTATGCCCATGGGGTCACCTGGTTCCCCGCCAGTCTTACCCAGGTTTTCGGATGGCTCTTTGCGCCAGTCGCTTGGCTTATCGGAATTCCCTGGCATGACTGCGCGACGGTGGGCAATCTACTCGGTACTCGCATGGCGGCCAACGAGCTCGTCGCCTTTACCCAGCTCGCTCAGCTAAAGGGCAGCTTGGATCCGCGCTCTTTCACCATCGCCACGTTTGCTCTGTGCGGCTTTGCAAATTTCAGTTCCATCGGCATTCAAATTGGCGGTATCGGAGCCTTAGCGCCAGAACAACGCGGCCAGCTTGCAAAATTCGGTTTCCGCGCCATGATGGCCGGAACCATGGCCAATTTGATGTCCGCTTCCATCGTGGGAATGTTGACGTGAGCGTAAGGAAAAACCCGAGCAAAGCGGCAGCGGAAAAATCCGCTGCCAGAAAATCAGGTGCGGCAGACGGAGCCTCGCTCGGCGAATTTGAAAGAGCGGACGTCGCTGCCAGCTATATTCTAGAGAAAACTGCATTGCGTCCCGCAATCGCGCTCGTCCTTGGTTCCGGACTTGGCGCATTTGCCGACGAGTTTTTCGAGCCAAGCAAAATTCCTTATGCAGATATTCCGCATTTTCCCGTTTCCACCGCAATTGGCCACGCCGGACAACTGGTCATCGGCGGAGTCGGCGGCACCGCCGTCGCCGCCATGCAAGGCCGCGTTCATCTCTACGAAGGATACTCCGTCAAAGAAGTCTCATTCCCTATCCGGGTGTTTGCCCGTATGGGCGTCAAAGCGGTCATCCTCACAAATGCCGCCGGCGGTATCAAACGCGAGTTCAGCCAGGGTCGCCTGGTCGTGATCAAGGACCACATCAATTTGCAGTGTGTGAATCCGCTGTCCGGTCCCAACGACGAACGTTTCGGCCCGCGTTTTCCCGATATGAGCACGGCCTATGACCGTCGCTTTCGCGAAATGACGGTCGGGGAGGGTAATCGTTCCGGCATCGGGCTATTTGAGGGCGTTTACGCGGCACTTCCGGGTCCAAGCTATGAAACTCCCGCTGAAATCCGCTATTTACGTTCGATCGGCGCCGACCTGGTCGGCATGTCCACGGTTCCTGAAGTCCTCGCGGCGCGCCACTGCGGTATCCGCGTGCTCGGAATTTCCTGTGTCACCAACGCCGCCGCCGGAATCCTGGATCAGCCGCTTGACCACAAAGAAGTTCTCGAGACCGCCGAGCGCGTGAAATCTCAATTCATCACTCTTCTGCGCGGCGTAATCAATCGCATCGCGTCGAGCCTTGTCGAAGCCGACGTAAAAACTGCTCTGGAGCAAATCAAGTGAGCGAACGGGATTCCTTGATCGAAGCCGCCAAACAAGTCCGCGAAAACGCCCACGCCCCTTTTAGCAATTTCCGCGTTGGCGCGGCCGTGCGAGCCAGCTCCGGCCGGATCTTCGGCGGCTGCAACATAGAGAACTCCACTTACGGCCTGACCCTGTGCGCCGAACGCGTGGCCATCTTCAAAGCCATCAGCGAGGGCGAACGCGGCTTCGACGCCATCGCCATTGTCACCGACACCGATACGCTGACTCCGCCCTGCGGGGCTTGCCGCCAAATCATCTGGGAATTCTGCGGGGACATCCCGGTAACCCTCTCAAATCTCAAAGACAAGTCGGAAACTCTCCAGATGCGCGACCTGTTCCCCAGGCCCTTTGACTCCTCAAGCCTTTAGGAAATCACTTTCTGGCCATGGGAACTTCGCTCGGGCCCTGGGCAGCGCCGTCTCCGCAGGCGGCCTCTGCGCCGGAATCCGCGTCCGCGAGTCCACTCGGCGGACAGCACAAACCCCTGCCGCCAATTTCCCAGACCTGCTACTATCGGCCAAGAAATGAGGGATAACTCTTGCGATTCAAATTTCTCGCTGTCAGTTCAATCGTTTTTCTCTTTCTCGGTATTCCCGCAAGCGCGCAAAATGCCAAAAAGGAAAAGGTAGATGTAATCATTGCGGGCGGCACGGTGTTAACCATGGACGGCTCCCGCGCCACCATTGATGACGGGGCTGTTGCCATCAAAGGCGACCTGATAGTCGCCGCCGCCCCGCGAATTGAAATCGAAGCCAAATACAGTGCTGCGCAAACCATCGATGCAAGAAATAAACTTGTCCTGCCCGGCTTCATTAACGGCCACACCCATGTGCCGATGACCCTATTTCGCGGATTGCATGACGATGTAACGCTCGATGACTGGCTACGAAAATATATTTTCCCGGCGGAGGCAAGGAACGTAACCGAAGAATTTGTTCGCTGGGGGACACGACTGGCCATGGCTGAACAAATTCGTGGCGGTGTAACCACTTTCGCGGACATGTATTACTTTGAGGACGCGGTCGCCGAAGAGACCAAAGCCGCAGGCATGCGCGGCGTGCTCGGCGAAACCTTTATCGACTTCGCCGCTCCGGACAACAAGAGCGAAACCGAAATGCTCGCGTATACCGAAAAGTTTCTGAAAAAGTGGCAGGGAGATCCCCTGATTCACGCCGCGCCCGCGCCCCACTCCATCTACACCTGCTCGAAAAAAACGTTGCAGGACGCTGCAGCTCTTGCCAGAAAATACAACGCGCCCATCCTGATTCACGTCGCTGAAATGAAAAAAGAACTCGACGACAGCCGCGCGCAAAACGGAACAACTCCGGTGCAATATCTCGACAAAATCGGGATCCTCGGTCCAGACGTAGTTGCCGCGCACTGTATTTTCGTGGATGAAGTCGACCAGAAAATTCTCGCCGGAAAAAATGTGGGTTGCGTGCACAACCCATCCAGCAACATGATGCTCGCCAGCGGAGTGTCTCCCGTTCCCGACATGCGCGCCGCGGGAATTGCCGTCGGCCTGGGCACCGACGGACCTGCCGGAAGCAACAACGATCTCGATCTCATGGAAGAAATGGACCTGGCCGCGAAACTCGCAAAAATCACGCGCAACAATCCGCTCGCACTCAATGCCAAAGCAGTCGTGGAAATGGCTACCATCGACGGCGCAAAAGCACTGCATATGGAAAAAGAAATCGGCTCGCTCGAAGCCGGCAAAAAAGCCGATTTAATTCTGATTGGCCTCGACGCGCCCCACGCCGTTCCCATGTACGACGTGTACGCGCAGCTGGCATATGCCCTCAAGGGCAGCGATGTTGAAACCGTCATGATTGGCGGCCGTTTGGTGATGCGCGACCACAAGCTTTTGACGGTGAAAGAAGACGAAGCCGTCGCCAAAGCGCGCGAATATCAGGTGAAGATTGCAGCGTCACTGAAGTAAGAAATTAAGTTCATGGTGATTCATTTGTCCGGGCAGATGTTCGGCGTGCCCTGCAGATCCGGGAACGCTTTGCACATTTGATTCAGAATGTCCGGGATATTTTCCAGCGCAAATTGCCGGGCAATTTGCTGCAAATTGTCGGAATTTATTGTCCCCTGGCCATAGGTTTCGTACTCACGGGTTAATTGCCTGATGTCTTGGTCGGAATAACGCTTGGCATAGTCGGCAATAATCGCTTCGTAGAATTCGCTGGTTTGCAGCGAATCCCGGATTTGTTTTGAATAATCGTCCGCGATCGCATTCTCGTCAAGATCGGATGGCAATGATTCGAGCAGTGAGGCGCGCATCGAATCGCTGAGTTTTCCGGCCACATTCTCGATTTGTGACTGCATGTCGGCGGTTTCAAGGAGCTGCTCAATATCGGCGCGCAATTGCGGGTCAATGGGGGCGGCCGGCGCCTCACCGGGAAGCGGCGGCGGAGGGGGTCGGATTCCCGGCCCGTCATTGGCCAGCGCAAATACCACGGCAACGGTGGCCTCGGCCTCAACCGGATTTCCGTTTAGCAGAACGGGCTCATAACGCCACTGCCGCACAGCATCCACTGCGGCGGCTTTCAGAAGCGGAGGGCCCGCGACCACTTCCAAATCCTTGGGAACGCCATCGGTACCGATCACCAGATGGACGTTCACTGTGCCGGATTGCCGGGTCAACCTGGCCAGCGGTGGATAGACCGGAGACACACGACGGGTGAATTTGGCAGTGAAAGCCTTGCCATCGATTTGCACGCGTCCGGGACTATTCTGCGCCGTTGCGGCGGGCGCCGCTTGCCCGCGTGTCGCTACGGCGCAAAGCAGGAACAGGAAAGCGAGTTTGCTCTTAGGTTTCATGTTGGATCGGCGAAATTGTCAAAGTTTCGCGCGATGGCGCGAGCTTCTTCTAGAGTTTGATCGCGAAGGAGGGTGCCGTCTTCAAGGATCGTTTCGAGGGCGTTGGAGCCGTCCGCTGGAGCTTCCGGAATGGCGACACCGTCTTCAATTTCTACCGTCGCGAAGCTTTTTCCGTTTTGGATCAAATTAAAGCGGCCCCCTTTGCTGGCTTTGCTGGGGTCGGTCTTGGGATTCTTGTAGACGTTGTGCCAAGTGCCGTTGCGATCGATGGCCGAGCACTTTAGAGCGAATTTCAGCGTGTCGCGGTTGACCTGTTGCAACAGCGCGCCGCCCATGCCGTAACTCCAGATGTCCTGTGACCAGCCTTTGCGCGTGAGCTGCGCCGTAATGTTTTGAATGGTATAGAAGTTTACGCCGTCGCCTTGGATGAAGCGCACGTTGGGAACGGTGGTCTTCCAGCCTTTTTTGTTTACTTCATAACCAAAAACTTCGCTGACGATTTTGAAGAGTTCTTCGAGAACAGCGACGGCGTCGCCGGAGTCCGGGCGAATGATAAGCGTGCCGTTACGCTGCATTACTTTTTCACGCAGCGCGCCGCCCCACAGATTGCGGACGGCGTTGTAAATGTCATAGGAATCGCTGACACAGGCGACCAGGCCTTCCGGGCAGTTGGCCAGCATGTTGGCGTAGGCGTCGACTTCACGCTCTTCGCCCCACGACGTGATGGTGGAATGCTCCGACGCCGGAATGCTGTATGCGGCGCAGTCGAGCGGATTCTGCGCGGTGTGATCCGCGGAGTAGAACTGGTTGAGCAGTTGAATCGCGGCGAGCGTGTCGGTGCCAAGAAAATTGAAAAGATGCGCGGCGCCTCCGATAGCCGCGGATTCTTTGGATGAAACTCCACGAAATCCGAAGTCGTGCAGCTTGAAGGGCAGCAGAGAAGGATCGCCCGTGCGAACCAGCGCTTTGCCAATCACCTGTTTAATCGCACGGGAAAGTGTGGCGACAGTGATGGGGTACCAAACTTGCAGCAGCAAAGTTTCCGCCCAGTTCGTGAGCCAGTAAAATTCTGGATCGGTATTTTCTATCGTGATCAGCGCGTTGTGGCTTTTAACGACAGTGCCTTCTTTGATCGCGCGAATGCGCAGCGGGAGGCGACCACCATGCTTGGCGAAGAGCGATTTGAATCCTTCGTAGTTGAACGATTTCGGGTGTCCCTGAAAGTGGGCATGGGCGAGGCGGCGGGCTTCTTCGACATCGGCGATCGTGAAGACCTGGCCGGCGAAATTGGATTTGATGATGTATTGCAGCAGGGCCAGCATGGTCTCGTCGAACATGCCCCCGCGCGACTCCACGTAGGAATAGATGTGGCGCGTGTCGGGCGGATATTGCCACCAGTGGGTGAGCTTGTAGGAGTCAGTATTGAGGATGGGATTCAGCCGAAGCGACTGCATGGAGCTCCTTGGGCGTTGGGTTGAACGAGGGAGCCGGTACGGCGGCCGCTCATGGAATTCAGGATAGCAGATGGGGCGTGGCGGGTGATCGCTCTGTGCTGGCTGTCCGTGGCTTGTTGGTGACTCGGGACCAGGACGGGACTTCCAGTAGCCCGCGCGGCCTCACCCGTTGAAATCTGCCGGAGGTCATCGCCCGCGCAGCGTGTAAACTTTGTTTGCCAGCTGGCGGGAAGGAAATTTCAATGAAAACCATCAAGGGACCGGCGATCCATTTGGCGCAGTTTGCAGGGGATGAGGCGCCATTTAACACTCTGGCAGCGATTGCGACATGGGCGGCGGGGCTGGGATTTACAGGACTGCAGATCCCCAGCTGGGATCGCCGGCTTTTTGATTTGGAAAAGGCTGCGGAAAGTCAGACCTATTGTGATGAAGTGACCGGGATGTTGCGCGAGCGCGGGTTGGTGATCAGCGAATTGTCTTCTCATTTGCAGGGCCAGCTGGTAGCAGTGCATCCCGCGTACGACGTGGCGTTTGACGGTTTCGCGGCGGCAGAGGTGCGGGGAAATCCGGCTGCGCGTACCGCCTGGGCTATTGCGCAAATGAAGCTGGCGGCGCGGGCTTCGCGGCGACTGGGGTTAACCGAACACGCGACATTTTCTGGAGCGTTGGCGTGGCCCTATTTCTACCCGTGGCCGCAGCGCCCCGCCGGATTGATCGAGGCCGCGTTTGAGGAACTGGCCCGGCGATGGAAGCCAATTCTGGATACGTTTGCTGAAGCCGGAGTTGATCTCTGCTACGAGGTTCATCCCGGCGAGGATTTGCATGACGGCGTGTCCTTTGAAATGTTTCTTGATTACGTCGGTGGCCACCAGCGATGCAACATTCTTTACGATCCGAGCCATTTTGTATTGCAGCAGCTGAATTATCTGGAATACATCGACATCTACCACGAACGAATTCGCATGTTTCACGTGAAGGATGCCGAATTTAATCCGACTGGCCGGCAAGGGGTGTATGGCGGATATCAGTCTTGGTTGAAGCGCGCTGGACGATTCCGCTCCGTAGGAGATGGCCAGGTCGATTTTCGGAGGATTTTTTCCAAGCTGGCGCAATATGATTTTGCGGGTTGGGCGGTACTGGAGTGGGAGTGTTGTTTGAAGAATCCGGAAGATGGAGCACGGGAAGGGGCGAAATATATCAAAGAACACATGATTCGGGTCAGCGAGAAGACCTTCGATGATTTTGCCGGTACCGGCACAGATCGAGCGGCAAATCGTAGCATGCTGGGACTTTCATAGCCGGCGCCGTGGCCAGCAGTAAACCTCCAAGAACGCAGGAGGGACCTAGCCGCTTCAAGCCTGCGGGCGATACCCCCCCAGGCCTCTAGTACGCGCCGCATGATCGTTTGCAGGTTGCCCTGAGAGGGTTTCCCAGAGGAAAGCGAAATACTTCGTTTCTACCGGTCGGTGTGAAGCGAACTGGCAGGTTGCGTGATAGCGGACGTGATGGCGACCTGCGGAGCAGATTTTGCGGTCAATTGCTGCAGAAGTTCCCAGTCGCGCTGAAGCTGCGAGTCGGAAATTTTGGGCGGACCGCCTTTGGCCAGTTCCTGGCGAAGTCGCGTGATGAGCAGTTCCCGGGCAAGGTCCACGTGCGAGGACGAAGACAAGATATTGCTGCGAGAGAGTCCGACAGCTATCGAATCGTCATTGGTGCCCGAACGAAGCATGGGATTCCCAGCGGCAGTCAGATCCAACTGCGCGTGTTCTTGAAATTGCCGCCAGGAAGTCTTCACGCGATGCAGATTGCTGTCGGCAGAGGTGTGGGCAATTTCTTCCAAACCCTTTTGATACGAACGGCGTTCCTCCTCGGTCAGGCGCACGCCAAAGGTACCGTCGGGAGAATAGATCCGGGCGTTCTTGGGAGGAGTGAAACGTCCGTTGGTGACATAAATGACCCCGACGCCGGCTGCCAGTACGGGATGAAATACCGTGAGCGGAATCGCGTATTTTTTGGCCTTGAAGATGGAGTCGACCAGGCCGTGGATTGGTTTGCTGCGCCGAATGCTGCCCGGAACTTGGGGAATGATGTATGCGCTGGAAACATATTGCGGATGGTGCGAAGTGTAGTGGTAAAAAGTTTTTGCAATGTGTTTGGGCGTGGAGACGCCGAGATCCGCGATGACACCGCGCTTGGCGGATTTTGGATAGTAGAAATTTACGGCTTGGCGAACAAAATCAGCACAATTGCGATTGACGAGTTTATAGGCCGGTAGATTTTCGCGTTCGTTGTAAGAGGCGATGAATTCGTCGTCTCGCTGTTCGCTCGTTTCAATTTCAAAGGCATACAGAGTCCGGTCGTAGGCCGAACCGACAAGTTGCGTCCAGTTACCGCCAGGGATTTCGCGCGTCGGATCGTTCGGCGCGACGTCCTGTAAATGATTCAGGCGATACTGATTTCGCAGGCGCGCTACGGTTTTCACGTCCACCAGCAAAGGGATGTCTTCAGGGCGATCAACGGCGTAGAGGTAGGGAATCAGAGCAATGGCGATCCAGTCGCGACCACCAACATCGTGGTAACGGCTTAAGACGACACCGTTTTCACCGGGAAGGCAGCGGCGCAGCTCAGTTGGGGAGGCCGCGCAGACGCGCGAGAGATAGACAGCGGTATGCCCGGTTCCAGCCAAAGCTCCGTCGTAGCTGTAAGGTTCTTCAAGCAGGACGGTGACGTCGGCGCGAACTGGTTTGACCAGCCACAACGCGGTGGCTGCCAGGCCCGAAAGCAGAGCCAGCCGGAGCGCAGCCCGTCGTGCAGCGCCGAGTTTGGGAGTAGTCCGCATTGCGAAAGCCGATCGGTCCTGTTGCTGGGGGGCACGATCCACTCTAATTAGAACCCGGGTCCGGGGGTATAAGTTGTGCCCTGTAGGCCGGTCTGGAGGAAACGGTAACCTGTACGTAAGTACAGGAGAATGAGAGAGATGGGTGGTCTCCAAGGAGGCCGAAATTTGTGGAAAAAGGGCCGGATTCCGTTCCCCGAGCGAAGGCCTTGCTGAGCGAGCCGGCGGGGGCGCGGGAAACGCCGCCAGACCTCCAGAAAACGGGACGCGCGCGGCCAAAGTTGGCGTTAGGAGGCAGAGTCGGGTAAATTAGAGCCGCAGAGTTGAGTTGATACTTTTCGAGGAGAGTTTTTATGGCGGAAGCCGTACTGAGCGGCGCGGAATTCAAACAAGAGATGCGCGATGGAAAGTTGAAGTTGGGACTGTTCCTCAACTCGCACAGCCCTACAGTCGCAGAGCAGTTGGCGCATAGCGGATACGACTGGCTGCTCGTCGATACCCAGCACGGGCCTATGGGATACGAGAAGCTTTCAGCAATGCTGTGCGCGATTGCGGCTGGCGGGGCGAAATCCATGGTGCGGGTTGCCGGCTACAACGATCGCGCGGGGATCCAGCAGGCCCTGGACCTCGGAGCCGACGGCGTGCTTGTGCCCTACATCAATACGGCGGAAGAGGCCCGGCAGGCGATCAGCTGCATGAAATATCCGATGGAAGGAACGCGGTCGGTCTATTTCCCGCAACGCAGCATGAACAAAGCAGGATTGCTCGGCTACGCGGGCAATTCGAACAAGAACGCAATTGTGGCGCTGCAGGTGGAGACGGCGGACTGCATCAAGAACATGACGGAAATTGCGGCCGTTCCTGGTGTTGATTTGTTATTCCTCGG
>Ga0193726_1000783_pt1 | contig 29409 bp, 23 predicted proteins | sample H2c1metaG_FD_144928 | JGI IMG/M metagenome (GOLD analysis project Ga0193726, IMG submission 144928) | Soil microbial communities from a riparian zone of the East river system, Colorado, United States - H2c1 | ecosystem: Environmental > Terrestrial > Soil > Riparian zone | place: USA: East River... | reverse complement strand
CGTCTTAGCCTCGATAATGGAAATGTCTTTCATGATGAAGAGTGTTGAAGCAATAAGAATTCCAACCACTGCAGCATTAATTCCTTCTGTAGATCGATAAACAGCAGCATATTTTTTCAGATTGTTCCAGATAGGAAAAAAGAAAAGAACAAGAAGTGCACTTGGTAAAAAAATACCAATGGTTCCGATCAGGCAACCCAATATTTGCATAGCAACTCTTTCCTCCGGCGTATTTCCCATATCTTTTAATGCCATGCCACCGATAAAAGAGGAAATAGAAAAAACAGGACCGGGAATGGCACGCACAATTCCCATCCCATTATACATATCTTCTTTGTCAATGATAATAATATTCTGATCATTCTTTTTTTCTCTTACTTCCACCGACCGGATACAAAATTGTTCATACATCATCGGCATCAGCACCTGCCCTCCACCAAATACAAGGCTTCCCATCCGGTAGGTGTTTTCAAACAAATTAATGGGCTTTCGATTTGGCCAATTGTGTTTTTTAGCGGTTGAACTGATGAGCCCGGCTGTAATAAAAATGATCGCGAACATCCAGATGTTCCACCATTTTATTTTTTTTGGTTTTTGCTCCACCTGTGGAATACGTTTCCGGCTAAGGTTTGTCGTTAGCCCACCCAACACGATCAATACCGGAAATATCCACGGCTGTTTAAATAAAAGGTAGGTAGCCGCAGCGCTTACCAGCATGATGATCCAGGTTACTGTGTTTCTTATTGAAATTCCAAAGGAAGCTACTGCGGCATATACCAGGAACCCGGCTGCCATAGGAGCAATAAATTTGAAAATGTCGTGATTGAGCGTTCTTTTATCCATGTAATGAAGTAAAAAGGAAAACATACCCATCAGTATCGATGCGGGCAGGATCCAGATGATAAGCGTTACGATCGCCAATACCACCCCGCCTCTTTTGTACCCGATCAGCGTAATGGTTTGAGTGGATGAGGCTCCAGGCAAGAGTTGGCAAAAACCATTGTATTCAAGCAGTTCTTCTTTTGTTACGTAAGGTCTGTCATGAACAAAAGTTTTCATCATCATTGCTATGTGCGCCTGGGGTCCGCCAAAAGCAGTAACACTGGATAAGAAAACCGATTTTAAAAAATGAAAGTGGCGAAGCATCACCATGATTAAATATAAAAAATTTCCAACGAAGGAAAAATGAGAATTTTCTCATAAAAGAACTTATTGATTAAATTGGAAAAATTTTCCAATGAGATACCTCGCCTGCTTCATACTATTTCTCTTTATGAATGGTATGGCTTATTCTCAAAAAACAGATAAAAAACTGGAACAAAAAATAGCCGGGCTTATAAAAGAGTATCATGGAGACATAGGTATTTACGTTAAGGATCTGAAAAATGGAAGGACGGCTTCTATCAATGCCGATACTATTTTCCCAACGGCGAGCATTGTTAAGGTTACTATTTTACTTGGGATCATGAATAAAATTTATCAAGGCGAATTGTTTTATGATTCCGCATTTGTTTATAAAGACTCCTTATTGTATGAAGGCGAAGACATTCTTGGATCGTTCAAAAATGATGAAAAAATATTACTTAAAAAGATCATGATGCTGATGCTCAGCACAAGTGATAATACCGCGAGCCTGTGGTTGCAAAGCATTGCTGGAAAAGGAACGAGGATCAATGAAATACTGGACAGCCTTGGTCTTAAGGCTACCCGCGTCAACTCAAGAACCCCCGGAAGAGAAAACAACAGGACCATTTACGGATGGGGTCAAACGACTCCTTCAGAGATGGGGAAAATATTTGAAATGATCTATACAAACCAGGTCTTTTCGCCGGCAATGTGCGAACGGATGAAGCGTTGCCTCGGAAGAAATTATTGGGATGAAGACGAAGCCATTTCACAGGTCCCTCCAAATATAGAAGTGTTCAGCAAAAACGGATGTGTGGATGCATCGAGAAGCGAAGTATTATTGGTAAATGCTCCCCACCATCCTTATATCTTTTGCATTTTCACAAAGAATAACAAGGATACAAGTTGGGTCCACACGAATGAAGCGTGGACACTGGCGAGGAAGCTGTCTAGATATTTATGGAATTATTTTGTGCCGAAAGAAAAATGGAGTTCTGCCCTTGTTCCCGAATAATCATTTAAGCAGTTGGTAAGCGATAAAGCTCATGATGTATGCAAGGCCGGTCATGTAAACCAATTGTATCATTGGCCACTTCCAGCTTCTTGTTTCCCGGCGTACTACGGCGAGCGTACTCATGCATTGCATGGCAAATAAATAAAAGATCATTAAAGAGATCCCCGTTGCCAGGGTGTAGAGCGGAGTTCCATCGGCTCTTTTCGCAGCCTTCATTTTATCCTGGAGCTTAAGACTGTTTTGGTCTCCTTCCCCAACGCTGTAAAGTGTCGCCATAGTTCCTACAAAAACTTCTCTCGCTGCAAAAGAGGTTATTAATGCAATACCGATCCTCCAATCGTAACCCAATGGAACAATGACCGGTTCGATGGCTTTTCCTAAAATACCGGCATATGAATTTTCTAACCGGGCCGCATAGATGGTTTTATTTAATTCATGTATATCTGCATTTGGCTTCGACTTTAAATTTTCATATGGCTCCGTAGCCTTCTCTATCCTCTTGCCCGGGCCATAGGAACTGAGCGCCCAAAGAACCAAACTGATCATCATGATCACCCTACCGGCATTAAACACAAATACTTTCGCCTTATTGATCATGGTCTGAACAGCATTCTTCCAGCGGGGAGCGCGATAGGTCGGAAGTTCAAGTATAAAAAAACTTTTCTCTTTTAATTTGATAAAATGTTTGGCAACGTATGAAACGATCAATGCCATAACAAGACCGAATACATACAAACCCATCATCACAAGGGCCTGCAAACCAAGAACGCCAAACAAATAAGTTCTTGGAATAACAAGACCAATTAATATAGTATATACCGGAAGTCTTGCGGAGCAACTCATCAATGGCGTTATCAAAATCGTCAACAATCGCTCTTTCCGGTTCTCAATATTTCTCGCACTCATGATCGCAGGTACGGCACAGGCAAATCCACTGATCATGGGCATCACACTTTTTCCATTTAATCCAACACTGCGCATGAGCCGGTCCGTAAGAAAACTTATCCTCGCCATGTAGCCTGTGTCCTCGAGAAGTGTGATCAATCCAAATAGAATCATGATCTGTGGAACAAAAACAAGGATGCCGCTTAATCCGGAAAGGAGACCCTTCGTAAAAAGATTACTCCACCAGGTAACAGGCAACACCGATGAAAGAAATGAATTCAATTTTGCAAACCCTGAATCGATCCAGTCCATGGGATATTGAGCAAGCCAGAAAACACTTTGAAAAAGAAGGAACAAAACCACCAATAAAATAATGTACCCCCACCTTCGATGAAGCAGGACGTTATCTAATCTTTCTGTAAATAATGATTTTTGCAAAGGGTCCGGTTCCGAAACCGCAATCTGCATAATTCGTTTGATACGTCCATAGCGCTGGAGAATTTCCTCAGCCTGCGTTTTCGTTGGATTGAATGCATGTTTCCTTTCTATATTTTCAATCGTAACCTGCATCTCATCATTCAGATCAAATGACTCGTGGTTGATGAGGTAATGGATGGCGGTGTAATCGCTTAAAGCCGGGAAAAATTTTCGGACCTGTTCAATGGGCTCCAATGCCAATTGTTTGTTATCGATAAAATCCCGTACAGGCGCCTGGTACAATTGCAAGGCCGTTTGCTCAATCGCTTTTTTTAATTGCGGAATTCCTTTTCCTTTGCGAGGATTAACCGGGATGACAGGAACACCAAGTTCTCTTTCCAATTCTGAGATATCAATTTTTATCCCTTTTCTTTTAGCGATGTCCATCATGGTTAATGCAATCACCATCGGCACTTTAAGATCGAGCACCTGGGTGCAGAAAAGTAAATTCCGTTTTAAATTACTTGCATCCGCTACTACCACAACCACATTGGCTTTAATGTCCTTATCCTGGTTCAGTAAAACTTTATAGCTGATCCATTCGTCAAGTCGCCTGGGATAAAGACTATAGGTTCCGGGAAGGTCGATCACCTTTGCATCCATGGTTTCCGAAATCACGGTGGTCCCGGTTTTTTTATCAACCGTTACTCCAGGAAAATTGCCTACTTTTTGATTCAATCCTGTGAGGCAATTGAACAAAGAAGTTTTCCCGCCGTTGGGATTGCCTACCAAAGCAATATGTAACTTTTTATTTTTCACACGTTAAATGAACCTGCAAAAATAATTTGAATCAGGCAAGCAGGTTTACGAATTGCGATTTTTATCCTGTTAAACATTGCTAAACATCAGGAGATGTGAGTTCAGAGTTGAGAGAGCTTCGAGCTGCGAGGGGAGAGACAGTTAGTTAAAAATTGGCTGGAAGGTTTCTTCTGAATCATGATGATCCACGCCCCTTACCCGGGGCAGACCTTCCACCTCCAGCTTAAACATCACATAATTTTAGCCCTTGAACGTTTTACTTTAAATAGGATTAGGTTTGTATCAATAACTTTGTGGCTTAAACTTTAATACAACTATATGAATTCTTTGCGTGGACGATTGCTGTTCGTGCTGATATTTTTTAGCGTGGCTGGCCTTTCACAAAAATTAAAAAAATCTGACCAGCTTATCTTAACCAATCTTGAGACCCACATTCATTATTTAGCAGATGATAAACTTGAAGGAAGAAGAGCCGGGACCCCTGGAGAAGAATTGGCAATGGATTATATCAGCGATCAATTTAAACAAATAGGTCTGCGGCCCAAGGGAACAGAAGGATATTACCAGGCATTTAATATAAATGAAGGGAAACAAATAAATACCGGAACACATTTTAGTATAAATGATAAAGAGCTAACGCTGAATGATGATTATTTTCCTTTTGTATATAGTCCCAATGGTAGTATTGAAGCTTTGCCTGCCATCTCCGTGCAGGAAGCAGGAATGCCCTGGTTTATTAACTTAAAAGACGCAATAGATGATAATGCGAACAATCCTCATTTTGACCTCAGGGAATATGTTCACCAGCAGGCTGCAGATCTTAAAAAGAAAGGTGCGACAGCACTGATTTTCTATAACACATCATCAAAAGAGGATGCATTAAAATTTGACGGTAAGGATAAAGCGGAAAGTACAAGCATTCCCGTGATCTATGTTTCAAAAGCAGCGGCAAATAAATATTTTAAAGATGCATCAGCGTCTCTTGATATAAAGTTGAAAGTTGATATTGGTGAAAAGAAAAGAGTTGGTCATAATGTGATCGGGTATATTGATAACAGCGCTCCCACCTGCGTTGTTATTGGTGGGCATTTCGATCATCTTGGGTATGGGGAGGATGGCAATTCCATGCTGAGAACCGGGGAGCACCTTATTCATAATGGCGCAGATGATAATGCGAGCGGCACTGCGGCGGTTATCGAATTGGCAAGGTTGCTGAAGAATTCAAAACTCAATAAAAGCAATTATTTGTTTATTGCTTTTTCAGGAGAGGAATTGGGATTATTCGGTTCAAAATATTTTGTAGACAATCCTACAGTGAGCCTGGCCAGCATAAATTACATGATCAATATGGATATGGTCGGTAGGTTGAACGACAGTACCAAAGTTTTGATTGTCGGTGGTTATGGCACTTCTCCTGAGTGGTCCTTGCTGATCAACACAAAAGCCAAAAAATCTCCATTTGTCATAAAGGTAGATTCGAGCGGAACGGGCCCAAGTGACCATACTTCGTTTTACAGAAAAGATATTCCTGTTTTGTTTTTCTTTACTGGTCTTCATGCAGATTACCACAAACCAACCGACGACGCTGATAAGATCAATTATACCGGCGAGCTTACCATAGTTGACTACATCTATTCTTTAATAGAAAAGGAAAATAAGGAAAACCATAAACTCGCATTTCAGAAAACGAGAGAAACCCAATCCACTTCTTCAACAAGGTTTAGTGTAACATTGGGGATCATGCCTGACTACAGTTTTGCCGGAACGGGCGTACGGGTAGATGGAGTGAGTGATGGGAGACCCGCGCAGAAGGCAGGGTTGCAACCAGGGGATGTGATCGTTCAATTAGGTGATCACCATGTTACCTCACTTGAAAATTATATGGAAGCATTGGGAAGTTTTAAAAAGGGAGATGCCACCGTGGTGAAGTTTAAAAGAGGGGCCGAAAACAAGGAGGCGCCCATACAATTTTAAAATACGCATTGGTTGAATTAAAATGAAATTAGTTTTAGACAATAAGAACCTGACAGATGATTTTTTTGAAGATACCAGGTTGCTCGGTATCATGGCGCCAATTAAAGATTACCAGCTCTGCTGGCACTTTAATAATATGATGTTGATGGATTTTCGCATCAATAATGATATCGAGATCCAGCTTACAAAAAAGAAAAGAAATTATTTTTTTGCCGTGTATGAATATTGCGAAGCCACCGGATCGCTCGCACACTACGTTTACAACAACCGGTTTGAGGGGGAATACCTGCTTCCGGAATTCAAGCATCTTGACTTTTTATGGCTGATGAAAGGGGATATCGTGAATGAGGAGAACCTCCAGGAAACGATAAGCACGATAAGAGGCATAACTGGCGTGCAACTTGTAGTAGAGTTGACGAATGAAAAGATCAGGAACAAGTAACACCTTGTATTTTAACCTTCAAAAATCATTATATGTGGGAAGAAAAAAATAACAATCTCTATCGCAAATTTCAATTCAAAGATTTTAGTGAAGCATTCTCCTTCATGACTCGAGTAGCGCTGGCGGCTGAAAAGATGGATCATCATCCCAAATGGACCAACGTTTATAACGTGGTTGAAATATGGCTATCAACCCATGACGCCGGAGATGTGGTTACAGCTAAAGACAAGGAACTAGCCAAAAAAATTGATGCGTTTGCCTGACCGTATTCTTCTTAGTGCATCATGATCCTCATTCCCCCTTTTTCCACACTGCCCAATCCTACCTTTGATAAACTATACGTAAAGCTCAATAAAAAGAAGCGTCGCAGGCTGTTTACGCGTGTATCCTCTACATAATTTTGATTGCCGCTGCGGCTGATCCCTATATTTTGATTTAAAATATCATTCACCGTGAATTTTATTTCGCCGCGGTTAAAGTGAAGCATTTGTTTGCTGACGCTCATGTTCCACAAAGGAGTTTTTGCGTTGAACCCGGTTGCATGCTGCCCATTGATGGTGTAGGTAAAATCTGTTGCAAAAAAGAGCCCTTTTGATACCTGCCAATTTATATCCGCGGCATATTCATGATCCAGGTATTGTGAATTCACTGCCGACCGGATAGAATATTTCGATTTTGAATAATTGAGCGAGGCACTCAGGGAAAGGTCTAATTTATCGCCTGGACTCATGTCCAGTCTCAACTCAGGCCCCAATCTTAAAGTATTAATGTTATTTGTTTCGATATTGTTTATGGCATCATTGAGCAATTGTTTGTCTTTATAATAAAACAGGTTTGAACTGATGTCTATCGAGCCCTTTAAAAAGTGAACCGGCATGCCATAGCTGATGGTTCCACTTAGATTGGAAACTCCGTTCACATTTACCGGCATAACGGAATCAACCCCAAGCGCATTTATCTTATCGTAGTTCACAATCTTATTTTGCGTTTGTTGCATGGTAAAAAAAGCAAAGAGATTTTTATTCTTGTAAGGATTTACAAGGGACATATTCAAGCGCAACGTATGAGTGAACTCTTGTTTGAGGTTAGGGTTTCCCAATTTTACATACAATGGATTGCTATTGTCTGGAACGGGTTGCAGTTGCGTGATGGAGGGCTGATTGGTGCTCGTACTGTAGTTGAGCATAATATTTTTAAATCTTGAAAAATAATATTGAAATCTTGCTACAGGTAAAAGGTTTGTAAAACTTTTACTGATTATTGAATCTTTCCCGGCATTGACTGTATTTCCTTCCAGCTGAGATCGTTGTCCTGTAAGGCCCACACTATAATTGTAGGTTCTTGTTTGTTTGCGCAGGCGAAGCCCGCCGTTGGTATAACTGTAGGTATTTTTGAAATCATTGGTGAGCGGACCGTTGATCAAATCAAATTTTCCATTGTTCTGATTATAATCATATGTTGTTTTGGAGGCAGTGTTTTTAGTGTCACTTTTTCCGAGACTGAATTCCAATAATGATTTTTTAAAAATGGGCTCTGTATAAACCGCTCTTGCATTATAACCTGTAAGGTCGCTTTCATTGATGTTCTTCTGATTGAGTGAGTCGCGGTGAAACAAAGACCCCGCCTGGTCGTAAAAGTTGGTAATAGACTGAAGAGTGCCGTTTCCATTGTTATTGTTCAAGCTTGTTAACAGGTTAAACGAAAAAGTTCTTCCCTTCCGGTGGAATTTTTTTCTGAATAAAATATTTGTGTTGAGATTATATCCTTCATTGTTCAATTCATTATTACTGTTGCCATCGTTGATCCGTAGTCCCTGCTGCGACGCAGTTGAATAGTCTGATATATTTTTATTTTCTGTTTTCTGATAACTTAAGGAGGGAGAAATTTTTATTGAAGTAAATGAATCAATTTGGTAATCAGCGCTGAGATTGAGGCGATGATTGTTGTTGATATTGTCCGAATAGGAATTTTGGCGATAGATGTTGGAAGGAGAAAAATATTGACGCTGGATATTTGTTATTCTCTTTGGATTATAGCGGCTGTAGAAATAATTACTTTGAAAATCTGTTTTTGTTCCGATGATATTATTGTAGTTGATGCCTGTTCCGAACGTAGAGTTGATCCCGGTATTATTGCCGCCTAACAAGCCTGCGGCCGGATCATCGGGGCCTATATTGATACTGATATTGCCTCCACCATTCTTGAGTTGGCTCATGGCGCCGGTAAAACTCAAAATATCCATAAAAGAAAACCCTTCCGCATTGGTATTATTTCCCATTCCGATGGCAGACATCTGCCTTGCGCCTCTGAATGAATTTAAATTAAATTTTCCCTGGTAGTGATCATCGGTCCCCCCTCCTGCATTTATTTTTCCAAACATTCCTTTTTTCTTATCCTTTTTTAATTTCAGGTTTATGGTCTTTTCACTGTTTCCATCATCAAAACCGGTTAATTGTGCCTGGTCGCTGAGCTTATCGTATACCTGTACCTTATCGATCGCATCTGCCGGTAAATTTTTGGTAGCGATCTTTGGATCATTTCCGAAAAATTCTTTTCCATCAACAAGCACTTTTTGAACTTTTTCTCCCTGTGCCTTTACAGTACCGTCTTTGTCAACCTTTACTCCTGGCAATTTTTTCAGGAGATCTTCAACGTTTGCATTGGGTTGTGTTTTAAAAGAGCCTGCATTATATTGTATGGTATCGCCCACGAGGGTTACAGGCGGCGCTTCTGCAGTAACTACTACTTCACTAAGGACTTTGTTTCGATCAGTCATGATAATATTTCCCAGATCAATGTTCCGGTGATCCTCATCGATTTTAAAATATTCGATTGCATTGTGATAATTTACATGAGTGATCAGCAATCGATATTCACCGTTTTGAATGCCGGCGAGTTCAAATTTTCCATTGTTATCTGTCATGGTAAAACTAACAAGCGAAGAATCTTTTTTCTGCATCAGGGTAAGGGTGGCATTCGGTATTGGTTGTTTTATTGTGGTATCCATGGCAATACCTTTGATGGTGCCGCTTTTTTGAGCAATCGCGATTGTAGCGATTAAAAAGAAAAAAAGAATAAAATAAAATCTTCTCATAGCTGTTGAATTACAGCTACGAAAATATTCTTAGAAAAAATCAAAGCGGGTTAACTATGCTTTCATTAATGTTAATAGAGGTTAAATAAAAGGGGGTAAAAAGGTTGAAGGTGAGGGGCAAAAGGAGAAAAAAAAGAAGGGGCGATGAGATTTTTTAGTTCTTGCTGATGAGGAACCAGAATGGTTTTAATTGAGAATGGCGAAGGGCAGATAATAATTTATCGGGTTTTTGAGTGATCCGGTTTCTGCGGATTAATTCGTGTGCTTTGCAAAATTCCTGGGGGTGCTCGGTTTGATGAAGGATCTTATTTAAACCTTCCACTTCCAGTTCTATAGCTTGAGGGCTCATGAACTGGCTTTTAAATAATACTAAAAGATCACGATCAGGAGTGGCTTTCATATCGATGATTGTTAATATCCCACCATCCCTTTATGGCTGGGGCAACCGCAACCACTGCCCTTGCCTGTGCCGGAATAATAGTTCTTATTACAACCAAAAGCAACTATTGTTCCCAGAATAAGCAGTAGCAGCAGTATTTTGTTTTTCCGAATCATAAAATGGATTTCTAAATTAAAACTATTTTACAAACAAATTAGTATATCGCTTGCCAAATATTTGGAAATTAATCAGATTATAGGGGAAAATGTGAAATTGTCACGTAAATACCGCATTTTGGTAGCGCCACTTGACTGGGGCCTGGGCCATGCTACACGCTGCATTCCTATAATAAGAGAATTGATTGCCCAGGGTTGTGAAGTCTGGCTTGCGGGTGAAGGAGTGCAGGGGGCGCTATTGAAAGCTGAGTTCCCCAACTTACCATTTTTGCCTCTTCAAGGGTACAGGGTCCAGTACTCAAAATCTTCAAAATGGTTCTTTTTAAAGATTATGTCACAATTGCCAAAAATCGTTTTTTCGATCAAAAAAGAGCATAAATGGCTCAAAAAACAGGTAAAAAGGCACCATTTTGATGGAATTTTGGCCGATAACCGTTTTGGCCTTTATCACTCAAAAGTGCCTGGAATTTTCATAACGCATCAATTAACGATCAAAAGTCCTTTGGGAAAATGGAGCGAAAAAATCCTTCAGCGTTTGAATTATCGATACATCAATCGTTTTAAGGAATGCTGGGTTCCTGATCATGGTGGTGAAAATAACCTGGCGGGAGAATTATCACATCCGGAGAAAAAGCCTTCCATACCGGTAAGATACCTTGGACTTCTTTCAAGGTTCAAAGAGACCGGGCCAGGGGAAAGAGAAGGCCATCTTCTGTTTATTTTATCGGGTCCGGAGCCTCAGCGAACGATATTGGAAGATAAGATCGTAAATGAAATGAGTCATTATTCTGGAACTGCCACCATCATCCGGGGTCTGCCATCTTCATTGTCGATCATTCCATCAACAGGGATGATAAAATTTTATAACCATCTGCCCGCAGATGAATTGAATGAAGAAATGGAAAAGGCAGATTGGGTGATCAGCCGCTGCGGGTATAGTACCGTGATGGATATTGTAAAAATGCGGAAGAAAAGCATTTTAATTCCGACACCAGGCCAAACTGAGCAGGAATATCTTGCGAAATATGCACTAAAGAAAGAGATCACCGCCTTTATTGGTAAGTAAGGCATAAAATAAACCTGCAGTTTCTTATTCTTTCCCAACTATTTAATTGAACAGGCTCAAGGGAATTGAGTTGCCTATCGCCGAATAGCCTGCTGAGTTTGGATGCACGTAATCGCCTGTCCAGGCAGATTTGATCCGCAGCGGGTTTGTCGCAGGGTCCTTCACTACAGCTTCGAAGTCGAGCACTGCATCGAAATTTCCTGGAGTTCGAATCCATGCATTTACAGCCTGCCTTGTTGCTTCATTCGCAACAGTGTATTTAGTAGAGTTGCCAATGGGAAGCAACGTGGCTCCGTAAACTTTAATGCCGGCTGCATGTGCCTGTGCCACCATCGTAGCATATGCGCCAGTGATCATCGCTGCTGTGGCGTGCTCGTACGAGATATCATTGATGCCTTCGAGAAGAATGACGTAACCGACATTCGCCCTGGCGAGCACATCGTCTGCAAAACGGTGCACGCCGGAGGGTCCCGCGAGATCCGCGGACACTACGCGGTTTGAACCGATGCCCATATTGATCACAGCAAATGGAGCACCTGAAGCTAAAGAGGGAAGTCGATTGGAGAGAACGTCCGGCCAATTTGCATTGGCGTTGTTTGTGGCTGCGGCTCCATCGGTAATGGAGTTACCAAATGCAATTGCCACCTTGCTCGTTGTCGGTGCCCAAACCTGCAGGCCTGAGACGATCACAACTTCGGTGGTGGTATTGGTGAAACTTGCCAATGGAAGTGTTGTTGATGCAGTGTAGTTGCCGGTTCTTGAAATGTAGCTCGTGTGAAGCCCGGTAGGATGAAAGGTTGTGGGCTTAAAACTTCCCTGGATGTACACGCTAATGGCGACGGTAACATGTTGTCCAATGGTGAGGATAGCGGAGTCGCTCCAAATCTCTGCTCCGGGTGCAAGGGTAACGCCTGCTTTTCCGCCGAATTTAAGTGTTCGATCGCTTGAGGTCACGATAGAATTATTTGTTGAACGCAACGCAACATGGACGGCTCCTACAGTGAGGGTGTTCGTCGCGAATTTATTGGAAAGCTTTACGCGGACCTTTGTGCCACCGAGTTTTGAGAATACATTAAGCCGGAGTGTCTGGTTGTTGAATGAAGGTGCTGATTGTACAGCGCCGTTGATTTTAGTATTCAGAAATGACGCTGCCCAGCTGTCGATCCATTTTCCGTCAGTCACTTCAGCCAGCGCTGTGCTGGTAGTTTTTTGTGCGATCGTGTTTTCTTTTAATGACTCGGTTTTTTTACATGATCCAAAAAAAGTAATTGAAAGTACAAAAGCCAATAAGGCTGTGTTTGCTTTGGTGGGCAAGGTTGGCATCTTTTCTAATTTAGTTAGTGATGGTTTAGAAAGGCAATCGTAATTTTTTATTCTACCTCATGGCCCTTAATAATATTTTAATCAAGAGACCTATGATTCTTTATAAAAATTTAAAAAATATTCAGAAATAAAAATTGGGGAGGATTACTTCAGTTTAGGAACCTGTTTAACGGAGTGCAGGTTTGAAGCTGTATTGGGCCGGCTATGCCGACGATTAAAGGAACGAAATTTTCTTATGACAGCAATAAAAATAGTTTTTTAGTGATATGGATCGTAGATATACGAGGCTATAGGGTTTTGGGGTGGTGCTTCAAAGGTCCTTAAATCAAAAAAAGAGTTCTGAAAATAGAATTTCAGGCTTTGAACGAATTTAACTGAAGGACATAAAATCTCAATTTTCAGTTCTATCCAAAGCTAATAGTCGCGGATACTGCGACTACTTGCTGACCCGGTCGCAAAAATCGCGAATACTGCCTCCAAATATTACTGGTGCCCCGGAATTTGCAGATTCTGATAACCAGGCTGGATCGGCTTGAGTATTCAATTATCAAACAGTGTTGTAGGGGGATATTTTTGAGTTGTCAATCAATTTTAAAACGCTTTAAATTTCTTAATCATGAAAAAGTCAAATTTAATCTTCAAAGGAATTGTTGTGATACTTGCTGCTACTCTTTTTGTTTCCTGCAAAAAAGAACTCGACCAACCTAATCGTGTCCCACAGATCACCGAAAAGCAATCCATGGTGAAAATTCCTATGATTATTCGTCTCGATACCACAAGGACAAAGCCTTAAACTTTCTGATTAACCGGTTGGATTAGCTTGAGTATCCAATTATCAAACAGGGCTATTGCGGAATATTTTTAAGTCGAATCAATTTTAAAACACTTTAAATTTCTTAATCATGAAAAAGTCAAACTTAATCTTCAAAGGTATTGTTGTGATACTTGCTGCTTCTCTTTTTGTTTCGTGCAAAAAAGAACTCGACCAGCCTAAAGGTGTCCCACAGATCACCCCAAAAGAGTCTCTCCAGAAATACAAACTTATAATTACTCCTTATGATACAACGAGAGAGAAGCCTGCGATTTAAACTTTAAAAAATAAGCCTGGTATTTACAGATCTTTCCAGCGGGGGAGATCTTTTGTTTTTGGGATGTATTCCAGCTTTTGATGGGCGACTTAGCTCAAATCCTTTATGCAGGGATAAATTGTGATTCGTCTTTACCGACTTTCGGAACTCATAGTTTTGACACTGGCTTCTGATTTCTGACTTCCGCCAGTGGGCTGGTATCTAACTATGATCAGGCCCGATTTCAAAGGCTTGGCATCGATCAAGGTCAGTTTCTTCCGCTGTTCCAGGTTAGTAAAAAGTGCTTTTCCTTTAGTCAGGAGAGTTGGGTTCAATGCAAACCTGTACTCATCCACCAGGTTAAGTTTTATGAGGTTGAAGGCAAAATTGGCGCCACCCCAGGCAATGATATTTTTTCCATTTTCTTTTTTCAGGCGCGCTACTTCAGCGGGAAGATCGTGGGCTACGCTGGTATTTTTCCAATCGGGCTTGAAATCACCTTTTGTAAAAACAATATGCTGTGTTTTTTCGGCAAGTTTTGCAAATCTCAATTCGTTGGGATCGCTGTCCGGGTTATGTAATACCGACTGCCAGTATTCGGCATAACCGGGGTACATTTTTCTTCCCAATAAATAGGTGTCTGCCGAATTAAGGTCTTTAAACAAATCCGCCCAATCCTCATCACCGGTAATTAACCAATCCGCTTCATCATTAGGTCCGGCAACGTAACCATCCAGGGTTATTTGCATAGAAAGAATAAGTTTTCTTTGGCTCATTGGTATCGTTTTTAATGGTTATAAATGTTACGCTTCAAAGTTATCGTCACGATATTTATAGGCGCTTTTATTACGACTTCATAAGGGCCAGTTTACGATTTCAATTTTTATGCCACGCCAAAATAAAAATGGGACTTCCGGCGTATTACTGAAAAGTATCCATCAGGCACCCCTACTATTCAAATTTCGAACACTTTTATTGAGGATTAAAGAAGATTAGCGCACTGCAGCACGTGATTCCGTTAAAATCACTACTTCAGAATGCCAGCTAATTTGTTTTTCTGTACAGCAAATTGATTATGCCGCAAATGAACAATATCACCTCGTCCAAGATTGGATAAAGATTTGAAGTCCTTTCTATTTACGCACTTTCAAATCATGCCTAAATTTCAACGGCCCGGGTATTCTCATTAACTCTACGGCAGGAGGGGCCGATATTTTGGTTTGAAAATTCGTTCCATGGATTGTAGACATTGTGTTTGCTCTCTGGTTATTGAGCTAATTTGATAAGATTTTCTTTGACAGTGGAATTGAAAACTGGAATTAAAGACCGAATTTGTACAAATACTTATATTTAAAAGTTATCTCCATATTTTAAATCTCTTTTTATGACTGCACGTTTTTATGGTTACTTTTTTATTGCAAATGTTTGGTTTCTTTTAATTGGTTGCAAAAATTCCGGCAACCATGATTCTTCCAGTCAAAAATTCTCCGACACAGTATTCTTGTCTTCGGTTAATAAATACTGTGTGATGGCTTTTTTGATACTGAGGATTATTCATAAACAATTGGAGGAGTTCATCAAGGGAAATGCACTTTTTAATTCGTAATTCTATGTCATCAACGACTGGGAGGATAGTGCCTTTATTGCACCATGAGAGAATTATTTTACCTGTTTCAATACTTAATTTGAATTCTGGTTTTCCGGTGAATAGGCAGGTCCGATCCTTTGATACTGATGAATTGTTTTTGCTATCCAGATCAAAAACGATGGTAAACTCATAATCCATTCCATCTCTTGTTATCCCTTTTAGCCCGACCTTTTCAGGAACTTGTTTGCCATTTTTTTCTACCAAGACGTAATCTTGTTTTGTTCGGATCGTAGAAATGATATGACATGGACTTTGTAAAAGAGCCTGGACAAAGGAATTATGTCGTGGGGTTAACTTAGCCCAGTTTGTAAAACTGTTACCAGCCATTGAGCCATGAATGTCAAGAATCCCTCCCTGGCCTTCCCACTCATGAGTGATTGAGTCAACTATAATAACATCAATATTCGATTTCTCACAAATTTTGATCGCTTCAATATATCTTTCTGGTGAAAAGGGATAGGAAAGGGGATAATACTTTATAGTTTCCCAGGTCGGCATATAATTCTGAGGAATGATTTTCAGTGTCAATCACCGCAATCTTCTTCCAGTCAGATGTAATACCAAAAGCAAGGAGTAGTGCAGAATAGGTTTTACCTGTCCTATATGTGATTGGTCCGAATGTAGATTTATCGTAGATTTAGATGAGCTACGAATAAATTGAATTGATAGTTATGAACAGTTAGAACAAGTGACTAATTATTTTAAAAAAGATTGAAAAGTAGTGATGCTTCGAATATCCCCCGGCCCTGGCAATAAAAAGGTCGTTGTTTGTTGAAGTCGATGGCGGAAACGGGGAACTGCTTAAAAAAGTAAACCTTGGTAATAGGAGTCGATATCCAATATTGAAGAAATGTTTTTGAAGGCGAGCCTAATACTATATAGTGATCAGCAGTCAACAATTTTATTACTAAAGACCGTTATCTTTAAATGAAAAATAGGATCGTTCCGAGAGAATTATTTGATCAACCAAATCAATATTTAGGTTTCCAGCGATCCTTTTAAATTGTCGTGCAAGTTCATTTTGTTTTTCGTCTGGTATAATATCCTTGTCGGAATTAGCAAATCCAAGAAAAATCTTTGTTAGATTTTTTCTCTTTGCCAATTTTAAAACTTTATTCAAAAATTTCTTTTGATCGGATTCATTATTTGAAAAAAAAGTAATTTGCCCTTGCACATTATCCACCCTATCCAGCATCAAAGCTTGAACTTCATTTCCACTATGCGGGGCATCCTGCTGCAGATTTTCAAGAAACACATAATATGCTTGCAATGTGTCATCGACTCGTCTGCCATTAAATTTATCCGAAAATTTCATAGGTGACTTGCTGGGTTTCATTGTAAGTTCCATATAATTTTTTTAATTGTTACCAAATAAATTGTGAATGGTAAACCCACTATTTTATCTATAAAAACATGCCAAAGGCTAAACTCCTGGAAGGCTGTTATAGTTCAGATCAAATGATAAAAATTCCTTAAACTTTAACTTACTAATTTCATATGCCAAATTGCAGGGTTTGCCGGTTAAATCATAATAACATTTCTTATTCTTAAACTTTGAAATTTTAGATTGGTTTAAAAATTTTGGAGGCATAAATTCTATAGGCTCCATCGTTACTTTTCCATTAACCAACATTTCATTAATTGAGTGCAGAAAACCAGACAAAATAGCAACGATCAATCCCAAAGTTTGAGATGTAAAAAAGTTTGGTGAAGGAGCATCAATATATAAAACTAGGTTAGTCGCTTCATATTCTTTTTTTCCTACTCTTACAGGCGCAATGATCGGTATAGCAAGTGCGGATTCGTTCTGCTTTCCTACTAAATATTCTTTTTCCAAATTCAACTCACTAAATATTTTCTCATAACTAGTTTGATTTTCATTGGTCAATAAAACCGGTTTCCCCGTTTTAATAGCGACGCCTACTATACCTCTATCCAAAGGATGAACCCGCCCCAGATACCTATTGTCCTTGTTGCCTGGATAAGGTGTTATCTGTTGAAAGTAAATTTTTTCTTCCAAAGAAATCACTCTATGGAGCGTTATGCGAAAATCCTTTATTTCATTCTGACTGTTTATTCCCTTGTATAACAGATTTGAAAAGTATGAACTGAATGTTTCTGTATCCGATGTGAGATATTCTATTCTGTTTTTGAATTCCGGTGGATAGAACAATTTGATAAGATCAGCAAATTTGTAACGTGGTTCTACAATTCCATTATTAAAGGTCTTCTTTTGTGCCTCTTCAATTTTCTTTAGCTGATCCATATTGTCATTTGACAATGGTATATCCTTAAATACACTTTCCTTATCTGTGCCATGGCGAATAACCTTTTTAAACTCTTTGAATTCTTCTCTTTCCATTACTTCATCACAATCACCCGAAATAAATTCAAATTTTTTTTGGCGGTGCAAAATGAACGCAATAAAAGCATTCAAAAGCGATACTCTTTTAAAATCCAACGCCTGGGAAAATGTTGCCTTTCGGCTATTTAGAAATACTTTGTTACCTCTCAACAACTTTCTTTTTTCAAGTTCTGGAATGACATTATTGTAATATTCTGATTCAATCTTTGAAAATTCATCATGGAGAAAGGTCTCGTTATCGGAATTAATGCCTCTTTTTCTGATGTCTAATAATTTAGATTCAAGCTTTGAATAATTCTCATTATTTTTTAGTATTTGAAGAATGAGTTCATAACTGAAATCCAAAATCAACAATCTGCAAAGATCAATCAATCCTCCGTCTCCGTCACCAGAAACGAGAAAAGATGCTGATGGTTCAGTTAAAAAACTTTGACCTAAGGCATCATTTCGCCAGTAAGAGGGTTTGGTTCCGTCGGAAGTCGACCCTTTTTCAATACCGTAACCAACCGCAAAAATTAAAACATCGTAGAAAAATGTAAGGTTATTCTCTGATGTCGTAAATGAAACTTTTATTTGGTTCGAATTTGGTCCGCTTCCTGCTTCTATTGAAGAAATTTTGTTACAATTCATGTAATCGAACAGCATTGCCTTTCCATGTTTGGTTTTGGCTTCTTCCTCAATTTTCTTGAACTGAGTTAAAATTTGTTTGCAAACATTTGAGGCTGTATCGTGTTTCCAAGTTAACACCGGCAAGGTAGCGTGCGGGAATTGTGAGCCTTTTTCTGGCCACTCATAAATATTCGGATGGATTCTTCTAATATCACATCCAGACTGCATGGGAAGATAGGTTGAGTGCTTTTCGAGAATTTGTACAGCTATGCCACTTTTCAAACAGGCGGCTGCAAAAGTCAAACCAGCCACCCCACCGCCAATTATTCCAATCGTATATCCAGGCTTAATCTTCTTAGTATTAAACAAAGCCTGGAAGATGTTAAGAGCACGGATTTGCTGCTTATATACAGTAATGCCATCCTGGTAAATCCCTAACAGATATTTCTTATCTCCTATTTTGAATAGGTCCAAATAATCTTCATCACTCAGTTCTTTTTTCTTAGGAGAAGGCAAGTGGCTTTGGTTTAATAGTACCCTAATATAAAAAAATTAATTTAAAGTTCGGATAGGAGTAATTACCTAAATCTAAAAAAACTTACAAATGGGAGTATGTTGTGCGAAATAAATCTTTAAAGATCGCCCTTCATCCGAGAAGAATAATATTTACATGATTCTTCGTAGTAATTAAGGTAAATAAGCTTCTGTAACATATATTCTGGCATACAGAGTGATTGGGCAATGTCATTCATAGACATTTCTTTCTTTTTAACTCTATCTAGTAGGGTGGATGTGAAATCTCGATACATTGGAGGAATCATTAATTCTGTCGCCAAAAGAATCGCAAAAGTGTCGCTTTCAAATCCATCACTATCAAGACTTCCGTCCCTTATATTTTCACGTTGTGAATGTGAATTTTTTAAAGACTCCTCGTAATCTTGGTGCCGCTGAATATTTGTCAATCCGTTAGCCGCTGCATAGTAGTTAGTATACAGTGAGGCTAGTTCCTTTACTTTAGTAAATCTTTTATCAGCTTCTTCTTGGTGAGGATTAATTACTATTTGGTAAATATCACCTTGGATTTTTAGATGTGAGTTTGGCATAGCATCTTTCAAATGACCATCGCTTAATTCCACAAATGCCCCTCGGAGATTTGGCTCTAAATAATGATCATTGATTATATAAAGCTTAACATCTGATTTTTGTTCCCTCAATAAGCGTAAAATATGTTTTTTGAGAATATCACAGTCAGCCAAATACCAATTGAATGGAACATTTACTAAGCCATGAGGTGCATCATTGGCTTTATATAAAGCTGGTAACCCATTGGCCAGGTTAAACGCAAGCTCCCTTACCAAACTTATGGTGTACATATGTTGATGATTCCGTCCAAAAAAAAGGATAAAAGAAATATTTCTTTTATCCTTAACAATCAAATATAGTAATTTATTTACAATGTAGTAACTATAAAGTCACTTCTTCGACTTCATATTTTTTTGGATCAAGGCCGGCTTTTTTTGCATCAAAATCATTTTGAACAACGCTCTTAAGTCTTTCGATCATCTTTTTGGCTGATGATAAACATTCTTCTTCGCTGTTGTTCGCCTCAAGCTCTAACAAAAATTTTACATCTGAAGGGGTAAAATTCTTTGAAAGTTGTGCCAGCTCTCCTCTATTTGCCACAGAAGGAATGATCTCTTTTTCTGTCTTGTGGTTTGTTTCATTTTTCATGATTCTCAGTTTTAAAATAAGACTCAAAGATTAAATTTTGTGTTGCTCAGTGACCACCAAAAAGCATACTAGATATCCTCCTCATCTTGGTCGTATTTCCTGTTACAAAGGTACCAATACGAACGTCGGAGTGTGGATAAATATGTTTTCCATATGATTAAAATTGATGTAAAAAAGGAGTTTTCCGTGGAGTAAGGATTCTAATTTTTCATTCTTCCTTGAAATTTTTCAAGGGGAATTCCGAATTTCGACGGCAAAAATAACATTTACTCAGAAATTGAGCCCTTTAACAAATTCAATTTAGTTGTCAAATTTGTGTGGATAACTTTCCCTTGTTAATTTTGCCAAATTTACAGGTTATGCTGAAAATGCCAAATTAACTCTACCCAAGGTCAGGTCCACCTGGCAGTTCCATAGTGCTTGAGTTTTTAATTTGGCCGATCAAAAATATTGGAGAAAAGGGGAGATTTTCAGGAATGTTGGAGATTTAAAGATATAACAAAATTATACTTTTAAACAGAATTTTCAATTGTTATACTATAAAAAACAGCTATAAATTATACTTCATAACTGCTTCATTTCCTTTGTGATGGGGATCGTACCGGCAACATAAGGATTTTCAGTCCGCTCGGCGCCCCAACTTCAACCTCCGATTTAATCTGCCTATTCATAACCCGTAGGCCTCATTGATTGATATTTCATGCCCATTCCACACAAACAGGTTGCATTTTTACAATATCCTCACCATTTGGCCCTTTAACATGTACGATCTGATTATCCCATTTAACACACACCTGTCCGTCATGTTCATCGAAATCTCTGCCTCCTAAGGAGAAACTAATTTCATTTACCGAAAGATTTTCTAAACCAGCGTCTTTTAAATTTTTATGAATAGGCGCAATATCGAGTTTTTTCAGTGATTTGCTGATGGCGTCTTTTTCTTTTTTTGTCATGGTGATTTATTTTGAAGAAACTAAAATTAAAGTATCTGTAATGGAGCTCCCAGGTGCTTTGTCAGTTGATGCGATTGCAAACATTTTACCTGTATAATTTGTTGAATTAACTGTGCTATCGCCGAGAACAAAAATAAATTGGGAATTTCCGCCTACATCTGAATAAGGATTTTTTAAACGATAAAGACCAAGTTGGTGGTTATTAGTATCCAAAACATTTACGGACATAATATTTCCCTGAGAGGGAAACCCGCTTTGTTTCAAAAGTTTTGTATTGAACGTAACTTCCCCAGGACTTCCAGTGGAAGGTTTTACAGACAGGTTTGAAGCGGAAAAAAGAAAATAATCTGGATATGAATTGCTAAATGTAACAGCAAGATTTTTTTGTTGAGTTTGTATAATCGCTTGTATGTGGGCTACTCCAGTCTTCGTTCCGCTTTTTAATGTTGCAATCGCAATTCTTTTTATTGAATCGCTGTTTTGTCTGGCTTGAAGTTGAATGGCATTGCTGTTGCTTTCAACAAATGTTCCCAAATCAGTCCTTAGCTGAATAGAGCTTTTTGTTGAATCGGCATCGTAAGGAAGAGTCACAATAATTCGAGACGTTGAAAAAGAATCTGCTGGAATAGTTGGAGATTCAACATACATATTTACTGTGGAATTATACTGACCAACTTTTTCTGCCTTATGATCACTTTCTTTATAACATCCAAATAATATGATGACTGACAAAACTAATATAGACAATCGTTTCATAATGAGGGAATTAAGGTTGTGAAGCCATTTAGTAGATCGCGTATCGCAAGATTTATTGAAAGCGAAAGAGATGGAGTGGCTTTTAATTTCTTATCAGTTATAAACGGGTTAGGGTTGATTTCTTTGAACCATAACGCACCATAATTCAGCATGAAAACGTGATTCAACTTAAAGCCAAAAGCAGTTATTAGGGAACTACTGTTACCGAAGAAATCCGTCCTTTTTCCAGGAGATGACACAGATCGAAGAGTCCATGCGGTAGTGATACAAAGTCTTTGTAAGATCGTTTTTTGTGGAATGAGCCTAAATGGAATATTTCTGTTCATAGGCGCCAGATTTACTTGAAATCCTAAATAGGGAGAAAAATCGGTAAAACCTTTTTGAAAGCCGAAAACCGCATACCCAAAAATTGGCGTTATATATAAGCTTGCCCTCGTCTGAAAATCAAATACATAAGAATCCGCATCATTAATATCGACTCCGCTAAAAAGCATGGGACTTGTATTTATAAGTATCGTAGTGATCTTTTTTTGATATGACTGTAGCGAATTATAACTAGATTTTCTTACTGACAAAGTCCTCTGATACTTAACTACAATATCTTTTAAAGCGTTAATATCTCGATAACAGAAGTTATCACTATCCCCTCGATTTTCTAGTTCAATTTCAGCGATCCAATTTAATACCTCTTGCAGATTTTGATTTGTCTGATCAACGTACGAGATTTCACTAATAACATTACTTGCTTTTTTTATTTGCGACTCAGCCTTCAGAATATCTGTGAGAATAATCGAGCCATCATTTATCTGATTGAACAAAGTATCCGGAAACAGCCAAAGAGCTTTCAACGTTCGCAATAGGGAACAAGCGGAATCCGAACAGGCTTTTTTCCAACAAACTCCTTTACATGGTCCGGTACCACATTGCGCGAATTGATAGATAGACCGTAGATGGACTTTGTTATCATCCAAATCTTTAGGTGCAAAAAGTCCAGCGATGTCATTATTTTTTTTAACAGATGCTAGTTGAGTGTGATAAAGACTGTCTAAATAATAAATCTTATCTCGATAATATTTAAAAGCATCCAACGCATTACCCAAAGTCGTAAGACCTTTGAAATTCTTGACCTGGTCTCTATAGATTTGATCATAATGTGATATGGCTTTCCCTAGTTTATTGCTGTCAACAGTTCCATTTATATTTATGGCGTCAAAAAACTGTTCAAATACAGTTGTTTTACTTTCAGGCTTATATATGTCTGAAAGAATCCCGCTTAATAAAATCAGCTTGTATTGCTGCGCTGGTTTTATGATGCCCGATTTATTCCGCGACTCGTAACGAAACTCGACGTTAATAAGAGAATCGCCAACTACCTCATGCTCTAAAGTATTTACTCTTTTGCTAGATGACAGAGCCTTAACGATGCCTTGCCTCTGTCTCATTCTTACAAGAGTGGTAGTAAATACTGTGGGAACTGATTTGTAATGCATAGACAATGTAAAAGCACTATCATAAGGCAAGTTCATGCTACCCTTGCCGCCCACAGTGAGATCAATCTTATTTGTACTAGGTTTTGCTTGAGAGCGTAGAAATGAAGCAATTAAAACAGCAATTGCTGTAAAAATAAATTTCATAAGAGGTTTGGTCTTGGTTTAATGGACTCATTTAAAGCTAACTATTAAAAAATGCATTTGCAAAAAATAATTTAAAACCTAGTAACATTAATTCGTTTGCCAATCACGGCTTTGATTCTTTGACTATATCAAATGCTTTTTGCTCAACAAGATAGGGAACCAGCAAATTGCAATTGTGTATGGGTACGTTTGGTTTCCGCAAATGTTCAGTCGAGCTGGTGAGAGTTTAATAAAACTAGGCAAGCCGGTGACCAACAAACTGATTACTCTACCAAATATTACTTGGTACCATTTGCAAAAATGAGGGAAATTCTTGAGAACAATTATGTCAAATTTTATGCAAATAAAAAAGCCTGAAATTATTTCTAATTCCAAGCTGTTGAATTCAGGCTGCTGCTGCTGGACTTGAAGTCTCTGGCTTGGGTAGTGAATCTTTTTTGTACTTATATATTCAAGAAAGGAATTCAATGAAAAGAAGCAAGATTTTCATATCAAAGTTTGTTTGACAAAAACTGTTATTTATCCAAAATCAGGGGCTTATTTTTTCGGCCTCGATCAATTGTAGCCTATCCTGCAAATCGCACTCAACGTATTTATCCACATGAATAATTTTACTAACTTCCTTGGTGACCTGCTCTATGCTTTTATCCTTTGTGTCAATCTCAACGATACCTAAATCTTCATTCTTGTTATAAATAATTCTTAACAAATCTTGCCGGTATGCCAAAGCTTTACTTGTAACTTCTTTGTGTAACCTTACTGCCCTGACGTGCATTGTTTGAGGGTTCCCGACAAGAAGTATAACCTTTCCTTTACAAAGCCTGATGCTTGATTTTTCAGGTGTGATAATTTGTCTTGTGAAGATGGCCTTTTCTTTCCATTTATCCACTTCTGTAAATGCAAATGCATCCAAAGGGCATCTATCGATTATGTCCAATCCTGGCGTCTTTGACTTTGACAAAATAAAATTCTTTGCTCTCCATTGCTGCGCGACCCAGTAATCAATCTCTTTAATTTTCTCATCCTTATCAATAAAAGACGGATCTTTCTCCATTCCGGGTACTCTCTGATCAAGCCATTCATCATGAGTTCTTAGGCTTCGAAAGTTAGACAAGGTTGTGCTCTTGCCCACGCAAACGGATCCAGTTAGGAAAAAACGATAGTTGACGCTAGTTCCCAATTCATCAGAAATTATTTCAATCTCTTCGTCTGTGGTGCTTAAAAGTTGACCCAGAAATTTAATCTCTTCATTGGTAAGAAAAAGCGTTATCAAATTGTAAACTTCAAAATTTGCATCAATAATTGCCTTTCTGTGCTCATGTGCTATATCCTTAGAGCCTTCTAGGTAGTAGATGTAATAATGAACATGACCTGGATGCATCTTTGCGTTCTTCCTTAGCAAATGTTTTAGAGTGGCGTCCTCCAAAGAAATTCCAATAAATAAACACGTATTTTGGCTTAAATGATAAGACAGTGCTGTGTAGTGCCCATAAGCACTCTCAATCAATTGATCACCAAATGAGTCTTCTAAAAAAGTTATATTGTCGCTTGGCTTTTCGGATAACTTTCTCGGCAAAAAGCCATTCGGATGGTAGATAACCCCATTCTCTGGGTACATTTGGATATCCGGATTCCAAACCGTCCTAAAACCCCTGGTTTCTTTTTTCTCGTCTTTTGTTCGCGACTCACTTATCAGAATTTGAAGAGTATCATCAAAATTATAATTAATTGTTAGGGGCGTATTTTTGATTATACTCAAATATTCTTTGAGATAAGTATCTCTGGCTTCTAATTCTTCTAAACTTCTAGGCACATTTTCATAAAGTGCGTCGTGAACGACTTTGTGCCATTCCGATTGAATGTATGAATTTTTCTTATTGTTTTCTTCAAAATCTGAAGGTACACGGGGTTCGATATTCGATTTAAATTTTTGAAAAAGCAACTGGGAAATCGAACTATTGGAAATGCCGTCACTTAGCATATCTGAGCCCTGAACATTTGGATGTGATGCAATTCTAAAAACTAAATCACCCCAGGATGGGAATCCGAAATCAGTGCTTATCCCAGCCCCAAATATTAACCCAAATCTTTGTAGAATTTTTTGTTGCCGCATGTGGAGAATGGCCCTCGAATATTCTCCTAGAAGATTTTTTTTAATTTGATTCATATTAGTTCTTTGACTCTGCTGAAGTTCTTTCTTGGGCATCAATCTTCTGTTTTAGTTTCTCAAATTCACTCTCACTTAATTTTTCCTTATACAGCTCGTTGACTTGCCACAGTCCCGACGATTTTATTTTACTTTTTGGAGAATAGTTTCCCAACCAATTAGTGGAAGGTTTAATGTCCGAAGCCAAAGCAAGTGTTGAAACAATTCTACTTTCCCAAAATAGCCTTTCTTCTTTTGTTTCAACTGTAAACGCACAGAATGAAAGATTCGTCTGGATGTAATTACTGATTTTTTTTTCTAGTTCCTTTTCAAAGGTCAAATCAAGAAGTTTCAGATTTTTAGCCTTGTCCATACGCGATGTAGTATCAAGTTCCCAAAAAATCGAATATTTGCTTTCGCTTTTGTTCAAAAGACTTCGACCAATATTTTTCCTAAAAATGCTTCTATTCTTATTTTCGTTGACAAAGTGTTGATTGAGTCTTGAGCGGAGTTGGTTATTTCCGGTATGTGTTCCAACACGGACAATCCGATCAAAGCCTTTGTACTTCTCTCCCTGTTCAAAGATTATATAAATGCCATTCTGAGGTATACTCTTAATAACTTGATTAAATGGAAAGAAATACCTTTTTTGCCGATTAAAAAGTTCATGCAACTCAAATACAATATTAGTCACCATCAATTTTTGTTTAGAAATTTTATCCTTTCACCTTGCCTCTTTCCTTTTAAAGGTTCTACCAAATTTTTTAGACTTTCCTTGATTGGGCTAATGTACGCTTGTCCCGCCATTACTATAAATGTGTCATCACTAAGATTGCATAGTGCAGAAAGTTGTTTAATCACTTTCTTTCCCCACAACTCTTTCTCCGATTGGGTTAAAATTTTGAGGTCTGCCCCTCTCTTATCTTGAGGAACGTAGCTTAAAGTTACATTGTACGGGCTGATTATTTTATCAAGCTCAAGTAGGCAATAGAGGGCCGAAAGAATATAAATCTTGTCCGGTTTCAGCTTATAAGCGTAGGAAAGAGCACTCTTAAATAGCCGACTTTGATAGAGATCTTTTGCCTGTGCAGGTTTGTTGCCTTTTTGAGAAGAACAAGAAATAAGTATAATTTTTTTTGTCATAGAAGAAGGTTCGTCCCAAAATTGCAATTAGTATGTAAATATACTTAATAAACTTTTTTTTAAAAGGAACGGACAGTAGAATCACGAACGGAATTATGCTGTCCGAGTTGTTATCTTCATTTTCTGTCAACTTCTTATTGGAATAACTTTGCAATAAAAATTCGTTGTCAAGCATTTCAACTGTTTGTCTTTGTTTAAGTTCCTGATTCTACGGCTTCTCATGTGAATACTTCTTTGCCAAGTATAGGTGCCGCCTAAACCCTTTTTTTATTTTATCATATGAATTGAATTTATCAATGAAATAAGAAGAGGCCTTTGGGTTTATCCCCCTTTCATGGGTTAGCAAAGCCTGGTTAATTTCATTCTTAACATTATCGCCAAACTGCTTGCATCATGAATTCCAATATAATTTATTCACTCTGGGGACCTGGAAAGCCCTACCACAACTGGCAAGATTATTTAAATGACATAGGAATTTTTTCGCTCTAGAAATCACGACATTGCCATTTAATGTTTGTCCAAGAAAACAAGGGCTGAAGGTGGTATTGGTCTTCAGTGGGTTTACAATTTAATTTCCGCACCAGCGGAATGAGAGCAATCTTCTTAAATTTAGGAATCAAATTTTCCATCAAACCATTAAACCTGATTTATGAAACAAGCGACCTTCAAGAACCGCGGTCAAGACAGAGTGATAAATTTTGTCAACTCTGGCCAAGTTGAATTCAATGACGTTATTTATGATGAACTTTTCGATTTAGAAAAAAATGAGTTTTCGTTCGCGATCCACCCAAATACGGACTATTGGAGATTTGGTTTGAGAATCTCTCCTTCCAATACTGTTGAATTCCACGAGGGTATGAGACATGTAAAAGGAAATCACATAGATATTCAAGTGGCAGTAGGGAAGTGGTTCAGGCCGCAAAATCGTTGGGAAAACGGCAATATAATTGAGCTTGGCAAGTATGATCAGGAAGCCGTACACGAAGTGATAGATACATTTGAAAAATATGAAAAGCGAACAGAAGTTAGATTTTCAATTGGAAAATATGAATCAAACATACTCAGCATTGTGTATGAGACCGGAAGTTATAAGGCGTCACAAAACATACCGATATCCATCAACTTTCGATATTTTAAAGTTTTTGCTTGGGCCGATATGATTGCATTTAATCTTGATTGCACTATCCATATACCTCAATTATCAAGCAGTCGTTTTGATCAGGTTATAAATACAATTGTCGATGGAAACGAGGAACAGCGCTCCGACCTCTTACTTCAAATTCAAAGTTCAACCTCAATTGATAGGCTTGCTCTGTCCTCAAGACTAAGATTTGAAATTCAATTTCGATTTAATTCTCTGAGGGAAAAAGATTTTGCAACAGCAATACGCGACCCAAAGAAAATTTCATCTATACGATCCTGGATGCTAAGCTGCCTAATTTGGACAGATGCCGAATATTTTCCCAATAGTCAATTACTTCGTGACCATATCCACAGTTTTGCTGAACCAGATGAAAGTGTTAGGTATTGGACTTTGGCTGGACTTTACCAAAAAAAAGTATCGTATCTGCAAGACGCGTTAAATACTGTCGATTCAACCGATGATAGTGTGGGTCTTCTTTCGGAAGCAATTCGTTTTGCTTCGAATGAAGAAGTTATACAAAAATTTAGGACAGCATTGTATTCCACTCAGTTTGAAACTAGTTGGAAAATTTTAAGGATTTTGAGAATCGTTCCCATACTTGAATTGGTACCAGACGTATGTCAATTATTGATTCAAGAAAATAACATTGAGCCTTTACCATATGATGCATTTTATGCTCTGACTCATCCTGCAATGATACGCGAAGCGGTTACCATATTAGAAAAAAAACCTGGTGTCAAGCAATTCGTTAAGCGCCTTGTTTCAATTGTTAGTGGTTCGAATGTAAATACCATAAGAAATTTCGCACCAATGCTCCTGGCGTTCAAGGCTGAAGAGATAGATAGTAGCCTGGAAGATGCGCGTAATGATTCCCAGACTCATGACACCGCACTTAAGATAATTAGTGCCCTTAACCACCTTAGGCAAACTGACGAAAGTCAAAGCCATTATATTGCTGGTTATCGCCCCGATACAATTAACATTACTGATGATCGGCTGGACATTCAACAAGATGTGAGAATATTGACTTCCGTCATACTTGCCAAAGAAGTTTTGCCACCTTTAGCAATTGGACTATTTGGAAATTGGGGAACCGGAAAAACTTTTTTCATAAGGTCGATGCAAGCTGAGATGAACCGCATACAGAAGAATTATGAGCATAATAGCAAATCCCGGTTCTGTACAAATATTGTCCAAATAGATTTCAATGCATGGCACTATATTGACACCAACTTGTGGGCAAGCCTCGTTAGCTCCATTTTTGAAAAGCTCGCCGCCCACGTTTCACCGAAAGAGTCGCCCGACGAACAACAAGCGACATTTCTAGCTGAATTGGGCAGTACAAAAGCAATTATTACTGAAGCAGAGACAGAAAAAACTCAAGCTTTACAATTAATTGAGGAAAAACAATTAGACCTGCAAAAATTGCAAGCTAAACGCGAAGAGAAAAAGATCACCTTAAAAGATCTGCAGAAAACTGATATTGCTGGATTACTGT
>Ga0193726_1000782_pt1 | contig 29409 bp, 29 predicted proteins | sample H2c1metaG_FD_144928 | JGI IMG/M metagenome (GOLD analysis project Ga0193726, IMG submission 144928) | Soil microbial communities from a riparian zone of the East river system, Colorado, United States - H2c1 | ecosystem: Environmental > Terrestrial > Soil > Riparian zone | place: USA: East River... | reverse complement strand
TATTCTCTCGGAGATTTTCGGCCGCCAAGGGCGCGGGGGCCGCCGCAGGCGGGGCCAGGATGCTCGTTATCATCTCGAGCTTTCTTTTCTTGATGCCGTCAATGGCGGCAAGCAATCGATTGTGCTTCCTGACGGTACTGCGCTGGACGTCAGTATTCCGCCGGGGACTCGGGATGGCCAGATTCTGCGTTTGAAAGGCAAAGGTCGCCCGGCGGTCGGCGAGGGTCCGCCAGGCGATGCGCTGATCGAGATAAGCGTCCTGCCCCATCCTTACTTCACCCGCAAAGACGACGACATCTATTTGGATCTGCCCATTTCCCTGAAGGAGGCCGTGCTGGGCGCAAAGATCAAGGTGCCCACCCCCAGTGGAGCGGTCACGGTGGCGGTGCCAAAATGGTCGAGTACCGGTCGCGTACTCCGGCTCAAAGGGCGCGGCGTAAGCCGTTCCGACGGCAGCAAAGGCGATCAATACGTCAAGCTCATGCTGATGCTTCCGCAAAAGCCGGATCCGAAGCTCGAAGTATTTATTAAGCAGTGGCAGCCTGCGACGGACAGTCCCCGACAATCCATGGGAGTGTGACGATGGAAACCCAAGAATTCGCCGCGCGGTCGCATCTTAATACTCCGACGTTGAATGCCTGGGTTGAGGCGGAATGGCTGGTGCCTGTCACCAACGGAAAGACATTTCACTTTTCGGACGCCGACCTCGCGCGGGCGCGGCTGATCAGGGATCTCAAGGTGGATTTCGGTGTGAACGACGAGGGCATCGCGATCGTCTTGCATCTCCTTGACCAATTGCACGGGCTGCGTTGCCTGGTGCGGGACATTCAGGCGATGGAAGCCTCCGATCGAGCCAAAGATGTCGGCTGATCGGCGCCGTGCCGAGATCGCCCTGGTTTAATCGACCTGGTTTAAAAGTGAGGGAGACAGCCCTGTGGAATTCGCGCTACGGCGCGGTGGCCAGTGACATGTGTTGGCCGGCAATTGCGCTTGCGGCCACGGGCGGTGCCGCATTTCCCCAACTGTTCCTGATGTAGGTCAGAACGGCAGCTACCTGGGCATCGCCAAGCCGCCAGTTGAAGGCCGGCATCGCCGGCGCAGTCGGCATGCTCGGTGTCGATGCCGCGCGCGTGCCCTGCAGTACTACCCGCACCAGCGTGGTGGGATCGTCGGACTGCACCAGCGCGCTGCCTGCGAGACGCGGAAAGAGATGGGCTTCGCCTGTGCCTGTGTCCTTGTGACAGGGGGCACAGCTATCCTTGTAGATCGCGGCGCCTGCGCGCATTGCGTTATCATTTGCGGCTACTGGTCCAGGCTTCGGCGTCAATCCGCCCGCACCGCTGTCCTTCAGATAGGTCACAACGGCGGAGATATCCTCGTCCGTCACCCGCGACGTCGAGTGAGTCACGGCCTCGGCCATCGGCCCGGAGGCTAGCGTCCATTTGTTGGTACCAGTCTTGAGATACTGAGCAATCTCGTCCTTCGACCATCCCCCAATGCCTTTGTTCGGATCGGGCGTGATGTTTGGCGCAAACCAGCCCTGCAGCGGCGCACCCGCCAATGGACTGTCGGTCTTATCGGCGCCGAGCATCGTCTTTGGCGTGTGACAGGTGCCGCAATGAGCAGCGGCTTCGACGATATAGGCGCCGCGATTCCATTCCGCGGATTTTTGCAGATTGGGTTGGTAACGGCCCGGCGTGAAATTCAGCAAATTCCAGAGCGCCATCGCCAGGCGGATGTTGAACGGGAACGGCAATTGGTTCGAAATCACCTGGTTGCGGACTGGAGCAACGGTCACGAGATAGGCGCGGATGGCCAGCACGTCGTCATCGCTCATTTTGGTGTAGGCGGGATAAGGCATGGCGGGATAGAGGCGCTTGCCATTGTGACCTCGGCCCTCGTGCAGAGCGGCAAGGAATTCATCGTTGGTCCAGCTTCCGATGCCGGTCTCGCGATCGGGCGTGATGTTTGGCGTAACCAGCGTGCCAAACGGCGTCTGCAGCGCCAAGCCACCAGCAAACGGCTGTCCGCCCGGTGCAGTATGACATGCGCCGCAATCGCCGAGCACCGCAAGGTAGCGTCCGCGCTCAATTCGCTCGAAACTCTGGGTCTCCTGCGCGGATGCGGTCCCGGTCAGGGCAACAATGAAACTCGCGATTGCGAGAGAACAGCGCATCAATCTCTCCTCACATCAGCGGACCGGGGTTCTTCAAATAGCGATCCCTGATGGCGTTGGCAGTCCAGTACGCCAGCGCGCCGACGGTACCGGTCGGGTTGTAGCCATGATTTTGGGGAAACACGGACGCGCCGCCTGGCACGAAGACGTTATGCACATCCCAGCTTTGGCAATAGCGGTTGAGCACGCTGGTTGCGGGATCCGTGCCCATCACCGTCCCGCCGGTGTTGTGCGTGGTTTGGTAGAGATTCAGCGTGTAGGGTCCCTGGCGGGGGCGCGGCGACATTTCTGCCGGGTCCAACGCTTTCGCTATTTCCGCCAGCCGGTCGGTGAGGAAGGCCGACATCTTCAACTCGTTGTCGTGGAAATCGAACGTCATTCGCATCAATGGCCGGCCGAGCCGATCCTTGTAAATCGGATCGAGATCGAGAAAGCAGTCGCGATAACTGTAGGAACTGCCATGAGTTGAGAGATTAAACGCACGCTGATAAGTTTCCGCCGTGGCTTTCTTCCATCGCACGCCCCACAGCGGAGTGCCGGCGGGAATCGGACGGGTCGCGATCGGTCGGCCGTTAGTTTGTCCAGCACCCATGTATCCGCCGCCGACGAAGCCAAGCCCGCTGTGATCGAAATTATCGCCATTGTAGTCGTCGATCATCATACCGTTTGCACCGGTCGCGATGAACGGATTCAGGATCTTGTCCTTCAGGATCACGCTCACGCTCGAAGTGGTCTGATAGGCATAGTTGCGCCCGACCACGCCCTCCCCTGCCTCTGCATCGTAGGGTTTGCCGATGCCCGAAAGCAGCATCAGGCGCACGTTGAAAAGCGCATAGGCACAGACCAGAACAACATTGGCGGGTTGCTCCCATTCCTCGTTGGAGGTGTCGACAAAGGTTACACCGGTGGCGCGCTTGCCGGCACTGTCCAGATTAATCCTTGTCACCTCGCATTCGGTTCGCGCGGTGAAATTGGGAAAGCGCAGCAGCGCTGGGAGTATGCAGGTCTGCGGGCTCGCCTTGGAATAGTTGCCGCAGCCAAAGCGCTCACAGAAGCCGCAATAAGTACATTGGCCAAGCTTCATGCCGAGCGGATTGACATAGGCTTCGCTGAGGTTCGAAGCCGGTTGCGGAAACGGGTTGTGGCCGGTCTTGCGCGCTGCTTCGGCAAACAGCGTCGGACCGTAGGGTTGCTTCAGCGGAGGTGTGGGATATTCCGAAGACCGCCAGCCCTCGAACGGATTGCCGCCTGCCTGTTTCTGTCCGCGAATATTTCCAGCCTTGCCTGAAGTGCCGCAGAGTTTTTCGAAGCGATCGAAGCAGGGTTCGAGCTCGTCATAGCTGAGCGGCCAATCCTGGATAGTCATATCGTTCGGCAGGAAGTTCTTGCCATAGCGCTCTTCGAGATGGCTGCGCAGGCGAAAATCGGTCGGCAGAAATCGCCAGGTCTGGCCGTTCCAGTGAACGCCCGCGCCACCCACGCCATTGCCCGGAAGAAAGCTGACAAAATTGCGCATCGGGAGAGCGGTCTGACCCGTGTTATTGCGAAACGTCAGGGTGTCCTGTTCCGGACGAAGAAACAGATCGAGCCTGATCGCATAGCGTAGTTCGTCCTGCGCGTAGGCTGGAGGAAAATCCGAGGCGGTATCGCGCCAAGGACCACGCTCGATCGCCACCACATCGAGACCCGCTTTTGTCAACTCGTAAGCAAGAATGGATCCTGTCCATCCAAGCCCGATGATCACCACGTCTTTTGGAGGGAGTTTGCGTGCCACGACCTACTCCCTCACTGTCCAGTCGGACCGGCCCATGATGCTGACGGGCGGCAGCGGGTAAGGTTCGTTATGGCGTTCGACCCAGTCCCGGTAGTCATAACGGGTGCCGGGGAAACCAACTAGTTTCCAGCCGACCATGTCGCGATTGCCGCCGTAGACGGGATCCGAAAAAAATCCTTCCTGCGTATTCTGCAGCAGCAATGCGAAGAACTGTGCGCCGCTGACGTTCTTGAGCGCGATCGATCCGGACTCAAGACCGGCGAGCACCTTGTCCTGATCGTCGGCCGGAAGCTCGGGAAATGAGCTGCCAGGGAATTTAACCTTGACGTAGTCGGCCAGCGCTCTAAGTCCGGTCCGATAGCGTGCCGCGGGGGAGTCAGGCATTTGATAGCCTTGCGTGGCGGCGCCACGCATGAAGGGCGGCTTCATGTAGAGGCCATCTCCGCGCCCATAGGGACCTGCCAGTTGCCGGTCGATGAACACCGCACATCCTGCATCCTTGCCGCCAGGACCGCGGTCGTCGGGTGGAATCAAGCGATCGACTGCGGCTTCGACCAGCGCAGCTTCATCGGCCATAAAGAACATCCAGGGACCGGGACGCACCGGCACTGGTGGTGTCGCCATTCCCGGCTCCCACGGCAGCATCTGAGTGACGGTGCGGGCTCGTGCTGCCGTCGTGTTCGTCGCAAAAAGAGCCGCGGTTGAGGCCAGCAGCGAACGACGGGATATGCTGGGCTGCAAGCAGGTATCCATCGCCGTCGCCTTTCGCGTGAGTGCTGTAACTCTCTGCGTAACGGAATCCGGGTTTAGCCGCGGCGGCCAAGAATTACTCTCGGCATCTCCCGCACCGTCGACTTCCGCCGAGTACAACTTTGACAAATCTGCGGTTGATTTGCATTGACCGCCGTCAATTTGCCGAACCGACACACTGGCCCTGCAGGCTGAAAAGACTGCTGGCTTCGGCTTCAAGCCATTTTAGCCGCGTCAGTGGAACGGATAGCGGAGGATGGCGGTCAGCGGGGCGTGATCCGGCAATTCTTCTTTCCGCGCCCCCATCACCCTGGCTCCCGTGTAGAGCGCGCGACGCGCGACTTCGTCGACGACGCTATAGGTTTCGGCATCATCGGAGGCTGAATAGGTAACGCTGCCATCGATGTCGCTGACGAGGCCGGGAATAACCGCATCCAGGTCGACGAGAAGCTGATCAATGGCGCCTGCGGTGGCGGCGTGCGCGGCGTAGGAAACGTCGGTCGTTGCACGCCGCGGCTTCAGCTCGTCGTAGCGCGCGATCACCGCCTTCAGTTCGCGGGAATAAAGGCGGTCCAAAATTGGGATCGCGGCATCTTCCAGCTCGGCATCGGTCCTCTGGTCCGGATTTCCTTCGATGATCTCATCGGCCAGCCTTGGATAGGTGTTGAGCGAACGGAACATCGACGCGAGCGGCTCCTCCGCCGCGAGAACCAGCGGCGCATTCTGTTGGGCGAGCACGTTATGTATGGCGTGCTTGACCTGCCTCACATACTTCTGCAACAGCACCTTTTCACCTTCCAGGTTCTGCAGTCTGCGGCGCGGCGCCCGTACATGGAAGGATGGGCGCCGGGTCGCTTCCTCGGCATTTTTTGGCAGATTTGGGACCTGCACACGCTCCGACGGAAAGTTGGCGAAGGCGTGGACCAGCCGAACGCTTTCTTCCGCCAGCGCCAGCACGTAGATGTCGTGCGGGGACGTCATGGCGCGTATCAGCGGCGTCAGATGAAGCCGGTCTGCTACTTCGGCCAACGGCTTTGACGCGTTGGGAAGGCGGAACATTCGCGTCAGGCTCGTTGTAGTGAGCACCGCCAATCCATTGGCCTGATAATGCCAGAACGATTCGATCGGGTCCGGCTTTGCGCGCTGCAGCTTTCTGATGTGGTCCTCATCCTGGACGTTATGCTCTGGGCCCGCCAAATGATCGAACTGCTGCTCGAAAACAGCGATCTTGTGCTTGTCGATACCGGCTTCCTTCATCTGCGACAAGGCTTCCTTGGCGAGGTCCTTGAACGCGGTGCGATTGAACTTGGCGCTTGTCCCCAACGGAGATGTCGGCAGGTACAGGGAAACGCAGGTTTCGCCCTTGATCTGCGCCAGCGCCTTGAACTCATCCAGGGTCGGAATATCGATGTAGAGCATCAGCCCCTCGTTCAGCGCCGGCCCAGAGACGTTCATTCGGCCCTGATTGACCGATATTGGCCGAAGCATCGCTCATCGGCATTGATGGCCGTCAATCACACCGGGAGCTCCAGTGCCCACGCGAAAGCGCATACGGCAGCAAACCCGATCAAGGCGTGACCCCATTCCAGCAATCCCCAATCCCGCATCAGTTTTCGCACGGGCGAGACGGCTCTTCCTGCCGGAATGGCGCAAAGCCAGACGTTCACCGGCACCATCACAAAGTAGGCATACGGCCAGCTCGCCAGGATCGTGATGCCGCCAATGATCCAGCGTACGTCGCCGTTAGTCCTGAATTGGGCATAAGCGAGAATTGCCGAGACGACGGCAAGGATCGACAACATCAGCGTGCCGCGCCGGTTGCTCCGTGCCCACTCCTGAAACATAGCACGGGTGCCGAGTGCGAGCCGAGCCGGCTGCTCGACAAGACCGATATAAATCGTTGCCCCAAGGAAGGCGGCGGCGACGGCGAAGGCGTACAGACCGGGCCGCATGGTGCTGGCTCCTGATGCAATACGGCTGATTTCCCATTCAATGTGACATGAACACCGGAACGGTCATCGACTTCAGCATATCGCGGGTCACGCCCCCCAGAATGACCTCGCGCAACTTTGCGTGGCCGTAGCCACCCATCACGATCAGCGTTCCGGAATTGTCGGCGACATAGGACAGGATGGCGTCGGCGACGTCGATGTCGGCTGCCGGGATTGTTTCGATCTGGACCTTGACGTCATGGCGTGCGAGATGCGTCGCCATTTCGACGCCGCGAATTTCTTTCCGGTCGCTGTTGGTCTTTTCGTTCAGCACGATCAACAAGTCGACCATCGTCGCCTTGGTCAATAACGGCAACGCATCGTTGATGGCGCGTGCCGCTGCGCAGCTGCCATCCCAGCAGCACACCACATGATCAAGCTTTAGCCCCTCCTTCTGGATGTAGGGCACCACGATAAGCGGACGCCCGGACTCGAAAAGCGAAGTTTCGATCATGTCGTCGTTGTCCATCGCGTTCGGTTCGGACTGCATGAACACGCTGAGATCGAAACGCCGCGCGAGTGCCGACAGGACCGCGGGGGCTTCCGCTCCGATCGTCCTGATCAGGCGGTGCTCCGCAGAAACCAGGCTGCGCCTGGCGGCCGCCTCGAAGCGTTCTATCGCGGCTAAAGCGGCTTTCTCGCTCTCAGCGATCATCTGAGCTACAATTTCTGGTGGAATTTCCAGCATCACGTAGCCTGGAAAATCCGGCGCATAGGCGAAAGCAACTCCAGCGACATGTGTGTCAAAGGTCTCCGCAATGGTGATGGCAAAATCGCGGGCCGGATCGCGCGCGATCCCGTGCTCCAGATCAACAATAATGTCCTTGATCATCGAAATGCTCCCGTAGAGGACGAGAAGCCGTTAGGGGAGCATTGTCGAGGTCCGTGGTATCGCGGGCATTGATGCCGGTCAACACCGCCCGCTCATTGATCGACGTTGGCGGCGGCCGGCTTGCCCTGACATCTGTCGGCCGCGAAAGGAAGCCAGACATCGCCGGACGCCAGCGCTTCTTTGCCGGAACTGCTGAACGCGCAAAAAGTCAGTAGCAATCTTCTACACGGCGAATGCGCCAACCCCATCCGTCCCAGAAGCGTTCGCGCCGGACGTAACACCGCGGCCCAAAATAGACGGGTTCGTACGCATAGCTGTAGTACGGCCTTGGTGCTGTTGATGCGAGCGCGGCGCCGAGGAGGGCTCCCGCTGCCAAGCCGCCGACAACGGGGGCAACGGGAAAGCCATGATGATGATGACGCCATCGAGCGTCCGCCGTCGTCGGGCTCACGACCGCGCCGGTTGCCACTGTCAAGCCAACCGCGAGTGTGGCTAAAGCTCTTTTCATGATAGACCTCACTTCTTGGTTTCGATGTACAACGAACGCCCGGCATTTGACGCCGTTTTTGGCGCTCAGCCCTCAGCCATCCTGAACGTAACGCCTGGTACGCGCTCGGCATTGGCGTTCGTCAATGATTGGCTTGCTGCTATCGAACAATTGGAAGCTCCGGTTTGCCGGTCACCAAGCGCATGGCCCGCGAGCGACCGTCAATTCGCAGCGGAAACCGATAAACGATCCGTAAAATTGATTGCCGTCATTGCGCCACGCCTCTTGCTTTGTCAGTTGCGAGGCCTGCAGTCCTCGGCAACACCAACACGCCGGCACTGGGCGCAGATGCAGAATTGGATGCGTGCTGACTGGAGAAGGAGAACTGCCATGGCCGTGACGCTTAATCGACGAGCATATCAACATGCCCAGGAGCTTATCAACGAAGGCCGATTTGTATTCGACGAGCGGGATGCATGGAGCGAGCACCGGCCGTCCGCACAAGAGGAAAATGAATTCATTCGCCTCCACGGCTTTTCCGAATACGCCAAATGGAATTTGGGAATCAACGACGAAAAGCCTGAGGATACCAAGGGACATTACGAGTTTCCCTATGGAGATTTCAAAAACGTCCACCGCTGTGGCGTGCTCTCTGCGGAAAGCCGCGCGGGCCAATACCAACACTATGACATTGAGAATGCGACGGCGCACTTGCACGGAATGATGGAGGGCCGGAAAGCTGCCTCGGCTCCGAAGCGCTCGCGAGCGGCTTCCCCCGGCAAAACCACGCGCGGGGCCCGAAATCCGGTGCGATGACCCGATCGCCGTTTCAGCGGTTCACGATCCAAAAGACCAGGCTGAACACTATGCTCAGCAGCAAGCATGTCATCAGTGGGAAATAGAAGGTCATATTTTCCCGCTCAATCACGATGTCGCCGGGCAGCCGTCCCAACCCAATCCGGCTTAGAAAGGGCCAAAGCAGGCCGGCCACCAAAATCGCGAGGCCGAGCACGATCAGAAAGCGCGCCATCGCTGTCGATCCCTTGCGGGTTGTTGCGTCAATTCTGTCGGCGCTGACCGAACAATTGAAGCAGCATCATGAAAAGATTTATGAAGTCGAGATAGAGCGCCAGCGCACCGAGCACTGCCTTCTTAGCTGCGGTTTCACCCGTGTCTGACTCAAGATACATCTCCTTGATACGCTGCGTATCGTATGCGGTAAGGCCCACGAATACGATTACGCCGATCACGGAGATTGCAAACTGAAGGGCGGTTGACCCAATAAAGATGTTAACGATGGACGCGATGACGATACCAATGAGTCCCATCAGGAGGAACGAGCCAAAGCCCGACAAATCGGACTTGGTGGTATATCCGTAAATGCTCATCGCTCCGTAGGTCGCGGCCGTGATAAAGAACACGCGCGCAATCGAGGTCCCGGTGAACACTAGGAAGATGCTCCCCAATGACAGGCCCATGACGGCGGCATAGAGCCAGAACAGCACCGTCGCCGTTCCCGCGCTCATTCGCTGGATGCCGAAACTCAGGGCCAGCACGAAGCCGAGCGGCGCCAGCATGACAATCCAGATTAGCCCCGTGTCAGCGATGGCTTGGTAGAAACCGGAAACCGCGGCAGCGTAAGCGATGATACCGGTTAATACGAGGCCGCCAGCCATGTAACCATAGACGCGCTGCATATGGACGCGTAGACCTGCATCGATCTCGGCGCCGATCGGCGGCGGGGTGACCATCCCGTCCGAAGTTCTTCGAGCGTTAGAATCGTAATAGATCATGGGTTTCTCCTGTGCGGTTGGGTCGACCCGAGCGCGGGGTCATGAGTTGCGTCGATCCATCGCGATGCGCTCGCAAGCGACGCGTTGGCGGTCTCGCATCTATCAGGAAGCGCCGTGCCGAACTTGTTTATCGACAAGGAGCAGCCCGATGACGAGTGCAAGCAGCAAGACCGCGAGCCCGTAAGTACCGGGAAACACCAGCCAGAAGACCAGAGCGCCCAACACGGCGGCAAAAGCAACGAACCAGAGCAGTATCGCCGCCCCGACTCCGGCCATCACGAGCAGGAACGGCAGCAGCAGCAACACGACGGCCACCACCATGATTCCCAACAACAATTGTTCGAGGATCACTGCAACCTCCGGATTCGCGCCCATTAGCAGGGCCACAGCGCAAGCAACAGCAAACTCGCGACCAGAACCCATCCAGCGACTGATAATCAGGCGATCAGCTCGTCGCGGCCTTGACGAACATCAAATTCCAACAAGTCCGCTAGTGAGCATGCAGTGCGCGTTCGCTGCGAACCTGATCGGCGGTGTAGGGCACGGCGTTCGGATCAAAACACTGCCAGCCGGAGTTGCGGTAAAGCTCACAGCGTTCCTGAAGCTTCACCGCGGACTGATTCATCGTCGCCTCTATTCGCGGCAATTCGCTCTGCTGTACCCGCGCCACGACCAGCGTTCCGCCGCGGCGCACGCCCTCGACGAAAACCTGCGCGTCTTCCTCGCTGATGCCAGCATTGGTCAGCGCACCAAGCAAGCCGCCGGCTACGCCGCCGATCGCTATGCTGCCCAACACAGCTGCGAGCCATCCGACGCCGACGACGGCGCCGATACCGGGAATCGCCAGCATGGTGACAAGGCTGGCTGCTGTCGCCGCGGTGGCGCCGATCGCAGCACCGACGGCCGCTGCCTCGACTTTGCCATCGGCTCGCCTGCTCGGGCCATCCTCCCGCTTAGGGGCAACGCTGGCGGTCTTCGTGGCGCTGTACCAAGCGTCGGAATTGTTTGAAATCATGCTGGTTTCGGAGGGCGGAAAGCCCGCAGCTTCGAGTGCGAGGACGACCCGACTGGCGTCGGCATATGAATCGTAGAGACGGCAGACGGTAATCAGCATGACGCGAACCCTTTGCACAAGGCGGCGGATCGGCCGTGGCGAGCGCGACGGATCCAGCAATGCTGGTCACTGTCTTTCATTGCGGTCACGGCTCGCGCCTTGACAAGTATCAATTGAATGTCGCGGATTTCGTTTTGATGCGAATGTTCCGGCTCGGCACAATAATTCGACGCTCGTCACGCCACAGAATCTGGCGTTCAGCGCCGCAGGCTTTCCATGAGGCCCAGAAGCAGAAATCCTAGAGCTTGGTCCCTCGCCACCATATTACCGTGACAGCAACGTCAGCAATTCGCCGTCGCTTCCCTCGTACCTTTCAGCGGCATCGAGTGCAACGTCGATGACACGCGGTCGCGGAACTTGCAGGTACCAGCGATGCACGCGTACGCTACCAGCGTTCTTTTCACCGACGTCGAGAAGCCACAGATAGCGATCTTCGCCGACCACTTTGGTGGTCACGACAAGGTCACCTCGCTCGATAAGATCATTGTGCGGGGAATGGAGGCCATCACCAAAGGCACTCCCGAGGAAGTTAGCGGTGAATTGAACGGAGTGATTCGCAGCTTCCAGCGAGAGGATGATCCGGTTGGCGTCAATGTATGAACCATCGAGGCGACAGATGGTGACCAACATGACCGATCCCTTTACGTGTACAAGACGCGACGGGCCCCCTATCTTTTTCACTGCGATGACTGCGTCGCCTTGTCGAATGTCAACTGGAATGTCGTTGACTTCGTTCTAAAGCACATATTCGTTCGGAAAATAATTTGACGGTCGTCAACGCCAGTCTTCTTAAGCGATTCTAGCTTTGCTAGATTTCGCCGGGCACGCTTTTCAGGATGCGGGCTAGCCATGTTCTCTCTTGTTTCAACGTTTCACGATGCGGCGGTCTCGCCCGAGGCGTGGCCGGAAGCGCTAAAGGCATTGACGGACGCGGCCGGCGTCGCCGGCGCGGCATTGATCATTTCGAACAAGAGCACGGGAAATGTCGACGAGGCCTACTTTTTCGGCCTTAGCGCTGGATTGAAGTCCGACTATGTCCGGCACTACGCCGCCGTGGACCCATATTCGCCACTGCTCGATGGAAGCTGGACAAAACTCTCCGAGTGTCTTGCGGAGACAATGTTAAGAAAAAGCGAGTGGTACAATGATTTCGTATTGACGTGCGGGGTTCGAGATATTCTGGGAGCGCGGCTTGTCGATACGCCGAATTATTGCGTTATCTTCGGTATTCACCAGCAGATCGGTCGCGACCTCCCTGACAGAGTCGATTCGCTTATAGACCTTGTGACTATTCCGTTGAAGCAGGCAGCCTGGCGTCACATCGAGCGTCTGTCTTCACGAAGTGATGCATTCGACGAATCCCACACGGAGGTTTTGGCTGGACAAAACCGGTTTTATTTCGACATTGAAAACGGCAACCGGTATCCAGACAAAACGGGATCTGTTTTTTCCACCCCCGACGACGCCGTGGCGCATGCTTTCGTCATTGCCCAAGAACTTGCGCAGGACGGGAGCTGGCAAGGATCCTCCATTGCCGTTACGGATAATCGGGGACAAGAAATTGCCTGCGTGCGAATCGGCCGGTAGGTCACTTCGCAACCGGGCAAAGCTTCTTGCGAAGCAAAGTACTCAAGTAACTGGCGCAGTTGCCATGACGACCCGACCTGCCACAGCGCACGGCATCCCTACCACAAGGTTGCCCTCGGGCGAGGCGATACCTTCGCTTGGCCAGGGAACGTGGGGCATGGCTGAAGACGTGCGGCGGCGAAAGGACGAAATTGCGGCGCTCCGCGTCGGCTTCGATCTTGGCATGACGCTGGTCGACACCGCACAGATGTATGCCGACGGCGGAGCCGAGGCGCTCGTTGGCGAAGCGATCGCCGGGCGCCGCGACGAGCTGTTCCTTGTCAGCAAGGTCCTCCCCGAAAATGCGACGAGGCCGGGGACAGTGGCCGCGTGCGAGCACAGTTTGCGACTGCTTGGAACGGACCGCATCGATCTCTATCTGTTGCACTGGCGCGGCAATGTACCACTCGAGGAAACGCTCGACGCCTTTGCCGCGCTGGTCGATGCGGGCAAAATTCGCTATTGGGGTGTCAGCAATTTCGACGTGGTAGACATGATCGAGCTTTGGGGACTCGCCGGTGGCACGAACGTTGCGACCGACCAGGTCCTCTATAACCTGACACGGCGCGGCATCGAATACGATCTGATACCTTGGTGCCGCGACCGAAAGATCCCGATCATGGCCTATTCGCCAATTGAGCAAGGGCGGCTGCTCGACCATGGCGAGCTTAAAAACGTAGCGGCTCGACACAACGCACGGCCCGCTCAAGTCGCGCTCGCTTGGCTACTCCGACAGGACGGTGTTGTGGCCATTCCGAAGGCGGTCAACGTTGCACATGTTCGGGAAAACTACACGGCATGCGCGCTCCACCTCACGAAAGTGGATCTCACCGCACTCGACCGGGCGTTTCCACCGCCCACCGAGGCGACACCGTTGGCCATGCTGTGAAGGCCCGTTTGTGCGCGGCTTATCTTGCGCGAACGCCGTGGCAGCGCGGTGACCGGCCTGCGGCGATCTCACCGGGTCCAGCCGACGCTGCAATTTGAACAGCTGCCAACCAGTCTTGCCACACGGTCGGATCGACCGGCGACCCATCTGCCCATTTCAAGGCCCCGAGCATAAACGCGATCTCATCGACGGGCTTATCATGGCGGCGCCAAACGGTCTCGAGAAAGACGCGCACCGCATCATAGCCTTCAATCACTGTGATTGTGTCGGTTGCTTTCACCAGAGCCATGTTCAGCAATCCCGAGCTACGCCCGACCGTCACGCGCATTTACGCTGCGCGGCGCGACTGCCGTCGCCAAGAGGCTTGCAGGATAGAGGCTACGCTTGGTCCACCCTAACTACATTGACGATTGTCAGCCATGGCAACTGCTGAGCTAAATGCTTTCAAACTGCGGACCAACCGTTTCATTCTCTCAACGAGAGGCGGAATTTGACGCCCATCAGGGAAGTTATGAATTGGCAGGATACAGTGAGAGCGACGCGCATCGGAGTTGCGCATGGCCGACGCCCTGCTGATCAAGACACTAGTCGTCATCCTTGCCTCCGTCAGCGCCATCAGCCTGGTGGCGCGCGCAAGACTTCCGGCGGCCGCAGGCTATCTATTGGCTGGTTTGGTTATCGGGCCGCACGGTTTACAACTTATCGCCACAAGCGACGAAACGAGATTTTTGGCCGAACTCGGCATCATTTTTCTTATGTTCATGGTGGGTCTTGAGTTTTCGCTCTCGGCGATGATTGCCGCACGTCGCGACGTTTTCGGCGCCGGCAGCCTGCAAGTCGGCTTCACCGTTTTGATGGTGGCGGGACTTGCCATGCTGGGGGGTATCGGCCTACCCACCGCGGTGTTGCTCGGCGGCGCAGTTGCAATGTCATCGACCGCCATCACCCTTAAGCAATTGGTCGACCAGGGCGACGTCAGCAGCCACCAAGGCCGTCTCGTGCTGGGCATCCTGCTCTTTCAGGACCTCGCGGCCCTGCCATTTCTTGTTGTGCTCGGTGGATGGGAACTAGGCGCCGGCCCAGAACCGTTGGGGGCGCTGCGCCAGATTGGAATAGCGGCGATCGCACTCGGCGTCGCTGCTTTCGTTTGCCAACCGGTTTTTCGCACCTGGCTCAGCTGGGTTGCCCGAACGAACTCGGCAGATCTCTTTCTGCTTACCGTTCTGTTGCTTGCGCTCGGTACGGCATTCGCCGGACATCTGGCCGGCCTTTCAGCGACGATCGGAGCGTTCCTCGCCGGCATGGTGGTCGGCGAAAGCGATTTCCGTCATCAGGTAGAGGACGATATCCGACCCTTTCGCGATGTCCTGTTGGGCCTGTTCTTCGTCACCGTCGGCATGGAGGTGAATCCATCGACCGTCCCCGTGGCACCTATGGCGGTCCTCGTCTGGATGATCGCGTGCCTGGCAGGAAAGGCGCTCGTCATGATCCTGGTTGGCGCGATCATGCGCTGGCCGGCACCGGTCGGTGCGCGAGCCGCCCTCATTCTAGCGCACGGCGGAGAAGCTGGCTTACTGCTACTCACCCAGGCGATGAGAGTCGGTGCCATAGAACCGAGCGTTGGCCAGCCCGCTCTTTTGGCTTTGGCCGCAACCATGGCGCTAGGCCCAATGCTGATTCAGGGGAGCGCGTGGTTTGCAGAGCTCGTTGTTGGCGCTTCACATCGCGTCAAAGCCGATGCCGAAGAAGCCGCTATACGCGAGGAAAGTCAGGATCTCAGGGACCACGTAATCCTGTGTGGTTGTGGACGCGTGGGCCGCCCGGTGTCGCTCGTGCTTGAGGCCGCAAACGCTCCTTACATTGCGGTCGAATCCGACCTGATACGCTTTCGCAGGGCAAAAAAGTCGGGACACAAGGTGGTCTTCGGGGACGCTGGCCGGAAAAGGGTTCTGGAAGCCGCCGGCGTCGCCCGTGCGGGAATCGTCGTTGTAACGTTTGATCGACGCCATGCGGTTGAACGTATTCTTCACTATGCACGCGAGCACAATCCAACTGTATCCTCCATTGTAAGCGCAGCCGATGATCAAGAAATCGTACCGCTTGCACGGGCAGGAGCCAGTATCGTATTTCCAGAGAACGTCGCAGCCGGCCTGGCACTGGCTGATCAAGTGCTTCTGGTCTGCGGCTTCTCCCAAGACAGTGCCGCAAACATCGTCACTACGGTTCGAGCCGAACTCCATCCGGAACTGCGCGGACACGTAGGACGCTGAGCTGGAAGCATAACGGAGGCGGCGGCTGATCTTGCTGGTGCAGTTTGACATCGTGGAGATCGTCATCATCCCGCGCGCGGCCTTATCTGCGTGCGAATGCTAACTGTTCTCCCCCTTGACGGCGGTCAATTGAAGCGGATCGCCGAGCTTCTATTATCCCGCAAGGCGGGTGGCCCAGTGCCCCATTCCATCTTCGGAAGGAGGGAATATGGACGAAACAGCTACCGTTACGCGGACACCCCGTGCCGCGCAGGCGCCGGGCACGGACCCGCTGTTTCAATCGTACCGGCTTGGCCCCTTCAACATGCGGCATCGCATCGTCATGGCGCCTCTGACCCGCTCGCGGGCCCGCCAGCCGGGAAACGTGCCAAGCTCCCTTGCCGCCTGCTACTACGCGCAGCGCGCATCCGCGGCGTTGATCGTAAGCGAGGCAACGCAGGTGTCGATGCAAGGCCAGGGTTACGCCTGGACACCCGGCATCCACAGCCGTGAGCAGGTGGAGGCGTGGCGTCGGGTCACGGACGCGGTACATCAGGCTGAGGGCTTAATCTTCAATCAGCTTTGGCACGTCGGGCGCATTTCGCATCCGGCCTTGCAGCCCGACAACATGCTCCCGGTCGCCCCCTCCGCCATCATACCGGAGGGCAAGGCCTTTATCGAGAACGAGCGCGGCGAAGGCGAACTTGTTCCGTTTGTACGACCGCGCGCATTGATCATCGAGGAAATTCCCTACCTGGTTGGGCAATATGAGCGCGCGGCGAAGAACGCGCGGGCCGCCGATTTCGACGGCGTCGAGATACACGCCGCAAACGGCTATCTGCTCGATCAGTTCATCCAGACCGGCACCAACCGGCGCACGGACACCTACGGTGACTCCGTGGCGAACCGAACGCGACTGCTGTTCGAAATCGCCGAGGCCTTGACACCAATCTGGGGACCGGATCGCATCGGTGTGCGCATATCGCCGCTCGGCAAGATGAACGATATCCACGACGATAACCCGGAGGCGACCTTTGGTTATATCGCCGAGAGGCTCAGCGACTACGGCTTCGCGTATTTGCATATGGTCAACCCGGGGATGGAGCAGATGCAGAACGGAAAGCAGCCGGATCCGCGGGCCCTAAGCATGGTCGAACTGATCCGGAAGAAATACAAGGGAACCCTGATCGTGGCGGGCGGCTTCCAGGCCGACACTGCGGCGCGCTGGCTTCGCGAAGGCCAGGCGGACCTAATCGCTTTCGGCCGCAAGTTCATCGCCAATCCCGATCTGCCCGAGCGGTTGCGCGTTGGCGCTCCTTTCAACATCGACGATTCAACGACGTATTACGGCGGCGGCGAGAAGGGATACACGGACTATCCTTCGCTGGCGCAGGACCGCGGCGAACAGCCGAAAGCTTGCGTCGACCAGCGCTGGCGGTGAACCGCGGCAGCACAACTGCACGGCTATCCGGAACTGCGACGTTCTTCGAGATCCGCCTTGGCTCCGGTATTGAATCGGAGAGATTCATGAAATCACTCAATCGTAATTTGCAGCAAAATCACATCGGCAGAAAATAAACGCCCTAGGAAGTCGCAGCCTCACTCTTTTGATCCGGGCACCGCGATGACGCGTATCAGGAGCGGCAAATGTCACAAACAGTTTCGGAACTTCTGGTCGGCGTGCTCGAACAGATCGGCGTCAAACAGATTTTTGGATTGATTGGCGATTCCCTCAACCCGCTTGCGGACGCCGTTCGCCACAGCAAGATCGAATGGGTCGGCGTCCGCCACGAAGAAGGCGCGGCGTTGGCCGCCGCCGGCCAAGCCAAGCTTACCGGCCGGCTCGGCGTTTGCGCCGGCACTACCGGCCCCGGCAGCAATCACCTGGTCGCGGGCCTTTATGAAGCGAGCCGCGACCATGCGCCGGTACTGGCGTTCTCGGGCGACATGCCGCGCAAGCTGCAGGGCACCGATTACATCCAGACCACCGCCCCCGATCTATTGTTTCGCGACGTCTCTCTTTATACCGAAACTATCTCCACGGGGGAGCAGGCGCCAGGGGTCATTCATCAAGCCATTGCCGCCGCCTATGCCGGCCCCGGCGTCGCACATCTGACGCTTCCTCAGGATGTGCTCTCGGCAAACGCCAATGGCGCCGCATCCAGCGTGGCGACGTTACGGCCTCGCTCCGACTTGACGGCAAGTGAGAACGACGTCGCGGAAATCGCGCGGCGGATCGACAAGGCTGGCAACTTGGTGATCATGTGCGGCGCAGGGTGCCGTGGCGCAGACGATTTGCTGCGCGCGATGTCGGACCGTCTAAAGGCTCCGCTTGTCCATTCGGTGCGCGGCAAGGAGCTGATGGCGTACGATGATCCGCGCTGGATGGGCGGTCTTGGCATGATCGGCACCAGGGCGGTCTATAACGCCGTGCAGCGTTGCGACCTGCTGCTGATGGTCGGCACTGACTATCCCTACTCCAATTTCCTGCCGGCCAAAGGCACAGTGATCCAGATCGACGAGCGCGCGCAGGTGCTGGGTCGGCGCACGCCGACAGTGCTCGGCGTTACCGGTTCGGCACGGCCGACACTGAAACTGCTGCTCGAAAGGGTCGCGGCGAAGACCGACACCAGATTCTGGGACAAGGTCACCCAGGAGCGTCGCCGATGGGATGAGATGCTGGACAAGCAGGCCGACCTGGCTCGCAGCAAGGATCGTATTCATCCGCAGGCGGTAGCGCGTGGGGTCAGCGAGCTCGCCCGTCCCGATGCGGTCTTCGTGTTCGACACCGGGCTGAATACGCTATGGTCCGCCAACTGGATCCGGCAAACCGGCTCGCAGCGCATCATCGGTTCGTTCAACAACGCGGCAGTGGGGACTGCGCTCGCCCAGGCCAACGGCGCGCAGGCGCTGGACCGTTCGCGTCAGGTGATCGCACTTGTTGGCGACGGCGGCTTCAACATGCTGATGGGCGAATTCATGACCGCCGTGCAGCACAGGCTCCCGGTCAAGGTCATCGTCTACAATAATTCGTCGCTTGGGCTAATTACGCTGGAGGCCGAAAGCGTCGGCCTCGTGCCATTCCGCGAAGCCATCGAATTTCCCAATCCCGATTTTGCCGCCCTGGCGCGCGCCTGTGGCGGTCACGGATTTATGGCGCGAAAGCCGAACGACCTGATGGCCGCGATCAGCGAGGCTCTCACCATCGATGGCCCGGCGATCGTCGACGCCATCGTGGCTGCCGACGAGATGCCGAACATGCCGCATATCGAACTCGAGCAGGTCGGCCATTATGCCATGGCCAAGATCAAGGAAGCCGTGCTCACCGTCACTGGTGGGTAACGGATTTCAATGTCCGGATGGCTCAGTGCGGACTATACTCCAACAGCGGCGTCAAAATCACGCACCGAGTGAAATTATCACTCTCACGTCGAACTCATTGCCACTTGGATAGCCGTAGGTACAACCCCGACGAACTCAGCTTCGGTCTAACGATTTCCTTAAATTGGCAGCACCAAACGCCAGCGCTCGCTGCTCCCCGGGTGACATCTCCGGTTCGAAGCTCCGGACCACGCCATTTCGTCCGACAATACTCGGAAGTGACAGCGTGACGCCAAACCGGTCATTGTAACTGCCGATTGGTATGACCGCCCGCTCGTCGCGAACAACCATTTCCGTGATCCGGGCCGCAACGATACCGATACCAAACTGACTCGCGTCATTGCCTTCGATGATGGTGATATTCGCGTAACGAACGTTCTTTTCGATTTCTTGGCACACCGTATCAACGGTTTCGCCGCGCTCCTCGATGAGTGCGCCAATCGGTAGGCCGGCGATACGGGCGGTTGACCAAAGAAATACTTGCGATGTTCCATGTTCGCCGATCACCTGGGCCTCTACTTGATTGGCGTCGACATCAAAATGCTCTGCCAGATGAACACGAAAACGCAGGCTGTCGAGGAAGGTGCCCGTACTCAGCACGCGGTCATGCCCCGCGCTGGTGCGGGCGATATCGGCGAGTGGATCGGGGGGATCGGTGATAACCAATATGACTGCGCGAGGTGCCGCGCGCACGACGTGCGGAACAATTTCGCGATAGATTTCAGCGTTCTTATCCAGGAGCCGTAATCTGCCTTGCGGATCGCTGCGGTCCGTGGCGCCCCCGGCCTTTTCGTTGATACCGGCAGTAATCATCACCAACGCAGCATCCGCGAGATCATCGTAATCTCCGTCGACAACAGTCGTCTTGGGACAAAGCGGTGATCCGTAACGGAGATCTTCCGCCACCGCCTTCGCGCGTTTGCGGGTTCGGTCCACGAGGACGATTACCCGGGCACTCCCGCGCACGACAGCGGTAAGAGCACAAGCGGACCCAACCCTACCCGCGCCAATGATTCCAACCTTCATGACTAAACCCGCATTCGAAAGACTGTCAAACCGACGCGCCAGTCAAATCAGTGCATCATTGGTCGATCGCACGGTCAATACTAGCTCGACAAATTGCCAGCTGTCGGCAAGTCGACGGTGTTTGGCGAGTGAGACAGTCTCGAAGCCGTCACGGTAAATTCATCCGCACGCATAACCCGGCGTGGCGCAGGGCACAAAACTGAACATCACCGCTCGTGGGTTCGATGAACCAGATTACCGGAAGAAACGCGTTGATACCGGCCGAGCCTGTGACCGCGCGCATACCGTAGGCCTCGCCTAACGAAGGTCTGCCGATATCGGCCGCTAGCTTGACACAGTCTCCGTTGTTGGCCGTGAGATCTTGAAAATTATACCGCACCGTGCAGATCCAGAACTGGTTGGCCTTCTTGTCGACCACATAGGCCGACGTCACCCTATTCGATGACGTTTGCTTGACATCCGGTTCGGGAATCACTTCATACCGGCCGCCCTGAGCAATGGCCGGTGATCCCGCAAGTATCGCAAGAGCGATGCACGTTGTCCCGAGCCGCATGGGATTTCCCCTCGCGCCGGCGTTTGCACGGGCCTACCCTGGGCGCAGCATTCGGCTGATCCTCGCCGGCAGAGTCGGCCCACGACATTCGTGGCGTTGCCGTCGTGACTAGGCCGTAACCGCAAGATCGGCAGCAGGGGCTAAAGCTTTCTCAGCGTGAACATTGACGCTCTGTTCGTGCTGGATAACAGGCAGCTGAAGCACCGATGCACACTGCCCTTCCGACAACACATTCACCAGAACCGTCTTTCCGTCCGGAAACGCGAGGGCATCGTGGTGCTGATTCGGCGCGACCGCTTCAATCCTGCAAAATCGAGCGACACGAAAGCCTGTGCTCCTGGTCGACAGCCAATTACGATTATATCTGACGTCATTTTCGAATGCGAGCTCGGTCCCGGGGAGTAGACACACCGCAACACGCGGCTCTTCCTTCGCGGCAAAGCCGCGCGTGGATGTGCCATGGAAACCGGTTGTAACAAGCGTCTCTCCAACCTTGGCCGGACGAGATGCAACAGCATGCAGGCTATAATCACACATGGGATTTCTCCACTGGTCTTCTCATCTGAGAGGCTATACCGGGAAGTGGCGAGCGATACCTTGACCGACGTCAAGATATCGAAGGCCAAAGGCACGCATCACGTCATACTGCCCGGCATGAAGCAGCGAATTGCAATTCCGAGAGACCCCTTGAACGGCCAGACCATCGTCCTACCGGCCCGGTTCGGTTCCGTTATCACTGCATCATCGGGAACGTCGATCCATTGGTTATCGATGCGGACAAGGTAATGACCGTTCCTCGATTCCCAATCCGGATCTGAAACAGCAAAGCCATCAGCATCTGAACAGCACGGTCCCTTGCCTGACTTGAGGCTGTCAAACCATTGCTTGAGGGGAGATTGCGAATAGCGACCATCATCGCGGGCCTGGACCGTTCCAGCAACTAACGCCACGAGAATCCCGAAGGTGAAGCCAAGGACAGGAATCTTCATGTTCGCATTCCGTGTCTGATCAAGACGCCGCTTCAATCGCGCAGGCGGCGTATAGCGTTGACAATGATATCAGATTCATCTTCACCGCCCTTGACGGACGTCAACCTGCACTCACCAACGCCAGCCTCCGGCCGCGCGGATAGTTGCACCACAGTTGAACGTAGAACAGACCGGCTTGAGCCGATCCGACAAGACCAGGTACGGGCGCCGTTCCGACCAAATCAAATATCTATGAGCGCGATCCCAAAATCTGCTCGCCTCTTGCGACGAAGGCCTGATGCCGTCCCGATAATCGTGACCTCAAGCGTGGGTCGAACCTTGCCGCCCAGAAAGTGACCTCCCCGCACGCTGCCGTCGCGGAGCCCGAGTACCGCGTGGAGATGCAAGCTGGCCTTGCCGTCGTCTCCCTGCGCTATGTCCCCGAGCAAGCTCAATACTTCGCATTGTTCGTCGACGGAAATCGGATTGTACCGCTTGGCGGCGAGGTCGAACCACCCGACCTTGGCGCTTTCGAACGCTCCGATCGCCGCGACCGATGCCGCTTTAATTGCCTTCTCATTCGCAAAGGCTGTGATGGCTCCGAAAGCCTCTTCACCTTGATCCAGGATCAGGACGAATGTCCGACCGTCATGCTCGGACGCCAGTTTAAATTTCATGAGCCGTCTCGCGGTAAAACATGATGGCCCCCCGCTCTTTGCAACTGGGATAATCCAACCCGATAAACGCTCGGCTCGTGTTCCGGTTCCAGCAATTGCAATATCGACAAACTTATTCGGTTTCGCCGCGCTTGCGACGATGTTCGCTCAACGGCCAACCGATAAGCGAGATCTCTGGTTCCGAAGTGGGTGCGGGCCCAAATCGATGGATTTTTGATGCCTGTCAACGACAGCTTCATCGGCAATCCCCACCATGGAATTGTCATCTCCTGTCCACGCGCAGGTTCGCGAGGTTTGCGACAGGGGCAACCGAGCTAGGGCAGAAGAGCACGATGATTTATCAAGTCGAAGCAGGACGGACGCATAGCACCCACGGGCGATCTGCCGAACGAATGCGCTTCATTTCACTGGGCTTGTCCGTGATATTCCCTGCATCACTGAGGGCGGCCTTGTTCGTGGTCGCGTTCCTCCATTTTCCGGTACCTGGTAATGCACAGCAGGGTCCGTTCGCGGGTTTAAGTGGGGCTTGGTCGGGCGGCGGCTATCTCACGCTGGCCAGCGGCCAACGTGAACGCCTGCGCTGCCGTGCTAATTATCGCGTGGACGAAAATGGCATGAGGCTGCAGCAGAGCTTGCGCTGCGCAAGCGACAGTTACCGATTCGATGTCAATAGCAACATTGCTTCCGAAAGCGGAGCGTTGAGCGGAAGTTGGAGCGAGACCATTCGCAATGTCTCTGGAAGCGTATCCGGTCGCGTGAATGGCAGCCAGATCCAGGCGAGAATTGCTGGTGTCGGATTTTCTGCCAACCTGGTCGTAAACACACGGGGTGGCCGGCAGTCGGTCGCCATTCAGTCACCAGGTCACGAGGTCACTGAAGTCTCTGTCACGCTCACCAAAACCGCATGACCCGGGGGCTCTCTTTGTTCGTACTACCGGTAAAACGGTTTGCCGGTCATCCGGCGTGCCAGCCTGCTCAAAAACGTGACCGTGGGCCGCAGGATCAGTAGATCCGCAGCCAATGCCGCGAGCATGGCGAACGCGCTAAGCCAGCCAAACAGACGCAGCGACGGTAAATCGGAGAACACCGTCACGATCAAACCGCACGCCAGCACCACCGACGTCAGAATCAAGGGCGGACCAACAAGCACGGTTGCCCGCTCCACAGCCATTGCCGGGTCCTCGTCCAGTCGTTCCTCCTGCCGCAACCGGTTTAGGAAATGAATTGTGGCGCTCAGGCCCAACCCGAAAGAAACCGTCAACGCCACGACGCTTGCGAACTGCAGGCCCCCTCCGAGAGCCCACAACACCATTCCAGAGAGCACGACTGGAAATATTCCCGGCAGGATGCTCGCCAGCATTACGACGACCGAGCGGAAGGCCAGGCCGATGAACGCGGCAACAAACATAAACTCGAGCGTCAAGCCTCTGTTCAATTTCTTGATCATGAGGGCGCTGTTGCGAGCGGCGATCGCTGACAGACCGGTCACGGCTATTTTATAGCCTGGGTGTTTTGCGCGGACATCATCCAAGGCTTTGTCGAGGCTCTCAATGATAGGCAGAAGCTGGCTGGCATCGACGTCCGGGACGCGGCCGGAAACCAGGACGGCGTCCTGTTCTGCGGAAATGAAGCGACGGGTCAGGTATTCGGGAAGCATATCGACATATTGCTTCAGCGTAGCCACGTCCGATCTGCCTGCCTTCTCGGCAAGCCAGCGCCGCAGCGTCTCAAGCGACCACACATTGGCAATACCGGGTTGCTTCTCAAAGGTCGCATGCACCTCTGCGAGAGTGGCAAGGGCTTCCGGTGCATAGAGTGATGTGCCCCTGGGGAACTCGATCAGGACATCGATCGGATTGGCACCGTTGAGCTTGGCATCGAGACGGTGACTCGCAGCAACCGCCTGCTCCCTGTCGGGTACCTGGTCGGCAAGCCGATACCGAGGTTCAAGATTGGCGTAGATCAGCCCAAGGCCGCCGACAACCAAAAGGCTGAGCAAGCTGTAAAGGCCGGGGCGGCTCACCATTCGCTCAGCAATCCAGGCACAAAAACGCCGGAGCACGTCTACGGCGGTGTCCGCCTCTTTGACTTCCGCCGCGAACAACGATTCCTTCCGTACGAGCAGAACACCGAGAAGCGGCACGAGCATTAGAACCGCGAACATGGCAATTAGAGTCGCGACGAGGCCTGCTTCGCCGAACGTTCGAATCAGATTGGACTCGGAAAACTGCAACGCGATGAACGAAAGAGCCGCGGTCGCGTGCGTTAGCACGCATGCCGGTCCGACAACGAGCATAGCATTGCGAAATGCCTCAACTCTTCCTTCACCTTGAAGCAGCCGGTCGCGGGCCGCGAATGTCAACTGCATGCTGTCCGAAAAACTGATCACCATGATGAGCGGCGTCATCACGTTGAGAAACATGTTGAGGCGAAAATCAAACCAGCCGAGTGCGCCGAGAGCGATCACAATGGCGATCAACGGCGGACCAGCACCGATGATCATGAACGACAGGCGGCGAAAGAACACGATGGCTATCAGACATCCGGCAGCGAAGCCGAATGCGTTGTAGAACAGTCGATCGCGCTCCACGGCATTGCGGATCTCAAGCTGCATCACCGGTACCCCGGAGAGACGGGCCGTGAGCTGGGTGCCGGCCAAGTCATCGTCGATTGTTTTCTGAATGCTGGCTAAGACGTCGCGCAGACGGCTGCTCGCAACGACCTCCGGATCGAGTGCGAGGACAATCAGGGTCAGTTCGCCATCCTCCGACAACAGCTTGCCGCGGATAATCTCGTTGTTCATCACGCGCTGGATCAGCCGGTCATATTCTGCCCCTTCGGGTAATTGCTCGGGGAACAGCGGCGCAGGCAGCTCGCTGCTCTGAGGTGGCTGGCGGGCCGAAAACAGTGAGATGATACCCCTCGTGCCATCAATCAGTTGAAGGTCGGTGACGAGATCGCGCAGCTTTTCAATCGAAGCGCGCTCGAGGAGGCTCTTGCCCTCGACCACGACAAGTACATCGAACTCGTTCGACGGGAAGCGCCGCGTCACCTCTTCGAACGTTTTGAACTCCGGCGTTTCGGATCGAAACAACTGACTAAGCGAATCGTCCACCTTGATACGCGCTACGCCGAACACCGCCGCTATCAACAACACGACGGCGGCAAGTCCCACCAGCAGTGGAAAGCGCAAGGAGATCAAGCCGATGCGCTCGAGACCGAGAGCAATGCTCTGCGACGCGCTGGTTCGACGTGAGCGGGGCTCTTGCTGTGGATATCTCGACGTATCCATGTTCCGTGGCTTGCGATATGATTGTCCGCGCGTCCAGCGGGACTCTGCCGTGACCTTCAGTTCGCGCTCTTGTGGCTTGGATACATTCGTGCACGCCCTGTGACCATGATGGGTATCAAGTTCGCGCCCCTAGGGGATCGATGTCCGATTTGACTTCATCGCCTCTGCTCGCAGCCGCAACTTGACGGCCGTCAATGCCATTATATTGCATTCATGCGTCAAGCGGCACGTTGAGCGCTTGGCAACGATGGCAGGTGCTGTCTTCAACCGGAGGATCGAGTAATGAACCTTCCGCGCGACCACTCGGCTCGAGCCACGTCATGATAACCAAGACCGGATTTGGCGCCTGGGGGGATCGGCGGCGCCGCCCAGGCATTCGGCTGGGGACTTCCGACGCCATCGTGCGTTCCGGCGCCGGAGAGGGGCCAACGATCCCGCAATTGGAACACGCCGGGGCCGCGCATTAGATCGCGGTAATCATGATCGAACATGCCCATGACCGCCGGGTCAATTCGAAATGGCTCCAACTAAGAATACGGCGTGTAATGACTCAATTGGTCCGCCGGTTGAGCTTCATTTGTTAAGATCGGCTTGCCGCTTTTGGTAGTCGCCATTCCTGTACGGCCTTAACTTCACATGCGCCGCCGAAAGTCGTTGATACAGATTGCGCCGTCGAACGATCGGCCACCAGTCGTACAGAAATATTTCGATTGGCCTCCAATTCGCCACCCATCCGAAAATAAGCAAGCTCTCTTCAATGACACGCCCGATCGGGCCCGACGCAAGGTTGACTGTTGTTTGGCCTATGATGACGGAGAAAGAGAGCACCGTGAGGCCAATGGCCATCGCTCGTCGGCCGACGCGAAAGAGCTCGTTAAGATCAAGCGCAATGACTCGGGCGCGATAGTCAAAATATTGAGCGAAAGCTGCACCGAGTTCATGAGCCTCCGACGTAGAAGCTTCTGTCTCCGGCAGATGTATAACGATTCTGAGTGGCTTATCGGGTGGGAGCTCTCTCGCCCATCCGACGATAAATTCCTCTACATCGTTGTCGAGATCCTTTTCGCGGAACGGAAAAGGATCCAGGCTATGAAAAAGCTGGGCGATTTTTCCGATCCGAAGCTCGATCGCATTCGCGGCAGTGGTCGGATATGTGCCGTGCGTGTCACGCCACCGGGATAAGATAGCGCTGGAACCAGTCGCGCGCCAACCGCGCCACCTCGTCTAAAGCTCCGGGTTCTTCGAAGAGGTGCGTTGCAGCCGGCACGATCACAAGCTGCTTTTCGCAGCACAGCTGCGCAAGCGCGGCCCGGTTCAACTCAATGACCTGGCCGTCGTCTCCTCCGACGATGAGCAGCGTGGGAGCCCGAACGCGCGGCAAGGCCGAGCCGGCCAGGTCGGGACGACCGCCTCGCGAGACGACCGCGCCTACCACATCGGGGCGCACCGCCGCCGCTGCCAGCGCCGCCGCAGCGCCGGTGCTGGCACCGAAGTAGCCGATCGGCAGATGCTTGGTATCGGGGAATTGCGTCAGCCAGTCGGTCGCGTCGACGAGCCTTTCAGCGAGCAGATCGATATCAAAGCGCAGGTGTGCCGTGCGCGTGTCGATGACTTCTTCATGCAGCGTCAGCAAATCGATCAATAGCGTCGCCAGCTTTGCTTCGTTCAGCACCCGCGCCACATAACGATTGCGGGGGCTGTGCCGGCTGCTTCCGCTGCCATGGGCGAACAGCACAATTGCCTGAGCCTCCTCCGGCAGAGTTAGATTGCCCTCGAGCGTCACCGTGCCGGCCGGGACCTGCACCAGTCGCTCTTCGACCATTTGAGCTACGGAATTGTTCATTGCATGCCTCCTTTCCCGGATGCCCTTACACCGCGAATGGGAACGTCTCCGGAAGTTCCCCCGCTTCCCACTCTTCCGTGGATTCGAGCGGTTGCACCGCACGCGTCTTATCGAAATGCAGTACTGCGTCGAACTGTTCGGCTAGTCGCGCCTGGAAATAGTGGCTCTGCCGCTCGGTCTCGGGACGGTAGATCACACCGATCGCCCGCTCGAGCCGAGGGTCGCGCAATTGCCGCATGATCGCCTCGCTGTCGTTTAGAATCAGCATGAAGCGGTCGCGCCCGGTAGCATGGAACAGCGCCTCGTAGCTGCCGGCCAGCGCCGGGCGAACACGTTTGCGCTCGGCCGATTTGCCCCAGTCGGACGCTGCCGTGACAGTGCCGTGGTCAGTGGTAAAGCCGACCAGCACGGCCTCGCTGCCGTATTTTTCGCGCGTAAGCTGGCCGACGTTCAGTTCGCCGCGCTGGCCCATCTCGGTTGCGCGCGCGTCACCGAGATGGGAATTATGCTCCCAGACGGCAATTTTGGCGCGGCCGGCTTTCCGATCCAGATGCTCGACCAGCGCGTCAAGCGTTTCGGCCATGTGGCGGTCGCGCACGTTCCATGACGATACCTCTTCGAGAAACACAGAGCGGTAATACGCCTCGGCATTCTTCACCAAGCGGGCATTCTGTTCGGCATAGAACAGTTCATCTTGCGCCAAACGACCGTCGCGCCGCGTGTAGTCAGCCGCCCGGCGTTGCAACTCGACCAATTGGCGGACGACCTCCGCTTCACACGACTTGGAAAGGTTCAAGCGCGTCATCAGACCATAGGCCTGGATGTCCTCGCCGACATGATCGAAGCAGGAGTAACGTTCGCGTGCACGCGCGGCCGCTTCCGGGTCGACTTTCTCGAGATATTGCAGCACGGCTTTCATCGACGCGTGCAGGCTGTAGAGGTCGAGACCGTAAAACCCGACTTTTTCGGCACCCGGCGGAAGCGCGTCGTTGTGTGCCCGCAGCCACTCGACGAACTCGACCACCACCGTGTTGCGCCACATCCATGTCGGGAAGCGGCGAAAATCGGCGAGCGCCTCCACAGCATCGACGTCGTCGCTTGCACCGCGAACATAGCGGTTGAGCCGATATGCGTCGGGCCAATCCGCCTCCACTGCGACGGCGGTGAAGTTCTTCTCCGCGATGAGCCGCTTTGTGATTTCGGCACGCTCGCAGTAGAACTCGTGTGTGCCGTGGGACGCTTCACCCAGCAGCGCGAAGCTCGCCTCGCTGATCCGGCCGATCAGAGGATCGTAATCGCGAGCAGATCCCGCCAAGGGGTAGGCCGTCTCGCGCAATGCATTGATGAGCGGGTCGTCCGCTGTCGGGGTTTGCTTGACCTTGCTGTTTTCCCGTGTGTTTCGCTGCGCGAGCAGGACGCCAACCTCTTCGTCGGTCGTCTGCGAGAAATCCCGGTACCAGCGGCCGACTGCATCGAACGGTTCTGGCGTAATACCACAGATGACGTCGTCAGCCCTTGCCCTCATCTCTTCGCAGGTTTCGGGCGATGCCGTGGGAACCGCAACGACAATGCGGGCTGGATTCTGCTGCCGCAACGCCTGAATTGCGGCGTGCATGGTGGCTCCGGTCGCCAGGCCATCGTCCACCAGAATCACAGTGCGGCCGCGGACATCAAGCGGCGGACGACCGCTGCGGTAAAGGCGCTCACGCCGCGCCAGCTCTTGCCGTTCACGGGCCGCGACCGCATCGATGATATGCTGGGGGATGCCAAGACGTTCAACGAGTTGATCGTTGAGCACGAGTACGCCACCTGTAGCAACCGCACCCATCGCCAACTCCTCGTAGCCGGGGACGCCAAGCTTGCGCACGACAAAAACGTCTAGCGGTGCACCGAGCGCACCGGCCACTTCATACCCGACGGGCACGCCACCGCGCGGCAGGGCCAGCACGAGCACGTCTGAGCGATTGGCATAAGCTGTGAGATTCTCA
>Ga0193726_1000781_pt1 | contig 29419 bp, 27 predicted proteins | sample H2c1metaG_FD_144928 | JGI IMG/M metagenome (GOLD analysis project Ga0193726, IMG submission 144928) | Soil microbial communities from a riparian zone of the East river system, Colorado, United States - H2c1 | ecosystem: Environmental > Terrestrial > Soil > Riparian zone | place: USA: East River... | reverse complement strand
GGCGGCTCCTCGGAAGGCGCGCTGGCGATGGGGTCGAAGCACTGCGACGTGTTCGCGATGTTCGGCGAGCCGCTGGCGCCTACCGCGCGGCGCATGGCCGAGTTCCGGACGCGGGCCGCGCAGTATGGCCGCTCACCCACCTTCAACATGTCGTTCCGGCCGATCCTCGGCGCCACCGAAGGCGCGGCGTGGGATCGCGCGCGCCGTATCCTGGCGTCGATCCAGAAGCCCGGCGATCCGACCGGCTTCGGCAACGACAAGAAGCCGCTCGACCAGTCGGCGCGGCGCCTGCTCGACTTCGCGGCGCAGGGCGAGACGCACGACGAGCGGCTGTGGATGCCCATCGCCGAGGCGACGGGCGCCATGGGCAACACCTCGTGCCTGGTCGGCACGCCCGAGCAGGTCGCGCGTGCTTTGCTCGAATACTACAAGCTCGGCATCCATTCCTTCCTGATCCGCGGCTTCGATCCTTTCGAAGACACCGTCGATTTCGGACGCGAATTGATCCCGCGCTTGCGGGCCGGCGCCGCGGAGCTCGATCGCGCGAAGGCCGCGTAAGGAGAGGATCGCGAAATCTGCCGGCCGAATGGCAGGTCTTTTGCAAGATCCTCCACCATGGCAAAAGACCACTTCCACCTCGCCTGGTTCCTGTCGCAGGGCTTTGGCCCGAAAACCTGGCGCGGCAACTGGCCGGGCAGCGACGTCGGGCGCTGGATGATGCCGGACCTGTTTCTCGATCTCGCGCGCGGCATGGAACGGGCGTGCTTCGACTATCTCATCATCGAGGACTCCTCGAACCTGCCCTATACCTATCAGGGTTCGCACGACACCTACCTGCGCTACGGCGCCAGCACACCGAAGCTCGACCCGGCGGTCCTGGTGCCCTACCTCGCGCAAGCGACCAAGCATCTCGGTCTGGTGCCAACCCTCTCCGTCACCGAGTATCCGCCCTTCCTGCTGGCGCGGCTGGTCAACTCGCTCGATCACGTCACGGAAGGCCGCGTCGGCTGGAATTGCGTCACCGGCAGCAACGACGGCGGGGCGCAGAACTATGGGCGTGACCGCCAATATCCGCATGACGAGCGGTACGATGTCGCCGACGAATTCGCCGAGCTGGTCACCAAGCTGTGGGAGGCGTGGGAGCCCGATGCGGTGGTGCTCGATCGCGAGGCACCGATGTTTGCCGACGGCAGCAAGGTCCATCCGATCCATCACGAGGGCAAATATTTCAGGTGCCGCGGCCCTTTGAACGCGCCCCGCTCGCCGCAGGGCCGGCCAGTGATCTGCCAGGCCGGCGGTTCGCCGCGCGGGCAAACCTTCGCGGCGCGCTGGGCCGACACGATCATCACCGACGGCGGCGGCAGCGTCGCCAGCATGAAGGCCTACCGCGAGGATGTGCGCCGCCGGGCCGTGGAGATCGGGCGCGATCCCGACGACATAAAAGTGCTCTTCCTGGCTTACCCGATCATGGACACGACGATGGAGGCGGCGCGCGATCGGCGGCGGTTGGAGCGGGAGGATGCCGAGAAGAACATAGATATGCAGCTCTCGGGCATGTCGCGCATCACCGGCATCGATTTCTCCAAGTTCGACCTCGACCAGCCGTTGCCCGAGCTCAAGACCAACGGCCACCAGTCCTCGCTCGCCAAATGGATCGGCAAGACGCCGCGCTCGATCGTGCAGAGCTACGCCAGCAAGGCGGGCATCGATTTCACCGGCACGATCGACCACGTGGCGGGCATGATGCAGGAGATCATGGAGGAGGTGGGCGGCGACGGCTTCCTGCTGTTCAACGGCTACTTCGACCGCCGCTACATCATGGAAGTCTGCGACGGGCTGGTGCCGGAGCTGCAACGCCGCGGCCTGACGCGGACGGGATACTCACACCAGTGCTTCAAGGACAATCTCCTGGAGTTTTAAGCCTACTGTCCCACCATGCGCGGGTCGTAGTGCTCGCGCAGACCGTTGCCGAGCATGTTCACGCCCCAGACCAGGGCGATGATCGCCAATCCCGCGAGGTTGGCTATCCAGGGCGCGATGAACAGGCGCGTGCTGCCTTCGGCCAGGATGTTGCCCCACGTCGCCGCCGGCGGCGGGATGCCGAGGCCCAGGAAGGAGAGAGCAGTCTCCTGCAGGATCATCTGCGCCACCTGCAGCGTCGCCACCACGATCAGCACCGGCATGACCTGCGGCAGGATATGCCGGCGCATGATGTAGCCGTCGCCGCCGCCATAGAGCGTCGCCGCCTCGACGAACGGCCGCTGGCGCAAAGTCCGCGTCAGTCCGAACACGATGCGCGCATAGACCATCCAGCGCGAGATGCCGAGCACCAGGATCAGGTTGAGCGCATTGCCGCCCAGCGCGGCCACCATCAGGATCGCCAGAAGAATGTCGGGAAAGGCCATCTGGGCATCGGCGAAGCGCATGATCGCCTGCTCGGTGGCGCCGCCGCGTAGTCCCGCGATGACGCCCGCGACGCTGCCGATCAGCGCCGACAGCAGCATCGAGCTCACGCCCACCAGGATCGACAGGCGCGAGCCGTAGATCAGGCGCGACAGCAGGTCCCGTCCGTAGTTGTCGGTGCCCAGCAAATGACCAGGCGCCGCGTTCGGCGACCAGAAGCCGGGTTTCAGCCGTGCCATCAGGTCCTGCTGGTAGGGATCCCAGGGCGCGATCAGCGGCGCGAAGATGGCGGCCAGCACGACCAGGGCCACGAGGGAGCCGCCCACGGCGATCTTGAATCGCTCGCCGAACCATCCGCGCTTTTTCATCAGGCGCGACGGATTCGCGGATCGATCAGCATCTGCAGCACGTCGACCAGGAGGTTGGCGAGCGCGATGGCGGTCGCGATGAAGAACACGGCGGCCTCGACCACCGGCACGTCGCGATGGGAAATGCTGTTGATCAGCAGCCGTCCGACGCCCGGCCAGGCGAAGATCGTCTCGGTGATGATCGAGCCCGCCATCAGATGGCCGAGCTGGATGCCGAGGAAGCTCAGCACCGGATTGATCGCGTTGGGCAGGATGTGGGTCACCAGCACGCGGGGGCGCGACATGCCCTTGGAGCGGCCGGTGACGACGAACTGCTCGCCCATCAGCTCGAGGATGGCGGTCCGCGTGATCAGCACGAAGTTGGGCAGCAGGATGGTGGCCAGCGTCACCGCCGGCAGCACCAGATGCTTCAGGTCGCCGTAGCCCGAGGTCGGCAGCCAGCGCAGTTGCAAGGCAAAGAACTCGATGAGCAGCAAGCCCAGCCAGAAGGACGGCATCGACTGGCCGGCGATGGCGATGGAGGAGATCACCGCATCCGCGGCGCGATCGCGCCACACCGCACAGACCAGGCCGCCCAGCACACCCAGCACGACCGCCAGGCCGAGCGCCGTGCCGGCCAGCTGCAAGGTCGCGCCGACACGCTCCCAGACCACCACCGCGGCCGACCCGCTGAACTGCAGCGACTCGCCGAAATCGCCGTGCAGCAGGTCGCCCAGGAAGATCAGGAACTGCACCGGCAGCGGCTGGTCGAGATGGAGGCGCTTGGTCAGCGCCTCCACCTGTTCCGGCGTCCGGTTGATGTCGAGGAAGATGTCGACAGGATTGCCGGTCAGCCGCAGCACGATGAACGTCGCAAAGGCCACCAGCAGCAAGGTGAGCGGCAGGAAGGCCAGGCGGCGAAGGATATAGCCCGCGATCACGGGCCGGCCGCCCTCATTTCAGAGGTACCTCATTTCAGCTGCACCGCGGTCAGCCGCAGCAGCTTGTCGGCCGCGGCGCCGAAGCCGGTGATGTCATTGCTGACGCCGTAGAGGCTGGGCAGGCCGAACAGGAAGATCGACGGGTTCTGCTGGTTCAGAATCGTCATCATCTGGTGGTAGATCTTCTCGCGCTCCGCGGTGTCGTTGGTCGAACGGGCGGCGACGAAGAGCTTGTCGTACTCCGGATCGGCCCACCGCGTGCGCAGCCCGGCCTGGGTGTACCAGACGGCGGCGAAGTCCGCGTCGCCCAGGTTGTACCAGCCGACCATGTGCATGGGGCCCCACTTGCGCGCGTTGCTCATCTGCTGGAACACGCCGCCTTCGACGATGTTCACCGTGGCCTTGACGCCGATCTTGCTCAGCATGCCTGCCACGGCATTGCAGATGTCGGTGTCTGAGACGTACTTGCCGTTCTGCGTCGTGATCGGCACCGGTGTGCTGAAATCGAAGCCGGCGTCCTGCAGCATCTGCTTGGCCTTCGCCGGGTCGAAGGGCCGCGCCTCCAGGTCGGGATTCCAGCCCACCGCGCCTTTGGTCAGGACCTGACCCTGCAGAAGCTCGCCCCGGCCCTTCAGGATCTGCTTGAGGATGAGCGGCTTGTCGATCGCGTAGTCGAAGGCTTCGCGGACCTTGGGGTTGTCGAATGGCTTGATCGTGGGATCGAAGGTGAGCACGAGACCGACGGTGGTGCTGATGCTGTCGACCTTGGCGCTGCCCGAGCTGTTCACCTGGTCGATAAGGTCGATCGGCACCTCCTCGATGATCTGGCTCTCGCCCGTGACCAGAGAGGCGATGCGGGTCGAGCCGTCCGGGATGGTGCGGATGATGAGCCTGTCGAATTTCGGCGCCCCGCCCCAGTAATCCTTGTTGGCGGTGAGCGTGTAGTGATCGCCCGGCACCCATTCCTTGAAGATGAAAGGCCCGGTCCCGATCGGATGCGCCGCCACTTTTTCCGGGCCGACCTTCTCGTAGTAGTGCTTGGGCTCCATGATGATGTCCGACAGGCCGCGCACCAGGGTCGGGAACACCGCCTTGGTCTTCACGTCGACCGTGTACTTGTCGACCGCCACGGCTTTTTCGACCTGGCTGATGCGTGCCGCCTGGGCATAGGCGACCGCCGGATCGAGGACGCGGTTGATCGTGAATGCCACGTCGTCGGCGGTGAACTCGACGCCATCGCTGAATTTCACCCCCTGGCGCAGGTGGAAACGCATGGTGAGGGGATCGATCGTCTCCCAGCTGAGCGCCAGGGCGGGATGGAGGTCGCCCTTGTTGTCGCGCGCCACCAGCAGGTCATTGGTCTGCGTCATCAGGCTGAGCGAGGCGAAGGAGCTGGTGCCGGACCGCAAACTGTCCGGAAACACGGCAGCGCCCACTGTCAGGATCTTGTCGGCGGCGGCGGCGGGCCCGCCCAGCGCGAGCAGCGGGGCAAGCAGGGAGACCAGGACGGGGCGGCGTTTCATCATCGTTCCTTTCGGCAGGTACTGCATCTTCACTGCAAAGGCCGGACCAGATGGCAGGCCGAACGATGACCGCCGCCAAGATCGAACAGCTCAGGGTCATCGACGCGGCAGGCCGGCATCACGTAGGGGCAGCGGGTGTGGTAGCGGCAGCCGGACGGCACCGCGCGGGCGCTCGCGACCTCGCCGACCACCTCGGTGCGTGCGCGGACGGCGCCGGGCCGGTGCGCCGGCACGGCGCTCAGCAGGGCGCGCGTGTAGGGATGTTGCGGTGTCTTATAGAGCGTTGCCTTGTCGGCGATCTCGACGATGCGGCCGAGATACATCACCGCCACGCGGTCGGCGACGTGCCGGACGATCCGGAGATCGTGCGAGATGAAGAGGTAAGTCAGGCCGAATTCCCGTTGCAGGCCGGTCAGCAGGTTGACGACCTGGGCCTGCACGGAGACGTCGAGCGCCGACACCGGCTCGTCGCACACCACGAAATCGGGCCGCAGGGCGAGCGCGCGGGCGATGCCGATGCGCTGGCGCTGCCCGCCGGAGAACTCGTGCGGGTAGCGCCCAGCATGCTCGGCGGCCAGTCCGACCAGCGGCAGCAGCTCGTCGACGCGCGCGCGGCACTGGTCGGCGGTGAGTCCGGCCAGATGCATCGGCTCGGCGATCAGCGCGCCCACCGTCATGCGCGGATTGAAGGCGCTGCCGGCATCCTGGAAGACAAGTTGCATGCGCCGGCGCACGGCGCGCAGCTGCTTGGCGTCGAGTTCCGAGATCTCGATATTGTCGAAGCGCACGGTGCCGGCGGTGGGCTCGACCAGCCGCATCAGGAGCCGGCCGGTGGTCGACTTGCCGCAACCGCTTTCGCCCACCAGGGCCAGCGTCTCGCCGCGCGCGATGGTGAAGGACACGCCGTCCACCGCGCGCACCGTGCCCGTGACGCGTTTGCGGAAAGCGCCCGACATCACTGGATAGTGTTTGGCCAGGAAGTCGGCGCGGATCAGGTTTGCCGGCGCCGTCACGCGATCAATGCTCCGTGGCGCAGGCAGGCGGCATCGTGGTCTTCGCCCAAGGGAGAGAACGGCGGCAGCACGCGGGTGCAGTCGTCCCACGCGTAGGGGCAACGCGGATGGAACGCGCAGCCTGTCGGCAGAGCGAACGGGCTCGCGACATTGCCCTCGATCGCCGGCAGGGTTTCGGGATCCTCGTCCTCGAGCGGCGGCATCGAGCGCAGCAGCCCCTCGGTGTAGGGATGGCCAGGCCGGTCGAACAGCGCCATCACCGGCGAGCGTTCGACGATGCGGCCGGCATACATCACCAGCACCTCGTCGGCGAACTCGGCGACTACACCCAGATCGTGCGTGATCAGCAAGACCGACATGTCGAGCCGCTGCTGCAGGTCGCGCAGCAGCTCCAGGATCTGCGCCTGGGTCGTCACATCGAGCGCCGTCGTGGGCTCGTCGGCGATCAAAAGCTTCGGTCCGCAGCTCAAGGCGATGGCGATCATCACGCGCTGCCGCATGCCGCCCGAAAGCTCGTGCGGATAGGCGCGCATGATCTCGGCCGGCGACGGGATGCGGACCAGCGACAACAGCTCCTGCGCCCGAGCGCGCGCCGCTGCCCGGCCGAGGCCGAGCTGCAGCATCAGCGGTTCCATCACCTGCCAGCCGATCGTCAGGATCGGGTTGAGCGAGGCCATCGGATCCTGGAACACCATCGCGATCTCGCGTCCCCGGATCGATTGCATCTGGCGATCGGTGAGGGGCCCGAGATCACGCTCGCCGAAGCGGACCTGCCCCGCCGTGACGCGCGCGCTGTCGGGCAGCAGGCGCATCAGGGCCATCGCCGTCACGCTCTTGCCGCTGCCCGACTCGCCCACGACGCCCAGAGTCCGGCCGGGCCGCACGTCGAAGCTCACGCCGCTCACGGCTTCGAAGGAGCCGCGCCGCGTGTCGAAGGTGACGGTCAGATCCCGCACCGACAGGAGCGGCGTCTCATCCATCCGCCCGCTCAGCGAGCTTGTTCTCGCGCCAGACATCCTCGCGGATGATGTACGGATTGAGGACCCGTTCCTGATAGTAGGGAACGAGTGGCCGGAACCAATCGTAGATGTGGCGCAACTCGCCGATCGGCTCGGGATGGAAGTCGACGCGCAAATCGACCAGGGCAAACGGCTCCGCGCCGAACACGAGCAGCGCCGCCGACCTTTGTCCTTCGGCCTGGCCGCCCGCCTTGCCGCCCGCTTCGACGGCGCGCATCAGCCGCTCCCAAAGCTCCTCGTCCTCGCTTCCCGCCAGCGAGTCCGCCATCGCCTTGACCACCGCCTCCGACACGACGGCGTTGCCCATGGCGACCCATTGCCGGCCCATGAAATGGCCGCTGTATCCATTGCTCGTCGGACCGCTGAAGGCCGCGGTATTGCCGTAGCTGTCGACGATCCCGATCTGTCGTCGCACGATATGCGGGTCGCTGGCCTCGAGCTCGGCCAGCACCTTGGTCGCCGAGTAGCCGAGGTCCAGCAGCCGACCGCACAGCATCGTCTGCCGCGGATCGGCGATCAGCTGGACCGAGGCCGCGCCATAACCGGGCCGTACGATCGGACAGCGATTGCCGACCGCGGGCGCCCGCGTCGCCATGCCGACGCCCAGCCTGCCGGTGCGGGGGCAGCGTGCGACGGCGGTGAAGGTCATGCGAACCGGACTCCTGAAGCGACAGCCTGCCAGGTCGGCTGGACGGGCTGCTGCCGAGAAAGCAAGAAGCGCACCAGAAAAAGCGGTTCTGCCGGATCGCCGGGCGTCTTATGCTTGGCAGCGGAACCGCCACTACCGCCAGAAATGAATTCCCAGGAGGAACGAGCGCAATGGCTTACAAGATCATGATCATGGGCGCGTCCTACGGGTCGCTGCTCGCCTCCAAAGTCCTGTTCGGCGGCCATTCGGTGCACCTGATCTGCCTGCCGGCCGAGGCGGATCTCATCAATTCCGAGGGCTTTCGCGTGCGCATGCCGATCCGCGGCCGCAAGGACCCGATCGAAATCGACTCGCGCAAGCTGCCGGGCAAGGTCTCGGCAGGCGGTACCGCGGGTGTCAATCCCGGCGATTACGATCTCGTCGGCCTCGCCATGCAGGAGCCGCAATATCGCTCGCCCGGCGTGCGCGAGCTTCTGGACGCGGTGGCCAAGTCCAAGGTGCCCTGCATGTCGATCATGAACATGCCGCCGTTGCCCTATGTGAAGCGCATCGCCGGCCTCAACTACGATCTGCTCAAGCCCGCCTACACCGATCCCACCGTGTGGGACAGCTTCGATCCTGAGACGCTCACCCTGTGCAGCCCCGATCCGCAGGCGATCCGGCCACCGGAAGAGAAGGTCAACGTGCTGCAGGTCACGCTGCCGACCAACTTCAAGGTCGCGCGTCTGAAGGACGAGAAGTCGACCGCCATTCTGCGCCAGCTCGAGAAGGACATCGAAGCCGTGCGCTTCGACGCGGGCGACGGAAAGATCGAACTGCCGGTCAAGCTCAGGGTCTACGACTCGATCTTCGTGCCGCTCGCCAAATGGGCGATGCTGCTCGCCGGCAATTATCGCTGCGTCACCAAGGACGGCATGCGGACCGCGCAGGAAGCGGTCCATAGCGACATCGAGACGTCGCGTTCGGTCTATAATTTCGTCAACGATCTCTGCGTCAAGCTGGGCGCCAACCCGGCTGATCTCGTGCCGTTCGAGAAATACGCGACCGCCGCCCAGAGCTTGGTGCGTCCGGCCTCCGCTGCGCGCGCGCTCAACAATGGCCTGCCCAACATCGAACGCGCCGACAAGCTGGTGCAGCTGATCGCCAAGCAGAAGGGCCTCAGCCATCCGGTCATCGATGCGGGCGTTGCCCTGGTCGACGCAAGGCTCGAAGCCAACCGCAAGAAGGCGGCTGCCGCCTGAGCATGGACGCTCGCTAAGCGCGCGAACGCCGCGAAACCTTTCCCTCGGCGTCCTCGATCAGGACGTCGTTGGCTTCGGTCAGGAAAAGGCCATGGCCGACCACGCCGGCAAGACTGTCGAGGCTTGCGCCCAACCGCACGACATCGAGACCGGCGGGGAGAGGCGCATCGATCACCGGATTGCCGTTGTCGGTCTTGTAGGGCGTTCCGTCGGCTTTCAATCGGACAGGCCCCTCGAGTCCGATGGCGCGCAAGCCCTGTCGGACTGACTCGAGATCGGATGCTTTTGGTTCGATCGGCAGAGGCGCCTTTGCCCCCAGCCGCGACGAAAGCTTGTCCGATTGAATGAGATATACGCGTCGCGCCGAGGCATGCGCCACGATTTTCTCACGCGTCATCGCGCCGCCTCGGCCCTTGATCATCTGCAGCGCGGGATCGACCTCGTCGGCGCCGTCGAACAGGAAATCGAGGCGCCCGATCTCCTCGAGACTGCCGACAACGAGTCCCAGCGTGGCCGCCAGATCGTGCGAGGCCTGGCTGGTGGCGACGCAGCGAAGGTCCAGCCGCTCCGCCGTGGCGCGCTGCGCCAGGGCGCGAATGGCCCGCGTCGCGGCCCGGCCCGTGCCCAGGCCCACCTTCATGCCGCTGATGATGTCCTTGACGGCTGCGGTCGCCAGCAAGTCCTGAGTCATGCGCGTCTCGTTTCCTTTGCTGTGAAGCCTTGACCGACATACTGTGCAGCCAGGGCGACAGCACTACCGAATCAAAAAGTGCCGCTGGCGTCATGAGTACCAAAATGCTTTGAGCAGCGTTATTGTTCAGGGCTCGTACGCCGCTGGCGACACAGAGGCTTAATCCTAGAGCAACAGACCGCGGTTCGCATGGCCTCCCGTCGACCCCCCACGACCAAAATATCCGCCATTGTTTCCGACGTTGATGGGACACTGGTCACCAATGACAAGCAGCTGACCGACCGTAGCCGGGCGGCTGTCGCGGCGATCCGCAAGGCCGGCATTCCCTTCTCGATCATCAGCAGCCGGCCACCCCGCGGCATAGCGCCCTTGATGAAGGCGCTCGGCATCGACAGGCCGAGTGCGGGTTTCAACGGCGGTGTCGTCGTGGCACCCGATTTGTCGGTCCTGCAGCAGCATCTCATCTCTCCCGAAACTGCCCGTCGCACCGTCGATTTCCTGGCCGGACGCGAGGTGGACACCTGGGTGTTCAGCGGCCAGGACTGGCTGCTGCAGAACGAAGCCGGGCCGCATGTCGAGCACGAGGCATTCACGGTGGGCTTTCCGCCCATCGTTGTCGCCGAGTTCGGCAACGCCCTCGACACGGCGGCCAAGATCGTCGGCGTCAGCAAGAATCACGATTTTCTGACGGGGTGCGAGATCGAGCTGGCCGAACTCATGGGTGATGCCGCAACCGTCGTTCGCTCCCAGCTCTACTATCTCGACACGACCGATCGGCTCGCCAACAAGGGCGTGGGGTTGTTGGAATTGGCGAAACTGGTGGGTGTGCCGCCGTCCGAAATCGCCGTGATCGGCGACGGCGGCAACGACGTCACGATGTTCGAGCAAGCCGGTCTCAGCATCGCCATGGGCAATGCCCAGCCGGCGGTCAAGGCCGAGGCCCACTTCGTCACCGCCAGCAACAGTGAAGACGGCTTCGCCGCGGCGGTCGAGCGCTTCATCCTGGGCGGCGAGCGATGACGGGCCGGCCGATCATCGTCGCCCCTTCCATCCTGTCGGCGGATTTCGGCCGACTGGCCGAGGAGGTGCGCGCTGTCGATGTGGCCGGTGCGGACTGGATTCACGTCGATGTCATGGACGGCCGCTTCGTGCCCAATATCACGCTGGGGCCGCTGATCGTCGAGGCCGTGCGGCGCGCAACCGCCAAGCCGCTCAATGTGCATCTGATGGTCGTCGAGCCCGAGCGTCACATCGCGGGCTTTGCCAAGGCGGGTGCCGATCACCTTCTCGTGCACGCCGAACCTACGGCGACGTTCCATCTGCATCGGGTGCTGTCCCAGATCCGCGAGCTCGGCAAGAAGGCCGGGGTGGTGCTGGATCCGGCCAGCCCCCTTGATGCCATCGAATACGTCCTCCATCTCTGTGACGTCATCATGATCATGACCGTCAATCCCGGCTTCGCCGGCCAATCGTTCCTGCCGGAAATGCTTCCGAAGATTCGCCGCCTGCGCGAACTCTGCGAGGCGCGCGGCCTCGATCCCTTCATCGAGGTCGACGGCGGCCAGAATCGCGAGCATGCCCGCCAGTCGGTCGAAGCCGGCGCCAATGTCATCGTGGCCGGTTCGGCGATCTTCGGATCGAAGGATTACGCCGCCGCGATCTCCGCCATTCGAGGGCAGAACCCATGAGCGGCCGCATACTGCGTCATTGTTTCCCGGAACTGCGGTTCCGGCCAGGCGTCATAAATGGGAAACGCCGTTCTCGATGGCAGGCTGGAGCTCCGAATTACGCTCACCCATCCGCTTCCGGAAAGCACCCGATAGGCGACCTTCCTTGTGGCCGGAGCGGAAAAGCGCGAGATTTTGGGCCTCTTGCTCGAGGTCGATCGTGATCTTCCGTCACCCGGGCTTGCGGCGGTCGCCAAAATGCGTTTGTTCGCGAATACCGCCGCCACCGGCCGGTCAGCTCATTTAAACAACGAGGTCATCATGTCCCTTACCTCGCAAAATGCCGCGCAAGCCCGCTCTTCGATTTCGGAGAAGGTCGATCTCGACGAGCTTTGCATCAACACCATCCGCACCCTGTCTATGGATGCGGTGCAAAAAGCCAATTCCGGCCATCCCGGCACGCCGATGGCCTTGGCGCCGGTGGCCTACGCTTTGTGGCAGCAGTTCCTGCGCTACGACCCGAAGGAGCCGACCTGGCCCAACCGCGACCGCTTCGTGCTGTCGAACGGGCATGCCTCGATGCTGCTCTATTCCCTGATCCATCTTGCCGGCGTGCAGGCCAAGGGCGGCCCGGCGTTGAGCCTCGACGACATCAAGCAATTCCGCCAGCTCGACAGCAAATGCCCGGGCCATCCCGAATATGGCCTGACCGTCGGAGTCGAGACGACCACCGGACCGCTGGGTCAGGGCTGCGGCAACAGCGTCGGCATGGCCATCGCGTCGCGCTGGCTGGCCGAGCACTTCAATCGCCCCGGCTTCGCCCTCTTCGATTACGACGTCTACACGTTGTGCGGCGACGGCGACATGATGGAAGGCATTTCCAACGAAGCGGCGTCGCTGGCCGGCCATCTCAAGCTCGGCAACCTGTGCTGGATCTACGACAATAACGGCATCACCATCGAGGGCCATACGAGCCTGGCCTTCGGCGACGACATGGCCATGCGCTTCCGCGCCTATGGCTGGCACGTCGAGCACGTCAAGGATGCCAACGACATAGAGGCGCTCGACAAGGCTTTCGCAGGCTTCTGCAGCCGGACGGATGCGCCCACCTTCATCATCGTCGACAGCCATATCGGCTTCGGCTCGCCGAACAGGCAGGATACCGCGGCCGCGCACGGTGAGGCGCTGGGCGCCGAAGAGGTCCGCCTAACCAAGCGCAACTACGGCTGGCCGGAAGACGCGCAGTTCCTCGTGCCCGATGGTGTGCGCAAGCATTTTGACGACGGCATCGGCCAGCGTGGCGCCAAGCATCGGCAGGACTGGCAGAAGCTGATGACCGCCTACCGCGCCGAGCATCCGAAAGAAGCAGGCGACCTCGAACAGATGCTGGCAGGCAAGGTTCCCGCCGGTTGGGACGCCGACCTGCCGAAATTCGCCGCCGATGCCAAGGGCATCGCGAGCCGGGACTCATCGGCCAAGGTGATCAATGCCTTTGCGCCACGCTATCCCGCGTTCGTCGGCGGCTCGGCCGATCTTGCGCCGTCGACCAAGACGCGCCTCACCTTCGAGGGCGCGGGCGACCTCGAGCCCGGTACCCTCGGCGGCCGCAACATGCATTTCGGCATCCGCGAGCACGCCATGGGCGCGGTCGTGAACGGCATGACGCTGAGCGGCGTCCGCGCGTCAGGGTCGACCTTCCTGATCTTCTCCGACTACATGAAGAACCCCATCCGGCTCGCGGCCCTGATGGACCTGCCGGCCATCCATGTCTTCACCCATGATTCGATCGGCCTGGGCGAGGACGGCCCGACCCATCAGTCGATCGAGCAGCTCGCCGGCCTGCGCGCCATTCCGCGCCTCGTCACCTTGCGGCCGGGCGACGCCAACGAGGTCGTCGAGGCCTGGCGGGTCATTGTCGGGCTCAAGCACCAGCCGGCCTGCCTTGTGCTCACCCGCCAGGCGCTGCCCACGCTCGATCGCACGCGCTATGCCTCGGCGGCCGGCGTCGCGCGCGGCGCCTATGTCCTGGCCGATGCCAAACCCGGCACGCCCGAGGTCATCCTGATCGGCACGGGCAGCGAAGTGGGCCTGTGCGTCGAGGCCTACGAGACGCTGGCGCGCGAAGGCGTCGCCGCCCGCATCGTCAGCATGCCGTCGTGGGATTTGTTCGAGGCGCAGGACGAGGCCTATCGCGACAGCGTCCTGCCACCCGACGTCACGGCGCGCGTCTCGGTCGAGGCCGCATCGCCCGTCGGCTGGGACCGTTACGTCGGCCGGGACGGCGCGAAGATCGCGATGTTCGGCTTTGGCGGGTCAGCGCCGGCCAAGGACCTGTTCAAGAAATTCGGCTTCACACCCGACAAGGTGATCGCCGCCGCAAAGCAACAGCTGGCAAAGTCGAGGAAACGCACGTGAACCCGTTGAAGCAACTCGAAGCCTGCGGCCAGGCTTCCTGCGGTCCAATAAGGGAGCGCCCGGATGCCTGACACCCAGCCGATCCGCGTCCCGTCGTCCTCGCAGCGCGTGGAGTCGCCGCCCCGCCGGCAGCCCAAGCCGGCGGATCCCTGCGCCATGGTGATCTTTGGCGCCGGCGGCGATCTCACCAAACGCCTGGTGGTGCCGGCGCTCTACAACCTCGCGCACAGCAAGGTGCTGCCGGAAAAGTTCGCCTTGATCGGCGTCGGCCACGGCGACGGCACCGCCGAACAGTGGCGCGACAACCTTTTCGCCATGCTGAAGAGCTTCGTCGGCAACACCTCCGCGGAATTCGATGTCGCCAACATCGACGAGCCGGCGTGGAAGCGGCTGGCTGATCGGATGACGTACATCCCGGGCGATTTCACCAAGCCCGAGATCTACGGCAGGATCCGCGACGCGCTGGCCGAGGCGGAGAAAGCGCACGGCACGGCCGGCAACGCCATCTTCTACCTTGCCGTCGCCGACCGCTTCTTCGGCACCGTCGTCGATCAGCTCGGCAAGGCCAAGCTCACCGAACAGGGCAAGCCTGACGCCGGCGGCAAGCCGTCGTTCTGGCGCCGCGTCGTGATCGAGAAGCCGTTCGGCCACAGCCTGCAATCGGCGCGCGAGCTCAACGCCGACATCCTGCGCACGCTGCATGAGGACCAGATCTTCCGCATCGACCATTTCCTGGGCAAGGATACGGTGCAGAGCATCATGGCGTTCCGCTTCGCCAACGGCCTGTTCGAGCCGATCTGGAATCGCGACCGCATCGATCACGTGCAGATCACCGCCGCCGAGACGGTGGGCGTCGAAACGCGCGGCAAGTTCTACGAGGTGACCGGAGCGCTGCGCGACATGGTTCCCAACCATGTCTTTACCTTGCTGTCGATGGTCGCCATGGAACCGCCGACCTGCTTCGAAGCCGACGCGATCCGCAACAAGAAGGCCGAGGTGCTAGCCGCCATGCAGTCGGTCAAGCCGTCCAAGGCGGTGCGTGGCCAGTACGGCGCGGGCACCGTGCAGGGCAAGCCGTCGAAGGCCTACCGCGACGAGCCGAACGTCGCGCCCGATTCGAACATCGAGACCTATGTCGCGATGGAACTGGAGATCGACAACTGGCGCTGGGCCGGCGTGCCGTTCTTCATCCGCACCGGCAAGCACATGACCGAGCGGCTGACCGAGATCGCGATCCGCTTCAAGCAGGCGCCCTATGCCGCCTTCGAGGACACGCCGATCGCTTCGCTTCGCCCCAACTGGCTGGTGCTGCGCATCGCGCCGGACGAGGGGATTTCGCTGCAGTTCGAGGTCAAGCGGCGCGGTCCGGTGATGGATCTCGCCGCCGTGAAGATGGACTTCCGCTACGACGACTGGTTCACCAAGGAACCGAATGTCGGCTACGAGACGCTGCTGTATGACGTCATGACCGGCGACCAGACGCTCTTCATGCGTGCCGACATGGTCGAGCAGGCCTGGCGCATCGTGCAGCCGGTACTCGACGACTGGGCCGCTAACAAGGCGGCTTTTCCCAACTATGACTCCGGCAGCAGCGGGCCCGAGGCGGCCGACCGCCTGCTGGCGGACAGCGGCGGCCGCGAATGGCGGCCAGTCACGCTACCACCGGGGCTGAAGAAATGAACGACGCGGAAAACGCGGGTCCCAAGACCCTGGCAATCGATATCGGTGGCACCGGACTTAAAGCCTCCGTCCTCGACGAGTCGGGGAAGATGGTGACCAAGCGCGTGCGGGTGCCGACGCCCGCGCCATGCCCTCCCGAGACGCTATTGGAGTTTTTGGCGAAGCTGACGGCGCCTTTGCCGGCCCATGATCGTATTTCCGTCGGCTTTCCCGGTGTCGTGCGGGATGGGCACATCATTACGGCGCCGCAGTTCCCGAACAAGGCGTGGCTCGGCTTTCCGCTCGAGGATGCGATATCGAAGCGGTTCGGCAAGCCGGCCCGGATGCTGAACGATGCCGAGGTCCAGGGGCTGGGAATCATCGCCGGACAGGGACTCGAGGTCGTGCTGACCCTCGGCACCGGTGTCGGCAGCGCGATGTTCAGCAACGGCGCGCCGACACCTCACCTCGAATTGGCGCACCATCCGATTCGCAAGGGCGAGACCTACAACGACTATGTCGGCAACGTCACATATCGCGCGATCAGCAGAAGGAAGTGGAACAAGCGGGTCCTGAAGATGATCGACATCGTCTACGCGCTCGTGCACTACGACGTGCTGTATCTCGGCGGGGGCAACGCCGCCAATATCGTCGTCCCGTTGCCCGCCAACGTGCATGTCGCGTCCAACAATGCCGGCATCACGGGCGGCATCCGCCTGTGGGACGACCACGTCTGGAACACCGTCCGTCGCAATGTCGGCAAGCTGGTGCGCTGACCGCTCTGCAGTCGCCACCCATGGCCCATGACTAAGATCATCCTTGTGGCGAAGATTTCTCATGAACGCGTCGCACGCTTGGCGTTGCTCCTTCGGCCAAGCGACGCCATGAAGGCCAATTGAAACCACCCGCCATCGAGGTGAGCGACAATGGCCACGACGCACGATCCAGGCAAGCTTCCGCCTGATCTCCCCGTCCCTCAGGACGACGGTGCCGCACGTCATTTGACAGGCACCAGGCTTCCCTCCCTTGCGCTCCCGGCCACCAGCGGTTCGCAAGTCGATCTTTCGGCTCTCGGCGGCCGCACGGTCGTCTACATCTTTCCTCGGACAGGTCGACCGGGGGAGGATCCTCCCGACGGTTGGGATGCGATTCCAGGTGCACGCGGCTGCACGCCGCAATCCTGCTCGTTTCGCGACCATTCCGCCGATCTCGAGAACGCCGGTGTTGCGCATCTCTTCGGCCTTTCGACTCAGGACACCGACTATCAGCGCGAAGCGGTCGAGCGTCTGCATCTGCCATTTCCGCTGCTTTCCGACCTGAACCTCGCGTTTGCCCTGGCGATCCGGCTTCCTACGTTCAAGGTGGCCGGCGTGACGCTCCTGAAGCGCATGGTCCTGATCATCGACGACGGCGAGATCGCGAAAGTGTTCTATCCGGTCTTCCCCCCGGACAAGAGCGCGGACGAGGTGGTCGCCTGGTTGCGCAGCGGGCGTGGGTGAGCATGACGCGCGGACCCGGTGGTCTGCGGCACATGTTGGGCATTCGCATAAAAGGGGCAGCCGATGGCCGCTTATCGTCTCCATTACTTCCCGGAGTCCGGCAACAGCTACAAGCTGGCGCTGATGCTGACACTTTGCGGCCAGGACTGGGAACCGGTGTGGACCGACTTCGGAGGCGGCGTCACGCGGACGGCCGAATGGCGTCGACAGGTCAACGAGATGGGCGAGATTCCCGTGCTCGAAGACTCAGGCAAGCGACACACGCAGACGGCCCCGATCCTGCTCCGGCTGGCCGAGCGATATGGCCGGTTCGGCGGCAGGGACGACGACGAGCGCTTCGAGATCCTGCGCTGGCTGTTCTGGGACAACCACAAGCTTACGGGCTACATGGCGACGTACCGCTTTTTGCGCGCCTTCACGCCGTCTCCTGATCCCAATGTGCTTGCCTTCATGCGCAAGCGGCTGGACGACTATCTGGGCATCATCGAGCGGCACTTTCAGGATCGGCCTTTCGTGGCGGGCAACCTGCCGACGATCGCCGATCTCTCGATGATCGCCTACCTGTCGTTCCCTTCAGACGAGACCGGCTACGACCTGGCCGCGAGCCATCCGGCCGTGCAGGCCTGGCTGGCGCGCGTGGCGGCGATCCCCGGTTGGCGGGCGCCATACGATTTGCTGCCGGGCAAACGGCTGCGCAAGTACGTGTGAATATCGGCGCTATCTCTTGAGACGATACGGCTATCGCTGATTGGCATTATGCAGGGCCCGGCCGCTCTCGTAGCATTCGGCGCCATGGGCTCCCGCAACGAACGACCGATGCTGATTGCGATTGGCGGCCTTCTGGCGATGGCCGCCGGCGTGGGTGTCGGCCGTTTTGTCTACACGCCGATTCTGCCGCCGATGGTCGAGGCGCTTTCGCTTTCCAAATCGCAGGCCGGCCTGATCGCCTCGGCGAATTTCGTCGGCTATCTCGCGGGCGCGCTGCTTGCCGCGATGCGCCTGGCGGGCTCGCGCCGGGCCTGGCTGCTCGGCTCGCTGGCGGTGAACACGGTCTGTCTCGCGGCGATGGGTTTGACGACGTCGATGCCGGCTTTCCTGGGCCTTCGGCTGATGGCCGGCATCGTCAGCGCTTTCATCCTTGTGCTGAGTTCGGCGCTTGTCCTCGAGCGGCTTGCTTCATCCGGCAAGAGCGCTTTGTCGGCGGTGCACTTCGCCGGGGTCGGGGTCGGAATCGCGGTGTCGGCGACACTCGTCCCCATGTTCTCGGAGTGGCGCATGATGTGGTTTGCCAGTGCGGTGGTTACGGCGATCGCAGGCACTGCCATTGCGTTTCTGATCGATCCGGACCCCGTGCCGACGCATGTCGTCACGACAGCCACGCCAAGGACGGCGTCCGGGAAATTCGCGACGCTGCTCGCGGCCTACGGCCTGTTCGGTTTCGGCTATGTCATAACGGCGACGTTCATCGTCGCCATCGTCCGTGGCTCCGAGGAGATCGCCTCTCTCGAGCCCTACATCTGGCTGGTGTTCGGCTTGAGCGCCGCGCCCTCGGTGGCCTTGTGGACGCGGTTGGGCGCGGCTTGGGGCACCTTGCAAGCCTTTGCGGGCGCAAGCCTCGTCGAGGCGATCGGCGTCGCGGCCGGCGCCGTCTGGGTTACCCCGGCGGGGATCGTCGTGTCGTCGGTCCTGGTCGGCGGAACCTTCATGGGCCTGACGGCGCTCGGCCTTGTCGCGGCGCGACAGAGCGGAAACGGAGATCCGCGCGGGCGCCTGGCTCTGATGACGGCATCGTTCGGCGCGGGCCAGATTCTGGGACCGCTCTTCGCAGGCTATGTCCACGATCACGCAGGCGGTTTCACCTTGCCCTTGCTCGTGGCCTCGCTCGCTTTGCTTGCGGCCGGCGTCCTGGCAATCACGTCGTCTGTGGCCTTGCGACGTCCCGCCTAGCCGTTTCCGATCGCGGCTTGGCCGTGGGGCGTCGTGCGAATTGCGGTCCGGCCAACGCCAGCAAGGCCCTGAGGGCGCCGGATTGAAAGCCGTCTCGCCGGCGTATGAACAAGGTGTCGACCTCTCCGTAGTCGTTGGGCAGAGGATGCACCGCCACCCGCTCGTCCCGCCAAACCGGCCCAACGAGGGCTTCGGGAAGGAGCGTCATGCCAAGACCGGCCTCGACGCAGCTTATGATCGCTTCAAGCGTGCCGAATTCGAGAATGCGAACGCCGACGATTCCCCGATGAGCCAGCCACGACTCCAGGATCAGCCGATAGGAGCAGCCGGCGCGCAGGACGACCATCCGCAGATCGTTCTTTCGCAGATAGGCATTGAGCGACCGCTCGCGGCGCGACGTCAGGACGACCAGGCGCTCCTGGTACATCTTGCGCTGCAGCAGGTCGGGGTGATGGACGGGACCACAGACGAAGGCGCCTTCCACCCGGTGCTCCAGAACGTCTTCCACCAGCTCCCGGCTCGTACCGGTCTTGAGGCTGAGATCGACCTCCGGGAAGTCGGCGACGAATTGCGAGAGAACAGGGGTCAGGCGGAGCGCCGCTGTCGTCTCGAGCGAACCGATGACAAGGCTTCCCTTCGGGCGTCCATCATCGCCGATCGTGCTGGCCGCCTCGTCGATCAGTCGGGCGACCCTGATGGCGAAGGGCAGCAACCGTTCGCCGGCCGGCGTGAGCGAGACGCCGCGGCCCGTGCGGTTGAACAGCGACACATTGAGCTCGCTTTCGAGCGCGCGAATGCGCCGCGTGACGTTGGATTGCACGGTATTGAGCTTCTCCGCGGCACGGCTCATCCCGCCGGATTGCGCCACCTGCTCGAAGAATTTTAGATCGGCTGCGTCCATGAATATTCCCATCTCTTGATGAGATAACTCTATCGTATCCCATGCCTCTCCTGAATGTGTCCCCATCATTTCCGGCGATGGCACGGAGCGTGCAACGGCCGATACTGCTACCTTGACCAACCCCGGTCTGGCGGATTTGACGGAGAGAAGATGAGACAGACAGCTCGCTGCGTCGTCCTGGCATTCGCTCTTTCTCTCGCGGGCTGCCTGGCCGCCGGCGCCGCCTTCGCCCAGGGCGCCCTGCGCATCGGCCTGGGCGATGATCCCGACGTGCTCGATCCGACGTTCTCCCGCACCTACACGGCGCGCATCGTCTTCGCCTCGTTTTGCGACAAGCTGTTCGACATCGACGAGAAGCTCAACATCGTGCCGCAGCTGGCGCTCAGCCATGAGACCTCGGCCGACGGCAAGGCCGTCACCATCAAGCTCCGGCCCGGCGTCAAGTTCCACGACGGCGAGGCCTTCGACGCCGCCGCCGCCAAATACAGCCTCGACCGCCATCTCACCACGAAGGGTTCGTTCCGCCGGCCCGAGATCAGCTCGATCGACACGGTCGAGGTGGTCGATCCGCTGACCATCAGGCTCGTCCTCAAAGCGCCCTTCTCGCCGCTGCTCGCCCAGCTCACCGACCGCGCCGGCATGATGGTGTCGCCCAAGGCCGCCGAGGCGGCAGGCGACAAGTTCGGCCTGAAGCCGGTGTGCGCCGGCCCCTACAAGTTCGTGGAAAGGGTCCAGCAGGACCGCATCGTGGTCGAGAAGTTCGCCGACTACTGGAACAAGGACCAGGTCTTCATCAACAAGATCACCTACCTGCCGATCGTCGACGGCACGGTGCGCCTGGCCAACCTGCAGTCGGGCGGTCTCGACCTGATCGAGCGGCTGCTGGCCACCGACATCAAGACGGTGCGCGACAACCCCAAGCTCAAGCTCAGCAAGGCGGTGTCGCTCGGCTGGTTCGGCCTTATGGTCAACGTGGCCAACGGGCCCAAGGCCGACAATCCGCTGGGCAAGGATGCCCGCGTGCGCCGCGCCTTCGAGCTCAGCCTCGACCGCGAGGCCTTGAACCAGGTCGTGTTCAACGGCGAGTTCGTGCCCGGCAACCAGTGGGTCAGCCCGCAGAATCCCTACTATCAGGCGAAGTTTGCCGTGCCCAAGCGCGACCTCGCCCAGGCCAAGGCGCTGATGAAGGAAGCCGGCGTCACCGGCCGGGTGCCGATCGATTTCCTGGTGTCCAATACCCCGGAGACGCGCGCCGTCGCCGAAGTCGTGCAATCGATGGTGGCCGAAGCCGGCTTCGACCTGAAGCTCCGCGTCACCGAGGTCGCGACCGCGCTCAAGCAGGGCGAGGACGGCGACTTCCAGCTCTACATGAACACCTGGAGCGGCCGCAGCGACCCCGACGGCAATTCGGTCATCTACCAGACCTGCGGCGCGCCGCAGAACATGGGCCATTACTGCGACAAGGAGGTCGACGCCTGGCACCAGGAAGCACGCGCCGCCAGCGACCTGGCCACCCGCAAGGCCGCCTATGAAAAGATCACGGCGCGGTTCCTGGCCGACGGCTGGATCGTCTACCTCTACCACCCTCAATACCTGATCGCGTACATCGACCGGCTGGAGGGTTTCAGGCCGATGCCCGACGGGCTGATACGGGTGATCGGCCTGCGTTTGAAGTAGTCACGTCTCCTTGTTGTAACGCTCGAACAAGGCGGCTGCGTTGTCCCAGCGGATGATCTGCATGAAGGCATCGACGTAAGCGGCGGCGCGGGCGCCGTAGTCCATCTGGTAGGCGTGCTCGTACATGTCGAGCGCCAGGATCGGCCGGCCGTTGGCCAGGGTCATCGTGTGGTCGGCCGCCCATGTGTTGACGAGCCGCTTGTCGCGCGGCGAGTAGCTCAGCATCACCCAGCCAGAACCGCCGCCCAGTGCCTTGCCGACCGCCGAAAATTCGGCCTTCCAGCGCTCGACGCTTCCGAAGTCCTTCTTCAGCGCCTCGGCCAGTGCGCCCTTGGGATCGCCCTCGCCGCCGAGACCGTCGAAGTAGAGCTCGTGGATGATCATCGAATTCGCGGCGATCAGTTCCTCGCGCTTGAGGCCGTTCAGGACGAAGACCGGCGCCGCCGCCACGTCGAGGCCGGCCAATTGGGCCGTGATGGCGTTCAGCCGCTTCACCGCGCCGCTGTAGTTGTTTTCGTAATGGCTGACGAGCAGCTTCTCGGAGATGCCTTTGATCTTCGCCGGATCGAAAGGCAGCTTCTTGATCGCATACTCCACCTTGGGCGCCGCTGCGGCGGTCTGGGCCGACGCGGGACGCAACAACGCTGCGGTGGCTACGGTGGCAGCCGTGATACCGGCTGTGCCGACGAAGTTCCTGCGAGTCTGATCGTTGCTCATGGACGCCTCCATTGAATTGATCGGCAATCACGGTGAGAACTACTCGAAGAGCCTGACCTTACCGCCGATCGCCTTCCAGGCGTAGTGGCCGCCGGCCATGTAGCGCGCGTCGAAGCCTGCCTTGCGGAGCGCAATCGCCGTCTCGCAGCCGACATGGAAGCCGTAGACGCAGTAGGTGACGACCGGATCGGCCTTCGACAGCTCGCCGATCCACTCGTCGAGCCGCTCGGGATCGCGCCACACGGCGCCTTCCATGATGTCCTGCGCCCGCGTCGTATAGTGTCGCGGCCGCGCGTCGATGACCTGGATGCGATCGCCGGAGTCGAGCATGGCCTTCACCTCTTCGACGGTCATGGCCGGCACGCCGGCGAACTGCTTCTGTTCGAGCGGCCGGGGCGGCGCCACTCGGGTCGCATCCTCGTAGCGGCCCTCGACTGCGGACCAGTCGATGTTGCGCATGAAGGCCGCGACATAGGCCGGGGCGTTGGCGCCGAAGTCGATGTGATAGGCGTGCTCGTACATGTCGAGCGCCAGGATCGGGATGCCGCCGGCGATGTTCTGGCCGTGATCGGGGCCGCTCTGGTTGATCAGCCGGCCGTCGCGCGGCACGTAGGTCAGCAGCACCCAGCCCGAGCCGCCGGCCAGCGCGTTCGCTAGCATGATGAATTCCTGTCGCCAGCGGTCAGGTGAGCCGAAGTCGTGGGCAAGTGCTTCGGCCATGGTCTCGGGCACCGCCCGACCGTCTCCGCCCAGGCTCGCGAAGTAGAGCTCGTGCAGCAGCGTCGAGTTGAGCATCGCCGCCTCGTCGCGTTTCAGTCGATTGACGACATCCGGCGACGTCTTCGCCGGGTCGAGCGCTTCGAGTTCCTCGGTGATGGCGTTCAGGCGGCGCAACGCGCTGCCGTAGTTGCCCTCGTAGTGGCTCTCGATCAGGCGAGGCGTGATCCCGTTCAGGGTCCAGGGGCGGCAGAAGAGGGGAGTGAGATGGTATTGCATGGGAGTTCTCCTAGAGGGTCTGGAGTCTGAGATCGTCGAAATGCGTGACGCTGTCGGCCTTGGTCCACAGCGCCACGCGGCCGGCGGCCGTGATGGCCGTATCGGTCGCGCTGTAGAGGCTCCTGCCGTCGAGGAAGACTTCGAAGCGGCTGCCGCGGGCGACCAACCGCAGTTCCTGCCATTTGCCGGACGGCACCTTGGTATCGGCGCCGGCGAACTGGCTGCGCCGGCCGTTCACCATCCGATAGAGGCGCACATTGTCCTCGAGCGCGTTGGCGCGCACGACGTAGTAGTTGTTGGGGTCGCTGAGGCGGACGGCAATGCCCGCGGCCCGGTCTACCGCGCCGCCGACCGGCTTGAAACGCACCGCCACATCGATGTCTGCGGCGACCGGCGCCTCGAAGATCGCCAGGGGAAAGCGATAGTCGGTCTTGTCGGTGCTGATCTGCGCCAGGACTTTCGGCCCGGCGGGCGCTGTCGGATCTTCGACGATGGCCCAGGCGACCGGGCCGCCCGAACCGGTCAGGGCGCCGGTGACGCCGGGTGGCAGCGTGCCCGTGGCCGCGGCCTCGAAATCGATGCGGGTCATGGCGCCGCCTCCTTGTGCCTGTGCTGTCGACGAAACCGCGAACGCACCGCCCAGGGCGAGCAGTCCGCGCCGCAGTAGAGTGCGAGTCATGGCAAGTCCCTTTCAGGTAAGCGAAAGCCCCGTTCCGGCGGCGGCTTCGGGAAAGCCGTAGACGGTGGCGTCGATCATTGCGGCACCTTCATGTTTCGTAGATTGCGGCACGGTGCGTGCGCGGCAGAAAGGCGTAGAGCCGGTCGCCCGTCGGTGAAAGCGCGGTGGTATGGGCGCCCGCCTCGGTCTCGACCGTTGCAAGCTTTTCCAGGGGCGCGGTGGAAAACACGTCGATGACGCCCGGGTCGCCGATGGCAACATAGAGATGCTGGCGCTGGCGATTGAAGAACACGACGTCGGGCACGCCGCTCAAGGGTTTCTCGTCCAGCACCTTGCCCGATCGCGTGTCCAGGGTGACGAGCACGCCGGCATCGCAGGCGCAGAACAGCCGCTGGGTGGCGCCGTCGAGGTCGAGGCCGTGCGGGCCGGCATGGGGCACGGAAAAGCGGCGGGCGATCCTGTCGGGCTGACGTGGATCGACCACGACGATCTCGGCGGGCTGAGCGATGTTCACATAGAAGAGTTCCGGCCCGGGATCGAACACGGTCCAGCGCGTGCGGCCGCGCACGGCGATCTCGCTGCGTCGCGCGTCATGGGCAAGGTCGATCATCGACAAGGTGTGCGAGCCGGGCACCGCCGGGTCGCCGACATTCGCCGCCAGCACGATCTGCCGGCGGGGATCGTAGGCGAGGCCATTGGGTCTTCTGCCGACGTCGATGATGCGAACCCACGGGTTCGGTCCCGGCGCAAACACGCCGATCGTGTTGGCCGCCCGGTTCGACGAGAGGATGAGCCCGCCCTCATCGCTCACCAGAGCGCCGGCGACGCCGGGCAGGCCGGGGATGGAAAAGAGATATCGCCGGCTCACGGGATCGAACACATCGACGGCATCGTTGGCCGTATGCGCCACGTAGACATTGCCGCTCGCGGCATGAACGGCGGCATGATCGAAGCCGCCTTTCGCCTTGTGCTCGGGCAATGCGACGTGGCCGCTCAGATGCAGGGTCATGACGTCACCTCAGGTGGGCGTAGAGGCGAAAGGCCACGGCCTGCACGACGCCCCAGGTCGCGAGGCCGAGGGCGGTGACCAGGCCCAACCCCACGAGCCCCGCCTGAAGGACCTCGATGGCGACCCAGCCGCCCAACACGACGACCAGCAAGCGGCAGGTCATGGCGGCCAACGGCCATTCCGGCTGACGCGTCGCCTGGAAGGCCGACATGAGCGTGTTGACCGCGACGAAGGGATAGGCGAGGCCGACGACCGCAAGGTAACCGGCGGCCGCGGCAAGGATTGCCGGGTCGCGGCTGAACAGGCCCATCCAGACGTCGGGTGCGGCGATCGCCAGCACGCTGACGCAGGCCATGAGGCAGGCCGAAAGTCCCACCGCGGTCCAGGCGATGCGCGCGGCGCGCGTGAACTGGCGCGCACCGATGTTGCTGCCGACCATGGCGAGCACCGCCGCGCCCAGGCCGAAGTTCAGGGGGTAGAGCAGGTACTCCAGCCGCACCGCCGCACCGAAAGCGGCGAGCGACGTCGTGCCAAGCAGGCCGGCATAGGTCGTGAGCGTTGCCAAGGCCACGTTGTTCAGCACGGGCGCCAGCGACATCGGCGCGCCGACGCGCAGGATCTCGCCGAACAGGCGGCGCTCGAAGCGGATGCCGCTGAGCGACAGGGCGACCGACGTCCGGCCCGAGGCGAGATACCAGGCGAGCGTCGCGGTCGAAGCGACCAAGGAGATCACCGTGGCAAGTCCGGCGCCGGTGATGCCGAGCGCGGGGACAGGGCCCAGGCCGAAGACGAGTGCCGGCACCAGCGCGATATGCAGGATCTCGGCGCCCACATAGACGTAGGCGAGGATGGCAACCTGTCCGGTTGCCCGCACCACGCTCGTGAGCGTACCGAGCAGCCAGTAGGCCAGCGCACCGGCGAAGATCACGTTGGAGTATTCGAGTGCCGCCGCAAGGATCGGGCCGCGGCCGCCCAGCAAACCGTAGATGCCAGGCCCGGCGAGCAGGAACACGGCACTGAACAGCGCCGCGGCGCCTGCGGCGATCGCCAGCGCATGGATGACGAGCGATGCCGCGTCCTCGCGCCGCCCGGCGCCGATCGCCCGCGCGATCGAGGCGGCGATGGCGCCGCCCACGGCCATGTTGGCCATCTGCTGCATCAGCATCAGCAGCGGGAACACCAGGGCTAGGCCCGCCAGGGAATCGAGGCCGAGACGGCCGATGAAATGTGCGTCGACGCTGGTCGTCACCGCGATCAGCACGACATTGACCACGAGGTTGGGCACCGCGAGCCGCAGCAGGGTGGCAACGATCGGACCTTCCAGCATCAGCCGCGTGCGCGCCGCCGCGGCAGGCGAGGCCGGTTTCACGGTGGTGTCGGTCATGGCGCGCCTCAGTCCATCTTGGGTGGCCAGTTGTGCGTTTCGCCGGCAAGGCTGCGGCACCATGCGTAGAGCGCGTCGTACATGACCATGCCGTGGCGCAGCATCTCGTGGTCGTCGGGGAAGACGTGACTGAGGCCGAGCGAGATGGCGAACAGGCCGGCCGACTGCGGCGTCAGGTCGAGCCGCGAGGTGTCGGCGCCGCGCACGATGTCGGCCAGCTTGTCGAGCCCGGGTGCCGCGAGCTTGTACTCGGCGATGAAGGCATCGAAGCTGCACTTCTCGCCAACATGGCTGAACTTCACGCCCGGGATGTCGTAGGGCACGGCGCCGGTTTCCTTGGCGGTGGCCAGCACCTTGTCGGCCGGCACGTAGAGGAACTCCGGCTGCTTCTCGATGAAGCGCTCGATCAGCCACGGGCAGGCAATTCGGTCGATCTTGGGACGTTCGCGGGTAACCCACTTCATTTGCGGTCTCCTTCCTTGAGAGGTTCTGTCGGCAGGCCGTCGGCGCGCCAGGTGCCGATGCCGCCGGCCACGGCAACGGCGTCGATGCCGCGTTCGCGCAGCTTGGCCGCACAATCGCCGCCGATCTCGAAGCCCCAGGCGCAGTAGACGAGGGCCTTGGCGCCGCGAGGCAGGGAGGCGGCAACCTCGTCGACCTTGTCGGGCGGCGCCCGGCGCGCACCGCGCAGCCGGACCGGGACCGTCGTCGCATCGTCGGCCAGGCGCGCATCGATCACCAGCAGGTCGGGATCGGCCTCGAGCATCGCGCGCGCTGTCGGCGCGTCGACGGTGTGCGGCTTCTTCTGCCAGGACGCGCCGGCGAAGCGGTTGGCCACGCGCTCCCAGGCGATGTTGTTCATGAAGGCGTCGACATAGGCCGCGGCATTGCTGCCGAAATCGAGGTGATAGGCATGCTCGTACATGTCGAGCGCCAGCACTGGCGTGCCGCCGGCAAGACCGTGCGTGTGGTCGGCCGCCCAGACGTTGCTGAGCGTGCCACCCCCATTCTCTGGGTGCGGCGATCTGGTGAGCAGCACCCAGCCCGAGCCGCCGCCCAGCGCGCGGCCCATGGCGACGAACTCGGCGCGCCACTGGGCGAGCGATCCGAAGTCGCGGGCGATCGCCTCGGCAAGCGCGCCGGTCGGGTCGCCGCCGCCGGCTTCGCCCAGCGCTTCGAAATACGCTTCGTGCAGCAGCATGGAGTTGGTCGCGATCAGCTCCTCGCGCTTCAGCCCGTTCAGCCGAAAGCCCGGCGCACTCGCCGGATCGAGGTTGGCGAGGTCGGCGCGGATGGCGTTCAGCCGGCGCACGGCGCCGCCGTAGTTGTTCTCGTAGTGGCTGGCGATCAGGCGGGCGGAGAGACCTTTTAGGCGGGGCGGCTTGAAGGAGATCGGTCGGGCATGAAATAACATTGGTTTCGTGTTCCTGATACACTCGTTTCATCACAAACTAGCCTTGTTCCATCAGAATGCAAGGGGAAAATGATACGGATGTTGCAATATCTATTCATAGTATGATACGGATGCACAATGACAAGTTGTGTGGTCTCGGAAGGTCCGCCATGGCTGCTGTTGATCCACCAGCTGCCTGCCAAGCCCGCCTATGCACGGGTCAAGGTTTGGCGGCGGCTGCAGGCCCTGGGCGCGGTGACGGTAAAGGGCGCGGTCTATGCGCTGCCGGCCAACATCGAGACGCGCGAGGACTTCGCCTGGCTTGCCAAGGAGATCGTCGAGATCGGCGGCGAGGCGATCGTCTGCGAGGCAGCCCTCGTCGAGGGGCTGTCCGATCGCGAGCTGCAGGCTCTGTTCGATGCCGCGCGCGACGAGGATTACCGGCGTATCGCCGCCGAGGCGCGCGAGCTGGTGGCGCGGTTCCGCGACGACCTGCCCGACAACGCGCTGGCTGAGATCGCCAGCCAGACGGCGCGGCTGCGCAAACAACTCGATGCCGTCGTCGCCATCGATTTCTTCGGCGCCGACGAGCGCGAACCGGCGGAGGGCCTGGTGTCGGGCCTCGAGGTTCGCCTGCAACAGGAGGACAAGACTGTGGCTGCAGAACGAACGGATGCCGGATCGGCCGCGGCCAACGCGCCGGCCGGATTGAAGGGGCGCATCTGGGTGACGCGGCAGGGCGTGCAGATCGACCGCATCGCCTCGGCCTGGCTGATCCGCCGCTTCGTCGACGACGGCGCGCACTTCAAGTTCGTGCCGGGCACGGGCTACGCGGCGCTGCCGGGCGAGCTGCGCTTCGACATGTTCGAAGGCGAGTACACGCACCGCGGCGACCGCTGCACCTTCGAGGTGCTGCTGATGGAGGCCGGCCTCGACGATCCGGCGCTGGCGGCGATCGGCGAGATCATCCACGACATCGACCTGAAGGACGGCAAGTACGGCCGCGAAGAAGCGGCCGGTATCCGCAACCTGATCGCCGGCATCGCCTCCGCCCACAACGATGACAACCAGCGCCTGGAGCGCGGCGGCGCCGTCCTCGACGATCTCTACCGGTATTTTGCCAGCCGGCGGGCCACCAAATGAAAGACCATGGCGTGCCGTTCGGCGAGGCCATGAAAGTGTGGGCCCGCGTCGCGGCTCTCTCCTTCGGCGGCCCGGCGGGCCAGATCGCGGTGATGCATCGCATCATCGTCGAGGAGAAGAGATGGATCGGCGAACAGCGTTTCCTGCAGGCATTGAACTACTGCACCCTGCTGCCCGGCCCCGAGGCGCAGCAGCTCGCCACCTATATCGGCTGGCTGATGCACAAGACGAAGGGCGGGCTGCTGGCCGGCACGCTGTTCGTCCTGCCGGGCCTGCTGGCCATCATGGCGCTGTCCTGGATCTACGTGCTGCTCGGCAGGGTCACGATCGTGCAGGGCCTGTTCTTCGGCCTGAAAGCCGCCGTGCTGGTGATCGTGGTCGAGGCCGTCCTGCGGGTCGGCCGGCGCGCGCTCAAGAACAACACGATGCGGGCGCTGGCGGCGGCGGCCTTCATCGCGCTGTTCTTCTACGACATACCGTTTCCGATCATCATCCTGGTGGCCGGC
>Ga0193726_1000780_pt1 | contig 29424 bp, 26 predicted proteins | sample H2c1metaG_FD_144928 | JGI IMG/M metagenome (GOLD analysis project Ga0193726, IMG submission 144928) | Soil microbial communities from a riparian zone of the East river system, Colorado, United States - H2c1 | ecosystem: Environmental > Terrestrial > Soil > Riparian zone | place: USA: East River... | reverse complement strand
GGATTGAAAGCTTGTTGCCTGCAGTTGTACACCAATGGCGGCCTTTGCATGTAATGGTTTCTCATTGTTGTCAAACCCGGCTACGATCACCGATCCTGATTGTTGTTTTAATAAGCCCTCTACGGCACTTAAGGTACTCGTCTTGCCAGCACCGTTTGGGCCTAGTAACCCGAAAATTTCACCCCGCAGCACATGAAATGAAATATCATGAACAGCATGAAAGCTGCCGTAATAAACATTCAGCTTTTTTACTTCCAGGATATAATTATTGCCAGTGTCTATTGCCATTGTTGATTTGTTTTCAAAGATGAAAGTAATTGTATCCAACCACAATATAAAATCGGTATGCAGGGAAAGGAGACCGGCTAAAGGGTGATATGTAAAGGTTAAGTGATGTTTTAGTGACGCAAATAGGTATGAGATTGGAACCCGGCTGTGTATTTTTATTCTCGTTGTGACTTGAATAAAAAATATTATTCATCCATTTTAACCGGGCACATCAATTCTTTTTTTTATAAAGGATGAAAATAAAAAGTTAATTTCTGATCATTCTTCAACAAATATTTTCAAAGGAAGTTTATGTATTCCCTAAATCATGGAATGAATGCAATGCCAATTCCTTTTTCCTGATTTTGAAATATAAAGGCACGCAGTTTGTTTCATTCTGCCGTTACTCATTTGAGTAAATCAATGAATCCCTTTTTAAACTAAAGAAGAGTTACCGGAACGAATAGAAAAATTCTTGCTAAGCGATTTCTATTCGTTCCGGTAACTCTTCTGTTAGGCGCTTTTTTATTTACTGCCTGCCATAAGGATTCCAATGACAAAAACACCCCGGCAAACAAAACGTACACCATAAGTGGTAGTGCTAATGGCAGCCAGGTTGTCCCTGCATTAACCGACAGTGGGTCAGGTAGCATTTCCGGAACTTATAGTTCCAGCACCGGGCAACTTATTACTACAACAACCTGGAGCAATCTCACCGGTGCACCTACAATAGGTGGTTATTACACAGGAGCTATGGGTGTAAATGGTACACTAATCGGAAGCGCGTGGGCTTTGGGAAGTGGTCTAAGCGGTACGGGCAGTTTTGCCGATACAACTACGCTCACAGCCGACCAGGCCACTCAATTAACAAGTGGTAATTGGTATTATTTATTGGGCACCGCAGCAAATCCAACAGGAGAAATTCGTGGGCAAATAACAGCAACGGCCCAATAACCAGTCATTCATGGTTGGGTCCTTGAATTCACGAAATAAACTATTCAGGCGGCATCGTAAAGGAATCTCTTCGGAGCACTCCTTTTTTATTTCCTTATGCTACAAATAACTGAAGAAAATTCGCCGGCACCTAACTTAATTTATATTGCATATGTTTTACAGCAAGATCCATGTTTTCCATTTCTTCCTTCAAAAAGAATATTGATAGTTTTATTGCAGCCATTGCAGGTTTCATTATCATATTTTTATTTACAAGGCATGGCGGTATAGGCATTTCTCCTGACTCAGTAGTGTATTCCACAGCAGCAGAAAATTTAAAAGCAAATACGGTATTCAAAGATTTCACTGGCAATGCCGTTGTTAATTTTCCCATCTTGTACCCTCTTTTTCTTAGTGCTGTTATGCGGATAACGTCACTAAAGCTTTTCCTTCTGGCTCCATACCTGAACGCCTTTCTTTTTGCTGCCGTCATTTATCTCTCGGGGAATATTATGGAGCAATTTTCCCACAAATCGAAATGGTTCAAAGTGGCGGTGTTGAGTTGTATTGTTTTAAGCCCCGGTTTGCTTGAAGATTATTCGATGCTTTGGTCTGAAACAATTTTTATCTTTTTACAGCTGCTTTTCATGACCTTGATGCACCGGTATTTCCAATTTCATTCCCGCAAAGTATTGATTGCTGCAGCCATGATCGCATCGCTTGCCTGCATCACACGATATGCTGGCATAACCATCATTGCAACAGGTGGGCTTGTTATATTGATGGATACAAAACTTAGGTGGCGAAAAAAATTGGTTGACCTCGCACTATTTTCCTTCATCAGCCCGCTATTACTGGTTATAAACCTGGCAAGAAATTATTTTACTACAGGAACATTAACGGGCTTTCGGGAAAGATCTCTTACCCCATTTATCAAGAATATGCACGATACAGGTTCTGTATTTTGCGACTGGCTTTCTTTTTTGCACGCAACACCACCAATAGCTAAGGGAGTGGGCATCCTGATCATCCTGGCCCTTGTATTTACCTGTGTTCAACAATTCATGAGCAAGCGCCGGATAGCCGATTACATCGCTATGTCTGCTGTTTTTTCCTTGCTTTATATTTTATTTATGATCATAATGGCAAGCATTTCCAGGTTCGAGGAATTGGATAGCCGGTTTATTTCCCCGGCATTTATTCCCCTCCTATGGTGCGGCAGTTATTGGCTGATCTCTTTTCCGCAGCAAAGCAAATCTCATCATAAAAAATGGTGGACTATGGCCGGCCTTGTAATTTTCCTTTTATTCCAGTACAACCAATTGCGTAATGATTATGAAACATGGGATGAGGTGAAAGACGATGGCATTCCGGGATATACGGAAGACGACTGGAAGTTTTCGGATACGGTACAATTCATTGAAGCGGATTCATTGCCTTTTAAGAAAAATTATACGATTTACTCAGATGCCCCCGATGCCGTTTATTTTTTTACTTCCAGGCACGCAAAATATTTACCTCACAAAGAATTTAAGAATGAAGTGCAGGAATTTGTAAACGATCCGGAGTGCTACCTTGTTTGGTTTACCAATGAGGAAGACTCTGACCTTCTCGAATTACAATTTATCGACAGGGTAAAAAAGATGAAGCTGTTGAAAAAATTCAGTGATGGCGCCATTTACGAGTTTGATGAAAAAAATTGAACATTCTACGCGACATTTAAAAAACGACTCTTTTGAAGAACATTACTTTTATAATATCAGCTGTCACTACATACAAAAACAAGATCCCTGCAATCACTGCGAATAATTGAAACGGAGGCACTACAAAACCCAACCCCGCTGCCAGCGGCGTAAATGGCAGTATAATAGTGATCAAAAATGCCACAACACTTAGCAGGATCAATAATTTACCGGGCATGCTTTTCAACAAAGATTTGTGGGTGCGTACTACAAATAAAATAAGCAGTTCCGTGCAGATCGATTCAATGAACCAGGCTGTATGAAAAACCTCCTGGTTTGTTTTATAGACTTTGTAGAGAACAAAGAAAGTGAGATAATCAAATACGGAACTGTGCAATCCGAATACGATCATAAAATTTCTAAGTTGCCTCAGGTTCCATTTCTGCGGTTTTTTTAATTCATCTTCGTCAACGTTGTCGCCGGTTACAGCGAGGTATGGAAAATCAGTTAGAAAATTCGTCATTAGTATTTGTTGCGGCAGCATGGGCAGAAAAGGTAGGATCAGGGAAGCGCCAGCCATACTGAACATATTGCCGAAGGTGGCACTGGTACTGGTGTAAACATATTTAATGGTATTCAAAAAGGTTCTTCTTCCTTCTACGATGCCTGCATTCAAAACCGAGAGATCCCTTTCCAACAACACGACATCGGCTGCTTCCTTTGCTACATCTACGGCGTTATTTATTGAAATACCTACATCGGCTGCATTGATAGCAGCTACATCATTGATTCCATCTCCCATGTAGGCCACTGTGTTACCTGCCTTGCGTAAGGCCTTTACGATACTTTCTTTTTGCTGGGGTTCTATCTCCGCAAATACATTGGCCTTTTCCACGTTTCGCACCAATGCTTCCGGGCTCATTTTATTTATTTCAGCGCCTGAGACCACTACAACATTTTTCAAACCAATTTTTTCAGCGATATACGCGGCCACCAATTTATTATCACCGGTAATCACTTTGAGCGTTACACCGTTTTTCTTTAAGGCCGTGATCACTTCTATGACGCCTTCCTTTGGCGGATCAAAAAGCAAAACAAAACCCGCGAAGATCATTTGTGTTTCATCTTCTTTAGTAAGGGGGGATTGTTTATCACTTGTCTTATAGCAAACGCCTATGGTTCTGAAGCCCTGGCTACTGTATTGGGCATACAATTCATTGATCTTGTTTTTTTCACCGGCAAGAGGTGCTACAGATCCATCTGCCAACAACACCCGCTCCCTTGGTAATGAGCTGGTGCTTGCCGTCCTTTTGCAAACAAACACTTAAGCGTTTACGGATAAAATCATAAGGTATCTCATCAGTTTTAATATAATTATCTGAAGAAACATTTTCCATTCCCCTTAATGCATCATCCATCGGGTTTGAAAAACCTGTTTCAAATTTTGCATTCAGGTAAGCCAGTTGTTTTACAGTTGCATTGTCTTTCCCATCAATGTCAACGATAGAAGAAATTTTCAATACTCCTTCTGTCAGCGTACCTGTTTTATCGGAGCAAAAAAGATTGATCTCGCCCAGGTTTTGAATAGAAGATAATTTTTTCACGATCACCTTCTGCGTCGCCATTCTCCTCGCTCCGGCGCTCATAGCTATCGTCATGATAGCTGGTAACAATTCGGGTGCCATGCCTACCGCCAATGCAAGACCAAATAATAATGAATCGATCAATGGCCTCCCGTAATAAATATTTATAGCCAGTATCGCTACAGCCAAAACAATGGTGATCTGCATCAGGAGATACCCAAACTTGCGAATGCCTCTTTCAAAAGCTGTTTCTTCAACCGGCCCTGATAAACTTGCGGAAATTTTTCCGAACACCGTGTCCTTACCTGTAAATACCGCTACTGCTTTGCCGGTACCGCTTACAATGCTGGTGCCTTCAAACAATACATTGCTTCGCTTGCTCATGCCTGTATCAGCAGCGATCTTTCCTACTTCTTTTTCGGCAGGATAGGTTTCTCCTGTTAGCGTTGCTTCATTTGCATGAAGGTCTTTCCCCTCGATCAGGAGGCAATCTGCCGGGATCATATCGCCAGCGGCAAAGAGTAGAATATCGCCCGGAGCTATTTCTTCAGTGAATACATCCACAGGGTTTTTTTCGCGAACCACTTTTACTTTGGTGCGAATGATGGACCGAAGTTTTTCCACTGCTTTGCCGGCATGGAGTTCCTGGATAAAACTCATGATGCCCGTTGCCAGCAAAATGAAGAGAATAATAAATACATCTGATGTTTCTCTAAGAAAAATCGAGAGTATCACGGCTGCCACAAGCAATAAGGTGAGAGGACTTTTGAACTGCGAAAAAAATAAAATAATGTCTTTTGCCAGCTGAGATCTTTCTTTCTTTTTTGAAGTGCCTGCAAGTATTCTCTTAATTGCTTCTTCACTGGATAGGCCGTCGGCAGTGGTTTGCAAGGCGGTCAGCACCTCCTGCGGCTCGAATTGCCAGTATGTGCTAAGATCCATTAACTAAAATTGTATGATCCCGTAAGTAGGGGAAGAATATTGAACAAGGTAAACTTTTTGGTTTTGATCTTACAATTAACCAACGGTGATCAATAATAGGAAGGATGAAAGGATATAAAAAGGAGTAAAATTGGATACTCTTGATTGATAGGAATCGACTCTTAAAAATGATGAATTTTTCGGGTAAACTGGTTTTTAACCCCGGTTATATTTGAACTTCTTTCCGCGCCTGACTCTTTTTGGAAATAAGATATCATGAGCCGTTTCGTATCCTTCATCAGCGACCAGCTCAGCTTTTTGTTCGTTTATGATGTTTGTTTTGTGACGGCGCCTAATGTAAATGATAGCTCCCGCGATAGCAATCAAACTAAGTCCAGCAATAATTCCTTTGTTTTTGGCCTTCATTTTTTATTCTTTGGTTGAGATAGATGCAAAAAGAATACCATTGATCTGATTTGTAGAATAATATTTTAATCCTTCTCAACTCATTTCTCAAAATCAATAATGTACTCCGAAGCATACTCGCTTTTATCCTTGTTGGTACTCTTGATAAATAATCTTGCTCTCTGTCCCAGGGAGAGGCACGTACGTTTGTTTGAAAGATCGTCATTATTGTTCATAGGTTGCAGAGAGGGATACCAAAGAGTAGATCCTGTTTTATTCAGAAGTAGTTCGGGCTTCGTCCATTGTTGTGAATTTGTGCCGGTACCCAGGTCTTTGTTTTTATTAAATGAAATATATACGCTGCTACCCGACCATGATGGCCCCGTGGCTTTTCCCATCAGCATAACCCAGCAATCAAGATAACTGTTCCAGCTTACCGAAGGACCCCAGTAAAAACCAGCTGTCGCTGAAGAAGCTGGCCCTCCACCGTCCTCCTTAGGAATTTTTAAGGATGTGATAGGAGCACCAGGATTATTATAACCTGCATTGAATTGTGAGCCATCCCACCGTTTGGCTTTTCCTGTCGGAACATCAAGATCTTTCAAGGCAATACGGGCCACGCTGATGCATTGACCGTTCCATTCCTTGTCCGCATCGTAGTTTTTTTCATCATAAGTGTCGGGATAACCGTACTCGCCATAAAATAAATAAAGATGATCACCACTGGACACTGCAGATGGATCTCCCACGCCACCTGCAAATGTTTTAGAACCATTATGAGGTTTCATGATCATTCGTGACTGAAGATCCTCGAGGAAAATTCCTTTATTCTCCCAGCTCCATCCACCATCAACAGACTTCATGATGCCGATGCGGCATACGGCTGCCGATGACGAAGGACCGCGCAAACCTTCAGGCCAGTTTTCCTTTTTATAACCTTCTCCTGATGATGTTTCGTATGGAAAATTTTCGGGATAATTTTCATTGTGATATACAGCATACAAGGTTTTACCGGAATGATCGCTGCTATCCTGGTAAATTGTTTCAAACCAAACAGCGCCGTGCAAACCAGGCGAGCCGATTGGAGCGTTGGCAGGCAATTGAGGCTCAGTAAATTTATTGGCCGGACTCAAAAAAGCTTCATCAGCATTTTTCCCACTCGCAAATTTCAGGTCTTTGCCTTTGCCCCATACGGTGTCTTCTCCATATTTGCCCGGAAATATCCTAAACGTGTCTGCGACCCATGCTTCGGCCATATTGCAATCCACAAAATTGGAAATGGAAGATTTTGGAGACGCAACGAGTTTGAATTTCGGATGAAAGGAATCCTTGCTTTTTACGGTGCAGGCCGTAAAACACAAACTGATCAATGAGAACCCTGAAATGAGCTTTATAAAAAATCCAACACGAAAATATGATTGCATACAGGCAATATACAACAACATTAAATGTTTCCCTTGTGTTTTGACGGTGCAAGCTTTGATAAGTATCTTGTAGCGCTCATTTATAAACCAACTGCAAATTATTTTGAAACACCTTTTTTGTTTACTACTTTTTTTTGTGGCCTTTTGTTGCAGGGCTCAGAAAAAAAACAGCAACGTTCAACTTCACATTCGAAAAACAACAGGGCATATCACGGTTGATGGCTCCATGGATGATTCTGCCTGGCAACAAGCCGAAACAGCACGGAATTTTTTTATGGTGCTACCTATGGATACCAGCAGGGCGCATGTACGCACAGAGGTTAAAATGACTTATGATGATGAAAATTTTTACATCATCGCCATCTGCTGGTTGCCGAAAAAAAGGCCTTATATGGTGGAATCTTTGCGCCGGGATTTTTCTTTTGTAAAGAATGACAACTTCATTTTCTTTTTAGATCCGTTCAATGATCTTACAAGTGGATATACATTCGGCGCCAATGCTGCGGGCGCTCAGTGGGATGGTATGTTGTTTGAAGGAGGAAGGGCCGATCTTAACTGGGATAACAAATGGGTCTCTGTTGTAAAAAATTATGATGACAAATGGATCTTTGAAGCAGCGATCCCATTTAAAACGATCCGCTATAAAAAAGGTATCAGCCAATGGGGTGTCAATTTCAGCAGGCTCGATATTACTTCTCCAGAGAAATCAGCCTGGGCTCCTGTTCCAAGACAATTTCCCACTGCATCGTTGGCTTATACTGGCGAATTAATATGGGATCAGCCGCCTCCATCACCCGGTTTAAATTTTTCTTTGATCCCTTATGCCCTGACAGGAATTTCAAAAGATTATGATGCAAAATCAAAACCTAGTTATAAAAAGGAAATAGGGGCTGATGCAAAGATGTCATTGACCTCGTCCCTTAATTTAGATCTTACGGTAAATCCTGATTACTCGCAGGTGGAAGTTGATAAGCAAGTCACCAATCTCAGCCGGTATGAATTATTTTTCCCGGAAAAAAGACAATTCTTTTTAGAGAATAACGACCTGTTTGCAAATTTTGGTTTTGCCACAATCCGCCCTTTTTTCTCGAGGCGCATCGGGTTGAGCGTGCCGATCAGTTTTGGTGCGAGGCTCAGCGGCAATATCGATAAGAACTGGCGCATCGGGGTTATGGACATGCAAACAAAAAGACAGGATTCGGTGAGCTTGCCTGCTCAAAATTTTTCAGTGATCGCCTTGCAAAGGAAAATATTCGCGAGATCGAACATCCGCCTGATCTTTATAAACAAGCAATCGCTGGACTACCAGCCAGGAAAAGACAGCACCAGGCCACAGTACACTTTGTACAACCGAAACATTGGCGCGGAGTACAACCTGGCTTCTTCCAACAATCAATGGACAGGAAAATTTATGGTGCTGAGATCATGCTCCCCGGGAACTCATGATAAAAGCCTTACCCATGCTGCGAGCCTGCAATACAGTATCCGTCACTGGTTGCTTTTATGGCAACACGAATACGTTGAAAAAAACTATTCAGCAGAGGTGGGTTACGTTCCAAGAACCAATTACATAAAATTAAATCCTAATGCTGCTCACCTGTTTTTTCCAAAGAGTGGGATCGTATTGAGTCATGGCCCCAGGTATACCGGTACCTTCTATTATAATACCTCATTCAAAAAAAAGGATTACGAAAATATTTTGCTCTACATCTTCAATTTGCGTGACCAGGGAGTTTTTGACGTATGGGCCGGTAATGATTATGTCCAATTGTTGCTGCCATTTGATCCTACCAACAGTAATAAAGATACCCTGGCGACGGGAACGATACATCGATGGAAGGCGGTGGGGGTAGAATACTATTCAAAGCCGCAAAAACTTTTTACTTATAATATTACTACCCGCTTTGGCGGATATTATGACAATGGTACACGAAATAATATAAATGTCGACCTGGGGTACCGGATCCAGCCTTATGCAGGCATCACGCTGAGCACAGCGTATAACAATATTAAATTGCCTCAACCCTGGGGCAACACCACTTTCTGGTTGATTGGCCCACGTATCGATATTACATTTACGAATAAACTTTTTCTCACCACATTTATCCAGTACAACAACCAGGAAAAGAATATCAACGTCAATGCAAGGCTGCAGTGGCGCTATCATCCTGCATCAGATCTTTTTTTGGTGTACACGGACAACTATTATTCTTATCCAATCTTCGTGCGGAACAGGGCCTTTGTGTTGAAATTTACATATTGGTGGAACAACTAGGACAGCTGCGAGCCGCGAGCTGTGAGTTCAGAGTCAATACAAGTTCAGAGTTTCGGGTTACGAGTTTCGGGTTTCCTCTCTCGAAGCTCAAGGCTCGTAGCTCAGTTACAATCCTCGAGACGAAATTTTTAATTTTCAAATTTTCAAATTATTCATTACTCATTTGTATTCCATTATTCATTTTTCATTCGGGTAGAGGCTTTACTACAATGTTTTTAAAATATACCTTACTATTCGGATCGTGGCCCTGCAATGCAAAGGTGCCGCTGGAGATCACACGACCTTCACTACCGGCATCTCTTTTTACGCTGTCGGGTTCGGTGTAGTCAACCACAGTTTTATCATTCAGTTTTACCGTGACGTGTTTACCTTCCACTTTAAAGTATTCGGAAAACCATTCATTGTCTTTTACATAAACTTCTTTTACATCAACGATACCGTAGAGGCTGCCGGTCCTGCGCCAGTCGGTATGTGAATTATTTACCTGCACTTCATAACCTTTTTTAGGCCAGCTGCTTTCCTGGTATTCGGTATGAAAATAAATGCCTGAGTTGGAGCCGGGCATTGTCATGACGTCGGCCTTGAATTCAAAGTTTTTAAAATTATGTTGCTTCACATCGCCCTGGTAAAATAGATGAGCGGTGTTGCCGTGTGCTACGATCATCCCATTTTCTACAGAGAATGTGGATGCATTCTCGCCCACTTTCCAGTTGTCAAGACTTTTTCCGTCAAATAAAGAGATCCATTCATCCGGAGCATGGTGACTTGAGGCGGTGAAGAAAAATAAACAAATAATGGCAACGCAGCCGGCTATTAAATTTCTCATTGCAAAGAGATTTTTAGATGAATGAATAAAATGAAGGTATATTTTTTTCGCGGAAGAAGACATTCACGCAAATGAAAAATTTAAAATGAAAAAATAATTAGTCTTTGGCGGCCGGGCATGTATTCTTTTTACATTTTACATTTTGCATTTTAACCAAGCATCTTTGCTTCTTTGCGTGAAAGTATTGGGGCACAAAAAAGGGAAGAAGAATTGAATTCCTCCTCCCGGCAGATAGTGTTGGTTTTGGTTTTAATCAATACTTTTCAGGGTCACATATTTCTGTAAGCTATTATAATTAAATCCTTTTGCCTTCATTTCTTTTACATACTCGGGGGTAACCCCTACTGCTTTTACCGAAACGATCTCTTCCATGGATACATCCTTGTAGCCAATGTCTTGAAAACTTTTGATGAATTCAGGCGTTATGTTCTGCGCTTTCAAACCGGTAAGGATATCCATATCGATTTCTTTATAACCAAGGGCTTCGAAGCTGTGCACCCACTCCGGCGTAATACTAAGAGCTTTGAACGCAACAAGATTCTCAGGCTTGATGTCTTTATATCCCATGTCTGTGAAGCTTTTCAGATACTCAGGGGTAACGCCCTGCGATTTCATTCCTACAAACTCTTCGGGATCAATATCCTTGTATCCCAAAGATTGCCATGATTTGATGTACTCCGGTGTTACGCCCACCGCTTTAAAAGAAACCAAAGCTTCATTTGGAATATGATTAAGGCCAATGGCTTTGAAAGAATTAATAAATTCTTCTGTAATGCCCATGGCTTTAAAGCTGACAATATCATCGGCATCATCGCCATCTTTTTTGTCTTCTGTTCCTTTTAACTGGCGCACCTTGCTGATATATTCCTTGTCGATTCCCTGGGCCTTGAAGGAAACCAGTTGATCAGTGGTTACATCTTTATAACCGGCACTGCGAATCTCCGCTACATATTTTTCATCAATACCCAGTGCTTTCAAGGGGATTAAGTTCTGCAATGAAACATCCTTATAACCCGAATTTTTCATAGAATGAATATACGCCTGGTCTATGCCCAATGCGGCTACAGGGATCACTTCATCTTTTGTGACATCGGTATATCCTTCGCTCTTCAGCATCCTCACAAATCCTTTTTGGACGTCAACAAAAAAGAACACAAGCAGGTCGCGGTCATCAAGTTTTTCTTTGAGTTCCGCATTCATAGATTCGCCATATGATTTATCAGCAACAAATTTATAATGACCCATACCTGTAGTGCCCTGGAAGGTTCCGGTAAAATCTATTGTACCGGCATCGCGCGTAATTTTAAAATTGGCAGCACCATCTTTCGGAACGGTGGAGAGTTCTGAAAGTTTATAACTGTTGCCGCTGAAATTATGTTCATCGTCAGCATCCCCATCACTTCTGAATTGGATGGAGATCTTATCACCCTTTAAGGTGGCAAACCATGATCCTTCTGTCTCAATATCATGGCTGCGGACATCTGGTTTAACCTTTACATGGGGTTGCGACTGGCTTTTAGCTGCGGGCTCATTCAGGAGGCAGGCTAAGAAAGCAAATAGGGGCATCAGGAAGAAATACTTCCAGGCTGTGTGCAGGTTTGATCTTTTAATGTTCATCATGGCTATACGTTTTTTAAGAATTGACTGGTTATAATTCGTGGTCAGGCTCAGTGGGAAATGGGGCGCTGATACTTTTACGAGGCTTAGCTGGTAGGCTTTCTTATCCACTTTCTTTTGTTGCATCAGCTTGTCGTCCGTAAGAAATTCAAGATTGCTTTCGATCTCGCGGCGGTAGAGCCATACAAATGGATTGAACCATTGAAAGATCAGCACGAGTTCAGCAGCAACAATGTCAAGGGTGTGCTTTTCGCGGATGTGAATTTTTTCGTGCAACAGGATCTGGTTGTATGTTTCCCATTCGTAGGCTGCAGGGTTAATGAAGATGGTGTTCCCGAATGAACAGGGTGCTTTATCGCCGGTTACTTCCACAATGCGGTAGGGTCCATCGATGATGACCGGGTTTCGATAGGCACTATATATTAATAGTGCGACCTGGAAAAGAAAACGGGCACCGAATACGATGACACCAAACCAATAAAACCAAAACAACCAGTTCATCAGTTGGGCAAAAGAAAATGTTGAAGAAGGTTGCGATGATTTTATTTCTGTTGCTTCACCTGATCTTTTGCGACGACAACCGGCGGTTGTACAATGACTATTTCTTTTTGTTGCGGGCGCAGGGAAAACTGGTGTGGCACTTTTAGCAACGGCAAGGCAAAAGCTATGGCGAGGCAAATGATCAGCATATAGCGATTGACCTCGTAAAAAGTTTCGCGGCGCAGCAGGAGTTTATAAAAGGCCAGGCAGGTGGCCAGTACCAGGGCGACATTGATTATATATGGCAACATCATGATTTGTCTGATTTAATCATTTGAAGGATTTCTTTCAATTCCTCTTCGGAGAGGTTTTGTTCTTTAGCAAAGAAGGCCAGCATGCGGGGATAGGAATTATTAAAATACTGGCTCACGATATCTTTCATCGCGTGCTTCTGGTATTCTTCCCGCGAGACTTTCGGGAAGTAGCGATACAGGTTGCCAACTGTTTCGTGATCGAGGAAATTTTTCTCTTCCAGGATCTTGACCATGGTAGCCACGCTGTTGTAGTGTGGTTTCGGATCGGGGAGGTGGGGGATCACTTCTTTGATAAAAGCTTTACCAAGTTCCCAGTACACCTGCATGATCTGTTCTTCTCTTTTTGCCAGTTTTACCATCTGGATTAATTTTTCACAACGTTACTACTAATTAATTAGGAGAACAACTAATTTATTAGTAGTGAGGAGGTTTTGGATTGCTAATTTACTGATAAGTTATTTATTAATAATGCTTTATGAGGGTGTAAAAAATATGTAAAATTTGAATAATTGAGGGATGGGTGGTGCACGCGCCTGGTTATAAAAACCATTCAGGACCAGGAAAAATCCAAACAGCGATTTAAAAACTAATCTATTTTCGGATATAATTCTTAATTGTTTGAAGGCATGTCGTGAGGCCCATTTTATTCAAAAAGAAAAGAAATATGAACAGGAAAAGATTATAGGGTAAATCTATTGCGCCATTGTTCCGGAGAGTATCTTAATTAACTTCTCCGCATCAATATTTCCTCCCGAGATCACACAAACGATTTTTCCGTTTCCTGCTTTTCCAGTTAATGCCGCCGCAAATGAGGAACCGCCCGCTCCTTCAGCGATCACGCGACTCCGTTCGATCAATAATTTGATTGCTTCAGCAATTTGTTTAAGGCTTAAAACAATAGAGCCATCAACGAGCTTGCTTACAAGTGGCCACATCTCCTCAAGAAGACCACCGCTTCCCATTCCATCAACAAAACTTGGCGTGTACACTACTTTTACCGGTTCACCTGCAGCGAGAGAAGGAGCAAGTGGTGCTGCGGTTTCTACTTCTGATGCAAAAATTTTTATACCCGGTTTTATTGCTTTCATTGCAGTAGCAATGCCGCTGATAAGCCCGCCGCCGCCATAAGGAACAACTACTGTGTTCACATCAGGAAGATCTTCCAGTATTTCCAATCCAATGGTTCCATTACCTGCAATCACCGGCGGATCACTTACAGGATGAACAAACAATCCTTTCATCCCTTCAAATTTCCTGGTCACCATCACCTGCCACCAGTCATCAAAAGGGATTTTGATAAATGTTGCACCGAGCCGTGTAATGGCATCCAGTTTTATTTGCGGCGCATGATCCGGTACGATCACTGTGCACGGAATGTTCATCAGTCTTGCATTCCACGCAACGCCCTGGGCCATGTTACCGGCACTGGCAGTGTACACTCCATCTTTAAGCAATAATTTGTCAGCAACACTCATGCATTGCATGTGCCTCTCAGTTTAAATGAACCGATCGGCTGAAGGTTTTCCAGCTTCAGGTAAATTTCTGCAGGGAGATTGTCGCCATAAAAACGAAGCAGTGGCGTACGATTCACTTTTCCTTTAATTCGTTGCTGCGCATCTTTTATATCCTGCAGTGATACAAAGATTTCTCTTTTTTTGTCTGTCATTTTTTGCACTGTTTATTTTAACTAAGTAGCTGTGAGCTACGAAATAGCAAATTGTACCCCCTTTCGCTCAATAGAATTACAGAACGTACAAGAGTCACCGACGATAAATGTCGGGATTGCGACCAAAGTGACACCTGCCTACCGGCAGGCAGGCAACAGGCGATGATAGTAGCAACACCGCCGGCAAAATAAATTACCTCACCCCGCCAACCCCAAACTGATTACCTGCCTTCACTGGTTTATTACCTGCAAAATCGATCTCGAGCATTTTCTCGCTGCCGACATTGTTATGAAATTCGTCCTGCAACTTTGTGACTATTTTCCGCGTTTTGGTTTCAATGACTTCACCACTGGATGGATAAACATATTTTCCATCGATGCTTAATGTGATCCAGCCGGGCATATCCTGCAATGGAATCGTGGTCAATTGCTGGTAGGGTGGAGCGGCACTGAAAACATGCAGCCTCATATTATGTCCGTCGGCTAACCAGATCTCTTTTTCATCCGGAGTAAGCGCAATACCATGACTTGGATTTCCATGTCTCCTTACAGAACCCATCTCCCATCCCTGTACATCCACATGTGCAAGTTTCTTCCCGGTAATAAGATCTCCTACTTCAAACCCCAACAGGCTATCCACCGTGACATACGCCAGCGTTTCCTTTCCATTGATCGTAAAAGGGCGAACGAAATTATCAAAAGGCCCGATCTTTTTTACAAGCTCATGTTTTTGCGCATCTGCCACATACAGCCAGGGTGAAGCAATATCATCGAGGTAAACGTTTTTCCCGGAAAATCCATAGATCGTATTATGAGCTCTTTTATTGACTTCAATTTTTTTAATGATGTTACCAGTGGCACAATCCACTACGTTCCAAAAACTATTTTCCAAAGAAGGGAGGTACATGGTTTTGCCATCAGGCGAAATAGCCATACGGTCGCAACCGCCTTCAAAAGCTTTTTCCCAAACCAATTTATCAGTGGTAAGATCTATTCGCTGCAGCGATTCAAGCGTGCTGACAAAAATACTATTGAGGGGAATGCTTACAGCAATGCCTTTTACATTAGAAGGCGTCTTGTCCGGATGAAATCCTTTTGTAGCGATCCGCTTGACAAATCGATGGTGATCATCCATATCAAAAACAAGAATGCCATGACCGCCATAACCCAGGTAATCGCGAATGCCGGGAACGGCTACATACAAATAATGGTTTACGCCAGGAGTAGCCTGACCAGGTTTATACACGGCCGATGAGAAAATAAATATCGCAGCCAGCAAGGAAATATAAAGGGTAGTCTTTGACTTCATATGATCATTTATTTTTTAAAGGTAGAATAAGATCAATGCCGGGAAAAATTGTTGATTTCGTTCCTTGCCTAAAGCCCATTGCGGTGATATAGCCAGCATTAAAATGGTAGATTCGCTTCATCAACAGTTTATCGTCTATGTCAAAAGGGGAAATACAATATTTGCTGGAGGAAATTCTGGATGCCTTACTAAAAATTCTTTCCCATACAGCAGGGATCAACAAGGAAGATTTTCTGAAAAATAAGCATACGATTGATGCCGTCTTAAGAAATTTTGAAATGATCTCCGAATCAGCCGGCCGTATTCCGGAAGAATTTAAGATTCTTCGCAGAGATATCGAATGGCGCCGCATGACCGGCTTTCACAACCGAATTCACCAGAATCATTCCGGTATTGACTATGAAATAGTATGGAAGATCAAGGAAGAAAATATCCCTGACCTGGTTGAATTTATCCGGCAGGCCATGGATGATCTGAAAAAACTGCCAGGGACATCTTTTCCTTAGGTTTACAAAGTGAATTGCACCAGGAACCTTAAAATCAATTTTATTTTTGAAAGATTAACTCATCGGCCACAGCTCCATGTTCTTTTACAATCATTTTAACAGGCTTTCCTGCAGCATCTTTTTGAAACTGAAATTCAAGATCACGGTCCTTTGTAAAAAATGAAGTCGCACTCTGCGGGTAAAGCGTATAGCTGCTCTTACTGTCTTTCATCAGGAGCACTTTATTTTCTCTCGTCACTGTCATGGTACCTGATTGTGCACTTTTATACGTTCCGGTTAGTTGATCGAGTTGTTTTGCAGGCAAATCAATTGCTGTCTTTGAGTTTATATATTCAGGCGCATGATGATTGAAACTAAGGATCCTGGACATTTTCCAAACACCATTTTTTAACATCCAGAGTTGCGTAAAATTTGCCCTTCCACTATGGTATTCGGCCTTTCCTTTTTCTGTAAGAAAAAAATCATGCTCCCCAAGAATAATAGCGCCATAGACCTGGTCCCCGTTCCGCATGGGATAAACTTTTACAGTACCGGCAACAGCCTCCCTTCTCACCTTTTGATCCGGGTTGCCGCAAATATTTTTATCAAGCGCTCCAATGAGCGAGGCCGCATCCCAGGTCACACCTCCTTTGTCGTGGTAGAATTCCACATCATTCGTAATAAAATCTTTGAAATGGGCGGTATCACAATTATTATACGCTTTCCAGAAGGCACTGTCGAGATGCAAAATGGTGGCAGTTAATTTTTCTTCCTCAGTTTGTGCAAATAAGCGCGAAGAAAATGCTATAAGGATCACTGCGCATAGGATCGGGAGATAAATCTTTCTTGAATTCATGAGTTGTTATTTAGCTAGTATATTTTTTATTCCTTCGCACATTGATTTTATTCTTTGGCAGGCTTCATTTGAATTTTGACTTTTGTCTATCTTTATTTCAATAAAGCCCGGATATTTTTTTACATAAATTTTTGTATGGTCTTCAAGAGCGAGTAAGCCATCGATCCTTGTATTCACAAAGGACATATATCCTGATCCGATCCTGTCATTCATGTATTCCTCCACTTCCCTTGTTTTCTTTTGGTCGAAATGTGCTTTCATGGAGTAATAACGGCCCGACTCGCTATTGGAAATACTGAGATTGCCATTACCAAAATGCCTGCAGGCAATGAAAATGATACTTGCCAGCGCGAAAAACACTACAGGAAACTTTTTCATTTTATCGTTTATTTCGTTAATAAATAATACAACCTGGTGGTTGACTCAATTTGTTTTAAAAATTTAAAATGGGTTGAAATAAACTCGTTGAAGTGGAGAATGCAAATGTAACGAGGAAATGGATATCTTTTTTATGTTTTTACAGAAGGTTGAAAACTCCCCTGGCCGGAAAGTCGGGAGATGTTCATGATCCCGCTTATATGACCATTACGAAAGTGAAGAAAATGTTGGGCACAAAAAACCCCGCTTGCACGGGGTTCCATGGTTTTAAAGGGATTTAATATTTGCGATGACTGCCAATGGTGATTTGAAAAGAGAGGCCTTCCTTAGGTCTGTAAATATTCGCACGGCTGTAACGACGGAAACGTCTTGCTACAATCCTTCTATCACGATCCCTGTCGTGCCTGTTGTAACTCCAGTTTTGCTCAAATCTTCCGCTATTCGATCTGCTGTTATAGGAGTTATAGCCATTGTTTACCGGGTATTGAGTTTGATAACTGTTTGAATAAGTCCTGTTATCATTTGAGTGCCGGCGATCCTGAGCAAATGCCGCGGTACTAATGAGGCCTGCTGCCAGAATCAAAGTAAAAATCTTTTTCATAGTTCATTTTTTTAATTGTGAATAATAACTATAAGACGCTGGCTGTTTTCGTGCACTAGCGAAAGGAAACGTTAATGCGAGAGAGGACTTTAACGAATTGACAACAAATGAATGCAAATGAATAATTTGAAAATTTGAAAATGAAGAAATAATGAATAATGAAAAATGCAAAATGAAAAAAAATACAAGGGAAGGGAATAATGAATAGAGAATAATGAACAATTAATAATTTGAAGATTTGAAAATGAAATTCAAGTACAACGAAAGGGAATACTTAAATGAATAATGAATAGAGAATAATTAAAAATGGAAAATGCAAAATGTAAAATGAATATTCAGCCAACAGAAATCTTAAATCTTAAATCAGAAATGAATTCGTGTTAGCTTTGCGAATGTCATTATTATTTGCGCCACTAAAGATCAGGGGTATTGAACTAAAGAACCGAATCGTTGTTTCTCCAATGTGCGAATATTCTTCTGAGGACGGCTTCGCTAATGACTGGCACCTGGTACACCTGGGAACCCGCGCCGTTGGTGGTGCTGGTTTGGTTTTTACGGAAGCTACAGGCGTATCCCCTGTCGGAAGAATATCTCCTGATGATCTTGGCATCTGGAAAGACGAGCACATAAATTTCCTGCAGCGTATTACTTCATTTATCGAAAAACAAAATGCTGTTCCCGGCATACAACTCGCACATGCGGGAAGAAAAGCAAGTCATAGCAGCCCGTGGAAAGGCGCAAAGTTTCTTACACAATCAGAAGGCGCCTGGCAGACTATTGCACCCAGCGCGATTCCATTTAAGCCGGAGGAGCCAGCTCCACTCGCTATGAGTAAAAAAGATATTGAACAACTAATAGATGATTTTCGTGCTGCCGCTAGCCGTTCCACGAAGGCAGGATTTAAGGTCATTGAAATACACGCAGCTCATGGTTACCTGCTCAATGAATTTATGTCTCCACTAAGCAACCAGCGAAATGATGAATATGGAGGAAGTTTTGAAAATCGAATCCGCATTGTTCTTGAAGTGATCCATGCAATCCGGGAAGTATGGGATCAATCATTGCCTTTGTTCATCCGGATCTCAGCAAATGAATGGGTGGAGGGTGGATGGACGGTTGAAGATTCTGTACGTTTTGCACATGCCATCAAAGACAAGGGAGTTGATCTTATTGATTGCTCCTCCGGTGGCAATTCAGCTGCACAAAAAATACCTACCGGCCCACTTTACCAGGTTCCTTTTTCAGAAATAATAAAAAAAGAATCCGGAATGATGACTGCTGCTGTTGGTTTGATCACAACACCACAACAATGTGAAGGAATTTTAAAAAGCCAACAAGCAGATGTTATCGTACTGGCCCGCCAGCTTTTGCGTGATCCTTATTTTCCACTTCATGCGGCAAAAGAATTGGGAATAGATCTTGAATGGCCCGTACAATATGACCGCGCTAAGAAGGAATAAGGAGGGAGGTATAAGGTGAATGAGAATCAGGTTTATAAATCTTTCCTTTGTGGTTTCTTCGAATGACACAATGAAAGCTTCCTGGAAATCATTTAAATAATAGATGTCAATTTATTCAACCAGGTTAGCAGAAAAACTAAGAAATTATTTTTCAAACATTACATATTTCTCTCACTTGAGTATTTCCAAATCAATGACACGAATGTCTTAATTTTAATATAAACTGTGGTATGAAAAAATTTTACTCCACGGCCACCTCTGTACTAACCAAGACGAAGCTCAAAGTACAAATCTTATTTTTCACCTTGATCTTGTGGATCCATCCGTTGTTTGCTCAACCCACAATCAGTTCTTTCAGTCCGACAAAAGGTGCAAAAGGAATAACTGTGACGCTGACGGGAACAAATTTTAATACAACCGCCGCTAACAACATAGTGTATTTTGGCGCCACCAGGGCAACGGTTACTACAGCATCGGCAACAAGTCTTGACGTCACGGTTCCTGCGGGAGCTACTTATCAACCCATTTCAGTTTTTAATACCGCAACGTCATTGACGGGTTTTTCTCGTTCACCTTTTGGATTTACGACAACCTTCCCCACAAAGAATTCGATTGCCAGTTCCGATTTTGCAGCTGTCCAGAATTTTACAGCCGGCACAGCTCCCTCAGGCCTTTCCATCGCAGACATTGATGGGGATGGAAAAGCAGATATCGTTGCTGCAAATAATGCTTCGGGATCCATATCTATTTTGCGCAACACTTCCACATCAGGAAGCATCAGCTTTGCAGGCGCTTCCAATGTAACCACAAGCAGTGATCCTTTCGCAGTGGCTGTCAGTGATATTGATAATGATGGTAAACCTGATCTCGTTGTTGCCAACAGTTACCTGAGTGGTTTTGCAGGAATAGGAAATACCGTAACTATCTATAGAAATACATCATCGCCAGGAAGTATAAGTTTTGCCGCCGGTGTTTCTTTCAGTACAGGCAATGAGCCTTATGATATTGCTATAGGTGATATAAATGGCGATGGGAAGCCTGACCTGGCGATTGCAAATTATAATAATGGAAGCGGAGCTACAAACGATGTTTCTATTCTTCGTAATACCTCTACAGCCGGAAGTATTTCTTTTGCAGCGCAAACAAATTTAACTACCACAAAAGTTGCCGGTGGAATTGGTTTAGGAGATATTGACGGGGATGGAAAACCAGATCTTGCTGTTTCCAACAGTGGGATATTCGGCAATTACGGAACTTCCGTATCTGTCTATCTCAATACCACAACAACGGGCAGCACAACATTATCATTTGGAACCAAAGCAGATTTTTCAACAGGTGCAAGCCCTTACCCGGTTAGTTTTGCGGATATTGATGGTGATGGGAAAAATGATCTTGTCACAGCAAACTTTGCTGATGATAACATGACCGTATTAAGGAACACCTCGGTATCAGGTACTATTTCTTTTGCTGCCCAGTCGAATTTTGCGACAGGTGATGGCAATTCCTATCTTGGTATTGGTGATCTTGATGGCGATGGTATGGTGGATGTTGCCGTTGTTAATTTTGGTTCGTCTTCCACCGGAAATACGGTATCTGTGCTTCGTAATGCGTCCACATCGGGAACCATTTCTTTCAATGCAAAAGTGGACCTTACCACTGGCACCGCTCCCTATAAAGCCGCCGTTGGTGATCTTGATGGTGACGGCCGTGCTGATATTGCTGTGTCGAATTATGGAACAACTAACAATGGAACTACTGTGTCTGTGTTTCGGACAACTCCCCAGGGTGTACTCCCATTGAAGCTCCTGAGTTTTACAGCAAAACTGATCAACAATAACAAGGTGGAACTGGATTGGCAAACCGATGACGAACAAAATGTAAATGTGTACCAGGCAGAATGGAGCAGTGATAGCAGGAACTGGCAGCAGATAGCTGAAGTACCGGCAAGGAATAACGAGATCAAAAATGATTATTCATGTTTTCATGAAAAATTATCACCTGTTAATTTCTACCGGATAAAAATGAAAGACATCGACGGAAGATTTACTTATAGTGAGGTATTGAAAATTTCTACCACATCGACTGATCCAATACCTGTTGTATATCCTAACCCTGCAAAAAATAACATCACAATTACAGGATTGGATAACAAACCCGTGTTGGTTAAAATCATGAGCTCAAAAGGAGAAGTGGTGTTACAAAAAAATATCTCTGTAACGGCAACGACAATGGATATCAGCAATTTCTCCCGCGGACTTTATTTAATCCAGGTCATTAAAAACGGGAAGACATTTCTTTATAAACTGGAGAAGGAATAAGGAGGCGTATGGGGTAGGGTGTAGGGGAAAGCAATTCCAAACCTGGCTGTTTCCCTTCACCTTATGCCTCCTCATTAGAATCCTTTTTCATTCAACCACTTCAGGGAATATTCTGCGATCTCGGTCCATCCATGATCAAGCGCGAGTGAATGGCCACGGTTGGCGAATGATTTTAATTCTGTTATTGCAGGGGATTTTTTATACTTATTTGCAGCGGCCTTACAAAGCACCGGCGGAACAATATGATCTTTATCACCGGAAGTTATCAGCAACGGACCTCTTGTTACATTAGCCGTATTTACTTTGTTTTCTGCACGTGGATTAAATGTAGCAAACGCAACCTGGAAAAGGGGGCGTGCCGGTGAAGGCACCGTAAACCGATCATACAAATCTTTTGATTCTTCCTCAGTTATTGCATTGGTGAAACCGTATTTAAATTGCTTGTGAGTAAGAGAAACTGATTTAGAAAAATTAAATGGATTTCCCAAAGCCGGAAAAGAAGCTTTGAGCGCAGAAAGAGGTAATTGCCACACTCCTTTTATAGGAGCAGGATCTATCGCGATGCCTGCAACGCCTAGTCCCTGGCCAAGTAATAGCTGAACCATCAATCCTCCAAAAGAATGACCAATAAGTATAGGTTTCGAGGGTAGTGTTGCAATAACTTTCGCATAGCCATCAGCAACTTCTTTGATGGTATGATTTGCGATTGCTTTTGGATTAGCTCTTGAAGCCTCCACAGTGGCGCCGTCTCCGGGCCAGTCCGGGTTTATCGATTCGTAGCCATGTTGTGCAAAAAATTGCATCCACGGTTTCCAGGTAGATGAATGCATCCAGAGTCCATGAATAAAAACAATGGGATTCTTAGGCATGTGTTACGTTTTGGTTGGTTAAGAATTTTGTGAGGAGCGTGCAATTTAAAAAACCCGGGTGAATACGAATATTATTTTATTTCAAATCCCGGAGGAAAGATCATGACAGGTTTTAAAATAAATGATTCTGATGAATTGATTATTTTTATAAAAAAATCACCATGAAATATTTTTTTACACTAGTTCTGTTATTTACGCTTGCTACAGGGTGTAAACCAAAAATTTTAGAGGGTAAGGACCTGGAAAACAAATTAAAATCTACAATGAAGGAATACCTGGAGAAAACACTTCAGCCAGGGGTGCAGGTTACCATAAAAGATGTAAGCTATTATCCTGTGAAAAAGAAAAAGTACTTCATCTGCCAATTCCACGTGGGCATGCGCTATGGCACTACCGATACAACAGGCATCGTTACCGGTACTATTTCAAATGATTTTAGCAGGGTGGAAAGAACGCAATAAGGGCTATGGGTAGGAGGCATACGGCAAGAGGTATACAGTTCAGTCCTTTATTCCAATACCTTTTCGATGATTTTATTTGTTTTCTTATTTTTTAAGATAATTTTCTTTGCGCCATAATGTGTCATTTCTTCCTTAACCAGGTAATGGTCCTTGTCGTACTCCACTAAATGACTGTCCTTGGTTACACCTGTTCTTCCGCGCCAGGTATCCAGGATCACAGGTTCCCATAGTTTGCTTTTTGCGGAGCGGTACGCAGCATCCAGGACGCAATTCACAATATAACCGTCATAAAAATTTTCTTTAGGGGCTTTATTCTGCTCAATCGAATTGAACATGTCCATGAACATATGATTATAACCCAGCTCATTCATTTCATCGCCCACCGGAAATAACCAACCCGTATTGCTTTCGGCTTTTTCAGCTACATAATCGGCTCCTTTTCCTGTTGTGAACATTTCAAAACCGGTACGTAAAAAAGTATTTATCCAGATCGTGCCTTCTGTTCCCATCACTTCATCACGGAGATCCAGACCTCCACGAAATGTCCAGCTCGTTTCAAATTGCGCAATGGCTCCATTTTCATATTTTATAAGAGCTATAGCGTGGTCTTCTGCATCAATTGGTTTTACCTGCGTATCGGCCCAACAGGTAACTTCAACCGGTTTGATATCTTTACCAATATAACTGCGGGTTATTTCCACGCAATGACAACCGAGGTCGAGCATGCAACCTCCACCAGCCTGTTCTATGTCCCAAAACCAATCACTATGGGGCCCGGGATGTGTTTCGCGTGATTTAGCCCAGAGTATTCTCCCCAATGCACCATTCTTTACCGATTCAAATGCCTTTAAAAATTTGGGTGTATAAACAAGGTCTTCGAGATAGCCGTTAAAGATGCCCGCACTTTCTGCTGCATCCATCATACGTTTGGCTTCAGCGCCATTTCTTCCAAGCGGCTTTGTCATGATGACGGCTTTTTTATGTTTGCAGCACAACATCACAGCGGGTTCATGCAGATTGTTTGGCAATGCAATGCAGACAACATCAACATTTGGGTGGGCAATGGCTTCCTCCATATCAGTTGTCCAATGCTCCACGTGATAATCTTCTGCAAATTTCTTTGCGCTTTCTTCACGGCGGGAATAGTTACTAACGATCTTGTCCTTACTTCTGTAGCCCTGGATGGATTCGGCATAAAACCTGCCAATGAATCCTGAGCCTAGCATAGCAATACGTTGCATATTTTAAATTTTTAGAATGGCGAATAAGATTTCGAAAGATATGGAGTAGAAAATAACCGTCCCCACTATTCCTTTCAACTTCAATGTTATCCTTTATTTAATTTCATATTTACCGGGTCCCAGGAAATTATTTTTTTCTGAAAATAACTTTCATTGCAGGCCAGGCAGGGAGCTGCGGCCCTGAAACCAAAAACAGGGTCTTCGACAACCGGCTTACCTGTTTTTATAGAGTCAAAAAAATTGGTGAAATGATCCAGGTGTTCATCATATCCTTGCGGCGCCTTGTAATCGATATCAGCTTTGGTGGGCCTTTTTTTATCTTCTTCAGAATACTTTTGATTGTATTCCTTCTCGAGGGCTGCCTGCATTTCTTTAGGATAGGTAAAGACAGCATCATAACCACCAAAGCCCGGTGCTTTTGGTAAAATGCTATGATGAACCGAAAAACCATTGCCTCCTAATTCAATAACACCTTCTTCTCCGATCATTTTAATGCTTTCCTGGCCACCGGTTCCACTTACAAAATTTACCTGCAGCGTTAATAAGAAGGATGGGTGTTCCGGCGTTTCCGGATATTCCAGGATACCTGTCATCACATCGGGCACGTCACGTCCATCTTTCCAATATGAAAGTTCAGCTGAAGAATATATTTTATGTGGCCCCTTTGATCCCGTAATAAAATGAGTACCGGAAAGAAGATGAACAAAAAGATCTCCGGCCACTCCAGTTCCGTAATCGCGGTAATTGCGCCACCAGAAGAACTTCTTTGGATCGAAAGGGATCTTATTCATTCCTTCAATGTAGCGTTCCCAATCAACAGTTCCCGGAGAAGCATCATTTGGCATGGTATATTCCCAGGCACCAATGGCACTCTGCCTGTCGTAGACCGCATTCACCATATTAAGTTTACCAATTTCACCTGCCTGGTACAATTCTTTTGCTTTTGCATAAACAATACTGCTTACGCGCTGGCTTCCTATCTGCATGGTTTTTTTAGAAGCTTGATAAGCTTCCACCACGCCCATTCCTTCAGATATTTTATGCACCATGGGCTTTTCACAATACACCGCTTTTCCTTTTTTCAACGCTTCTTTCGTGATCCTCGCATGCCAGTGGTCACTGGTGGCAATGATGATTGCATCGACATCTTTGCGGTCAAGTACTTCATGAAAATTATTGGTTGTAAATATTTCTTTTCCGTACATTTCTTTGGCATTTTCCAACCTTCCATTATACAAATCACATACCGCTGCCAGTTCAACCCCCGGTACTTTTAAAGCTGTTCTCAGGTCACCGTGGCCCTGGATGCCAAAACCAATTACCGCGAGCCTGATGGTATCATTCGGAGAAATTCTTTTAGTGTATTTTATAATTCGTTCTTCTGCTTTTTCTGCAGCGGCGAAACTTACCAATGGCGATGCAGCCGCAAATAAGCCGACACTTCCAATTTGTTGAAGGAATTTTCTCCTGGAGTTTTCCGTTTTTTTTGACATGCTATTCGTTTTAATTTATTTTTGAAAGGAGCGTGTTCAAAAGGATTGGATACAGGAAGTTACACAATCATCACAAAAAAAATCGTTCGCAGCCAAAAACAAAATTGGTAAATTGAGTATTCATCCTAAACCAATTTTTTATGTACACCCGCAGAGCATTCGTAAAAAACAGTACGCTGGCGCTGGCTGGAGCCAGTTTATTTTCTAAATCTATATTAGACATGGAAAAAAAAGGAAGTATCACCGGCATACAATTATACAGCGTACGTGAGGAAATGAAAACAGACCCGAAAGGGACCTTGCAGCAGGTTCATGATATGGGATACAGGTACGTTGAGCATGCAAATTATGTTGACAGAAAATTTTACGGCTATTCTCCTTCCGATTTTAAGAAACTATTGGGTGATATGGGACTGCAGATGAAAAGCGGCCATACGACAATGGGAACCGATGCATGGGATGAGGGTAAAAATGATTTTACAGATAAATGGAAGAATACCGTTGAAGACGCCGCTGTCGTTGAGCAGGAATATGTGATCAGTCCATGGCTTGATGAAAGTTATCGTAAGGATATTGATGGACTGAAACGTTTTTTGGCGGTTTTTAATAAGAGTGGAGAGTTATGTAAGAAGTCAGGAATGAAGTTCGGCTACCATAATCATGATTTTGAATTCAATACTATGGTTGCGGGTGAGAAGCTATATGATATTATCCTTAAAGAAACCGATCCTGAACTTGTGATTCAGCAAATGGACATGGGCAATATGTACGGAACAGGTGGCAGGGCCCTGGACCTAATGAAACAATACCCCGGCAGGTTCAAATCTTTTCATGTAAAAGATGAGATTAAAAGCGATAAAAAAGACAGCATGGGTGGATATGAAAGCACTATTCTTGGAACAGGAGTTATCCCGGTAAAGGAAGTATTAGATACTGCTAAAAAGATCGGTGATGTTCATTTTATTATTGAGCAGGAAAGCTACCAGGGTAAGACACCGTTAGATTGTGCTAAAGAAGATCTGCAGATCATGAAGAAGTGGGGATATTAGAATTGACAATTGTTTGATTGACAATTGTGCTATTTTAGGTCGATAGCCTATTCATTGACAAAGATGAATCCTGAAAAATATGGGACAAAAAAATCCCCACTAAAAAGCAGGGGTTTTCTGGGAATCATTATAACAAGGACATTAGGACGAGATGGTACACTTTAAAAAGAGGAGTTTGTTTTGGCTTCCTTAGGGTTGGATATTTTCTTGTTGTTTTCTATTGCAAAGATAGGCAGATGCAGGTGGTAGCATGTTGATTAAGCTCATGCAAGAAGATGATTGTAGATAAATCATATCCTGAATTTGATACTGGATCTTTTGGTTTTAAAAGTCATACAAATAGGAGGCTCCTTCGGAGCCGCAAACATTTTTGATTAGATGTTATTATAAACAGCAGGCCCCGCAGGGGCCACCCGTTTATAGAAGGTTGGAAATTTAAAAATGGCTCCAAAGGAGTCCCCTGAAGAGCCGAATACAATTTTAAATTAATGGTCGTGCAAATAGGAGGCTCCTTCGGAGCCGCAAACATTTTTGATTAGATGTTATTATAAACGGTAGGCCCCGCAGGGGCCACCTGTTTATAGAAGATTGTAAATTGAAAAATGGCTCCAAAGGAGCCTCCTGGAGCGCCGGATATAATTTTAAATTATGGCCCTACAAATAGGAGGTTGCTGCTCAGTCGATAACATTTTTGAATACGTATTATTATAAACAGCAGGCCCCGCAGGGGCCACCCGTTTATAGAAAATTGGAAATTGAAAAATGGCTCCAAAGGAGCCTCCTGAAGAGCCGAATATAATTTTAAATTAATGGTCCTACAAATATGAGGCCCCTACAGAGCCGAAAACATTTTTGAATAGTTGATGTGTGAGAAATTAAATGCAAAAAAATCCCCGCTTGGTAGCAGGGAAAATCATAGGAAATCTTTTGTATGGGTATTCAACTTATTACTTTGTTTTCACAGAAACGAAGGATTGAGTATTTTGGCTTTCATTTTGTTGACGCTAATTCAATCGGAACCTGCACATGTGCAAGCATCTGGCTCACATTCATCTTGCCCCATAAAGGTTTCGATGTGGATGTGAGTTTATGAATGCGCTTGATGATCTCTTCCCTTACCGAAGTATCGAACAAATTTTTAACCTCCATAAAAGCAGTTTAATCAGCAGGAAGGTCAGGGTTTTTTTTCATAATAAGGAATCTCGTCGTGCGAAACCTTTTCTTGCTGGTACCAGTAAGCAAGCGTAACTACATGGCCATTTTTTGTATGTAGCAATCGTCCAAAAATAGCATTGGTAGGATTGAAGGTTACATCAGTAACTCCGATAGTGAAGGTCTCCGGAAGGGGAGGCTGCGTTGTGGCCACCACTTCTGCAGAAGGAACAACCTGCGCAGTTCCTTCTGCAGGTCCCGGTTTTGGAGCAGGAGGAGCCACTACCTTTGGCGGTGGGGATGCAACTACCACTACGGTATAGTTATTTGATTCCAATAATTCTTTCAGAAACGAAACTCTTTCTACTGAAGCATTTTTTTCAACGATGGCACATTTCACACCGTTAAGCTCTTCAAATTCATGATTTTTATTGATTGCCATTGTACCGGATTTTGATTTTATAAAAACCTACAACCTTGGATTGGCTGGGCGAATTGGTTTATCAAAGGAATTAGCACCACGCGTTTTGAATTTTCTGCGAAATACTTTATCCCCTGCAGAAACATACAAAATATTAAAATCAACGCCACCAAAGCAAACGTTGGATGCCTGGCTATTTGAAGGTGGTATAGGAATGATCGCTTCCACACGCCCCAGCTGATCCATAACCTGGATGCCTAAACGCGAAGCAACAAACATTCTTCCTGCAGTATCGCATCTCACGCCATCCGGCCATGCATTTTCTTCTGTGTCGGGTTCATGCAGCCAACCATAGCGCTGTTTATATGCAAGTGTTCCGTCAGGTTTTATTTTATAAACCCAAACCCAATGCGTAGCAGATTCGGTAACGTATAATTGTGTTTGATCGGGAGAAAGAGCAACTCCATTTGGAAATTTTAGGCCGTCATCAACAATAACGTTTTCACCGGTTGGCCGAATGAGATAGACCTTACCAGGCTTTGAGGCGCCATCAGGAACAGTGACGTAAATATTTCCATTATTACCAATGATGAGATCGTTACCGGCAACGCTATCTGCAATAACCGTTTCTTTTTCATTGGCATCATAGCGAAGCACCTGCTTCGTTCCCCCGGCAACTGTATATCGTTTTCCATCAGGTCCAAAGCAAGTACCACTGGCTTTTTTTGCATCAACTGCCAACGTCGTGAGTTTTTTATCCAAATCAACTTTATACGTCTTTGACGTGGGAATATCCTGGTAAAATACTTCCCCATTTTTATTTGCCGTAGTTCCTTCTGTAAATTGATATCCCTGTCCAACCAATTCCCAATCTTCACCTGGAATAATGAGTGTGCTTAAAAAATCATTTTTAGAATTTCCTTTTGCAACAGCTTTGG
>Ga0193726_1000779_pt1 | contig 29507 bp, 29 predicted proteins | sample H2c1metaG_FD_144928 | JGI IMG/M metagenome (GOLD analysis project Ga0193726, IMG submission 144928) | Soil microbial communities from a riparian zone of the East river system, Colorado, United States - H2c1 | ecosystem: Environmental > Terrestrial > Soil > Riparian zone | place: USA: East River... | reverse complement strand
TTCATCGAGGTGATCTCCACCTTGCCGGTGGTCTCGTCCTTGACCGGATGATTGGCGCCGTGGTGGCCCTGATGCATTTTTTTGGTCTTGGCGCCGACGGCGAGGCCGAGCATCTGGTGGCCGAGACAGATTCCAAACGTCGGCGTACCGGAGTCGATGACCTTTTGAATCACCGGCACCGCGTATTTGCCGGTCTCCGCCGGATCGCCGGGACCGTTGGACAGGAACACGCCGTCCGGCTTCATCGCCAGGATGTCTTCGGCTGACGTGGTCGCCGGCACCACGGTGATCTTGCAGCCTTCGCCGGCAAGCAGCCGCAGGATGTTGCGCTTGATGCCGTAGTCGATGGCGACCACGTTGAACTCCGGCGCGGTCAGTTGGCCAAAGCCCTTGTCCCACGCCCACGGCGTTTCATCCCAGGTGAAGCGCTGGGCGGAGGTGACCATCGGCACCAGATCCATGCCCTCAAGGCCCGGCCATTCCCGCGCTTCTTCCTTCAAGCCGTGCACGTCGAACACGCCGTCCTTGGCATGCGCGATCACGCCGTTGGGCATGCCCTTGCTGCGGATCAGCGCGGTCAGCGCGCGGGTGTCGATACCGGAAATGCCGATGATGCCGCGGCGCTTCAGCCACTCGTCGAGATGCCGCGCCGAGCGGTAGTTCGACGGATCGGTGATCGCGGCGCGCAGGATGACGCCGCGCGCGCCCGGCGTCGCCGCCATGTTCACCGTCTCGATATCCTCGTCGTTGGTGCCGACGTTGCCGATATGCGGAAAGGTGAAGGTGATGAGCTGCCCGGCATAGGAGGGATCGGTGAGGATCTCCTCATAACCGGTCATCGCGGTGTTGAAGCAGACTTCGCCGACCGCCTGGCCTTCGGCGCCGAGGCCAAAGCCTTCCAGCACGGTACCGTCGGCAAGCACGAGCAGCGCGGTCGGTTTGTGGTCCGGCCAGGCGGCAGAGTTTTCTTCTGATGTCATGAGCGCATTACATAGTCGTCGCATGCGCCGCCGTCAAAGCCGGAAAGCGCGGATTCACATGCAGTTTGCGCATATTTGAGCAACTTTTCCTTCGTCATGGCCGGGCAAAAGGCGCGAAGCGCCGTCTTCGCTCTGTTGACCCGGCCATCCACGTCTTGCTTACGATAGGGTAAGAAAAGACGTGGATGCCCGCGACAAGCGCGGGCATGACAAGGGGAAGGCCCGAGCATGGACAATTCGATGCCGATTCTGCTCGTTCCCGGCCTTGTCTCGTCGCCGCGGATCTTCGCGCCGGTGATCCCCGCAGTGTGGCGCTATGGCCCGGTCACGGTGGCCAATCACATTCGCGACGACAACATGGCCGTGATCGCGCGCCGGATTCTCGCCGAAGCGCCGCCGCGCTTCGCGCTGGCGGGGCATTCGATGGGCGGCTACATCGCGTTTGAGATCATGCGGCAGGCGCGGGACCGGGTGGCGAAGCTGGCGCTGATCAACACCCAGGCGCGGCCGGATACGCCGGAGATCAGCGAACGGCGCCGCGGCCAGATCGCACGCGCCAAGGCCGGCGAATTTCACGCCATACTGGATGAATTGTTCCCGCTGTTCGTGCATCCGTCACGGCGCGACAACGCCGATCTGCGCAAGCTCGTGCATGACATGGGCGACGACATCGGCGCCGATGCATTCGTGCGCCAGCAGACCGCGGTGATCAGCCGCGCCGATTCGCGGCCTACGCTGGCGGTGATTTCATGCCCGACGCTGGTGCTGACAAGCGACGAGGACCGCACGATTCCGAACAGCCTGTCGGCGGAAATAGCCGACGGCATCCGCAACGCGAAACTGACGATCATTGCCGATTGCGGGCATCTTTCGCAAGTCGAGCAGCCGCAGGCTACAGCCGACGCGCTGGTGGAATGGCTGCGGATCTAAGTTGTTTCAATCGCGCGGAGCGCCTAGATCAGGGTGGGTAACAAAAGGACATACCGATGCTGCGCGAAAACATCAACAACGCGGTCAAGGACGCGATGCGGGCCAAGGATGAGCGCAAGCTCTCGACGCTGCGCATGGTCAATTCGACCATCAAGAACGCCGACATCGCCGCGCGCGGGGAAGGAAAACCGCCGCTGACGGATGGCGACCTACTCGGCGTGTTCCAAAAGATGATCAAGCAGCGGCAGGAGTCCGTCGAGCTGTACGACAAGGGCGGCCGCGCCGAACTCGCCAATCAGGAGCGCGAGGAGATCGCGATCATCTCCGCCTATCTGCCGAAGCAGATGTCGGAGGACGACGTGAAGGCGGCGATCGCGGCGGCGATCTCGGAGACCGGCGCCGCCGGCATGAAGGACATGGGAAAAGTCATCGGCGTGCTGAAGACGAAATACGCCGGCCAGATGGATTTCGGCAAGGCCAGCGGCCTGGTGAAGGCGGCGCTGGCGGGGTAGCACGCGTGCCCCGGATGCTGCGCACTACGCCGCTCTTGGGCGTAGTGCGCAGCTGATCCGGGGTCGTAACAGGCGACGGCGTTCGTAACGGTCCCGGCTCTGCGGAGCAGCGTGAAGTACGCTGCACCGCGTCCGGGACACGATCGTGGCGGGGTTGGTCCGGTAGTGGCGATGGTCTAATCTAATTTACATGCTCACCGAAGCCTCCAACTACGACGACCTCGCCCGCGATTTCCGCTGGGACATCCCGGTGCGGTTCAACATGGCCACCGCGTGCTGCGACCGTCATGCCGATGGCAGCGGACGTATCGCGCTGATCTATGTCGACGAGGACGGCGGCGCGCAGCGCACCTCGTTCGACGAGATGCGCGCGCTGTCCTGCCGCTTCGCCAATGTGCTTGTCGCGGACGGCTTGCAGCGCGGCGACCGCGTCGCGGTGTTTCTGTCGCAGTCGCTGGAATTGCCGGTCGCGCATCTGGCGGCGTTTCGCGCAGGCCTCGTCTCGGTGCCGCTGTTCACGCTGTTCGGCGAGGACGCGCTGGAATTTCGCCTCGCCAATTCCGGCGCCAAGGCCGTTGTCACCGACGAGACTGGCTGGGACAAGCTCGCGAAAATACGCGACCGGCTGCCGTATCTTCAAGATATCTACGTCACGTCAGGCGCGGTCCACGCCGGCGCCAAATCGTTCTGGGCCGCGATCGAAGACGCGCCGGAAGATTTCGCCACCATCGACACATCGGCCGACGATCCCGCGATCATCATCTACACCTCGGGCACCACCGGAAATCCCAAAGGCGCGCTGCATGCGCATCGCGCGCTGCTCGGCCATCTGCCCTGCGTCGAGATGGTGCATGACTTCCTGCCCAAACCCGGTGACGTGATGTGGACGCCGGCGGACTGGGCCTGGATCGGCGGCCTGTATAACGCGCTGTTTGCGTCCTGGTATCACGGTGTGCCGGTGCTCGGACATCGCGCCAGGAAATTCGAGCCGCAGGCCGCGATGCAGTTGATGGCGGACCATGGCGTGCGCAACGTGTTCCTGCCGCCGACCGCGATCAAGCTGATGCGGCAGGCCAACGTAAAGCCTTCGGGTGTCAAACTGCGCAGCATGCTCACCGGCGGCGAATCACTTGGCGCCGAACTTCTGGACTGGGTGCGCTTAACCTTCGGCATCGATGCGCATGAGGTCTACGGCCAGACCGAATGCAATCTGGTGGTTAGCAGCAATGCAAAACTGTTTCCGATCCGGCCGGGATCGATGGGCAAGGCGACGCCGGGCTTCGACGTACGCATCGTCAACGAGCACGGCGAGGAGTTGCCGCGCGGCGAGCGCGGCATCATCTGCGTGCGCCAGCCCAATCCCGTCACCATGATCGAATACTGGCGCAATCCGGAAGCGACGGCGAAGAAATATGCCGGCGAATTCCTGCTCACCGGCGATCTCGGCGTGCAGGATGAAGACGGTTATTTCTGGTATGTCAGCCGCGAGGACGATGTCATCACGAGCGCCGGCTATCGCATCGGGCCGTCGGAGATCGAGCACACGCTGTTGAAACATCCGGCGGTGGCGCTGTCGGCGGTGGTCGGGATTCCCGATCCGATCCGGACCGAGGCGATCAAGGCGTGGATCGTGCTGCGCCCGGGATTCGAGCCGAGCGATACGCTGGCGCGTGACATCCAGGATTTCGTGAAGGTGCAACTCGCCGCCCACGAATATCCAAGATTTGTGCAGTTCGCGGACAGCCTGCCGATGACCGCCACGGGAAAGGTGCTGCGGCGGGAGTTAAGGGCGAGGGGGTAGGCCGAAAGAATCGTGCCCCGGACGCAGCGCAGCGCGCCGCTCTTGCGCGGCGTGGTGCGCTGCAGAGCCGGGGCCGTAACGAACTCCGGCGCTTGGTACGGTCCCGGCTCTGCGGTGCACCGTGAAGAACGCTGCACCGCGTCCGGGACACGATGCGTTCTACGGTGTCCCGATCCCCAACCGTTTCAGCGCCGCCAGCATGCGCTGCGGCGGCTCCATCTTGATCGCGAGCGCATTTCCCGTTTCCAGCAGGCTCTTCAGGCTGGATAGAATCGCCGGCCAGCCCGCGCGGCCGCCCGACAAAATGTCGTCGTCGATCGTCCGGTCATGCGCCTGCGTCAACATTAGCCGCACCGCGTCGCCGGCCCGCTCGATGTCATAAGTAACGAGCGTCGGCCCGAGCTTCTCGACCAGATCAGGCCAGTTCACGTTCCACGTGATGGTCAGCCTGCGTGGGGGATCGCATTCGATCACCTCACCGCTGATATGCACCCTTCCGTCCGGCAGCCGCACCACGAACGCGCCGCCCACCTTCTGTTCGAGTTCGATCGCAAGCCCGGAAAAATATTGCCGGCTGAACTCGGCCGTCGTCAGCGCCTGCCACACCTTTTCCGGCGTGGAGGCAATGTAGATGGTGTAGACGATGGCCGGCTTGAAACTGCCGATGTCGATCATTGACTCGCGTCCTCCATCTTCATCGCGGCATATGGCACCTCAAGCGGACGGCCGGTTTCCAGAATGCTCTTGAGGCTGGAGAGAATCGCGGGCCAGCCCTTCGAGATCGCCGGCAGCATCTTGCTGCCCTCGTCGAATCCCTCATGCGTCAGCGTCAGCTTGACCAGGCTACCGTAAGGTTCGAGCACGAAGGTCGCGCGGGCGGGACGTTCGCCGCGGTATTTTTCGGACAGGTTGACGAAGGTGTAGGACAGCCGCCGCGGTGGATCGACTTCGATCACCTCGCCGGCATCGTTTTCGGCGCCATCCCGCATCATCGAAAAGCGCGAGCCGACTTTCCAGTCCGACTTCAGCCGTACGCCGAACCAGTAGCGCTCGGTGAAATCGCCATCGGTCAAGGCATGCCAGAGTTTTTCCGGCGTGGTCTCGATGTAGGTGACATAGACGAATTCCGGTTTACGCATCACGCTTCTCCAGTTGCCGTTTCAATTCGCTGAGCGCGGCAAGCTTGCCGCGCTCGAATTTTTTGATCCACCGCTCGCCGATCTGATGGATCGGCACCGGGTTGAGGTAGTGCAGCTTCGCGCGGCCGTGCCGCAGCGTTGAGACGAGATTGGCCGCCTCCAGAATCGCAAGGTGCTTGGTCACCGCCTGCCGCGTCATGGCGAGCCCGTTGCAGAGATCGTTCAGGGTCTGGCCGTTCTGCGCATGAAGCCGGTCCAGCAGCGACCGCCGTGAAGCATCCGCCAGCGCCTTGAACACCTCATCCATGGCGGCGACAATAGGCAACCGAATGGTTGCATGTCAAGCGCCTCTTTCCCCGGACGCAGCGCAGCGCGTAGCTCTTGCGAAGCGGTGCGCTGCAGAGCCGGGGTCGTACCAAACGCCGGCGCTCGGTACGGTCCCGGCTCTGCGAAGCAGCGTGAAGAACGCCGCATCGCGTCCGGGACACGAGAGCGTGTGTTTAGATGACGCATCCTCACCCAACACAGTCGTCATGCCCGGGCTTGTCCCGGGCATCCACGTCTTTTTATCAACGCGAATTCCGGATAAGACGTGGATGGTCGGGACAAGCCCGGCCGTGACGACGGAATTGCCCCATGTCCCTCAATCTCTATCTCGCCTTCGTCGCCGCCTGCATTGCGCTCGCGCTATTGCCGGGGCCGGTGGTCACGCTGGTCATCGCCAACGGCCTGCGTCATGGCACCCGCGCGGCGCTGATCAATATCGCGGGCGTCCAGGCGGGGCTTGCGATCGTGATCGGCATTGTCGCGATCGGCCTCACCTCGCTGATGGCGACCATGGGCTACTGGTTCGACTGGGTGCGCTTCGCCGGCGCCGCCTATCTGATCTGGCTCGGGGTCAAATTGATCCGCTCGCCGGTCGAGGGCGTCGATGCCAACGCGCCGCCGCCTCCGCCGCGTGGCGGGTTTTTCCTGCAGGGTTTTCTGATTCTACTCTCGAATCCGAAGGTGCTGGTGTTCTTCGGCGCGTTCATTCCGCAATTCATGGACATGGAGAAGGATCATATCTCGCAGGTGGCGCTGCTCGGCGCCACCTTCATGGTCACCGGTGCGATCACCGACACCATCTACGCGGTGCTCGCCGGGCGCGCGCGATTGTTCTTTTCCGCGCGCCGAACGCGGTTGCTGTCACGCATCTCCGGCGGCTTCATGATCGGCGGCGGCATCTGGCTCGCGCTGACACGGGCGCGGTGAATACTCGTGTCCCGGACGCGGTGCGGCATTCTTCATGCCGCTCCGCAGAGCCGGGACCGTGCCAAGCACCGGTGTTTGGTACGGCCCCGGCGCTGCAGCGCACCGCTTCGCGCTGCGCAGCGTCCGGGGCAAGATACCTTTGATGCGATGTTAGCTATGCGACGCCCTTGGCGTCACCAGCGTCGTCTCGATCTCACCGAATATCCGCGCCAGCCGATCCGCCCACTGCGTCTCACCCGCCTGATCCGCGATCAAATCCTGCCGAATCTCGATGCCGGAATTCATCAAGCCGCGCGCCTCGCCGTGAATCGGAATCGTGTAGTCGGTCTCGTCGCTGACCGCATAAGGCTCATTGTCGCCGACCACGAGATCGCCTTCCGCGCGCAGGAGCTTCAGCAGCAGCGGTGGCAGTCTCGTGTCGCGATTGTAAAGCGTGCCGATATGCCAGGGCCGCGCGACGCCGGCATAGGCAGGCGTAAAGCTGTGCAGCGACACCAGCACGGTTGGTATACTCTCGCGCAGACGACGGTCGATCACCTCTGCGATGCGGCTGTGATAGGGATCGAAGATCGAATGCCGCCGCGCCTCCGCGGCGGCGCGGGTCAGGCCTTCATTGCCCGGTATCGTGGTGGCTTCGCTGAGAACCGGAATCGAACTCGCAACGCAGGGCGGACGATTGCAGTCGATCACCAGCCGCGAATAGCGCTGCGCGATCAGATGCGCGCCAAGATGGCTTGCGAGCTGCTCGGCGACGCCGGCGATTCCGATATCCCACGCGATGTGCCGCGTGAGTTCGCTCGCGGGCACGCCGAGATCGCCCAATGCCCGCGGGATCAGCCGTCCGTAATGATCGCAGGTCAGCAAAAAAGGCGAGCAGCTACCGGCATTTTCTTCAAATACCGGCGGAACATCCGCGGCTCCCAAGAGTAATGTTGTGTCTGCGGCGCTGTCCAAAGCCATTTCTTTACTCGTTGCCTAACGAAGCAGCATACCGATTTAGGATTGAGCAGGGATCGGTATAGATTAGATCGCATAAAGTCACGATGATTGCTTCGACGATGCCGCTACTGACCATCCACCACAAGACCGAATATCGCTACAGCCACCCGGTGGCGTTCGGCGAACACCGCATCATGCTGCGCCCGCGCGACGGCCATGATCTGCGCCTGCTCGCGGACGAACTCGAGATCACGCCGGAGCCGATGTCGCTGCGCTGGATCCACGACGTGTTCGGCAACAGCGTCGCGATCGCGACCTTCGACGAGCGCGCCAACACGCTGTCGTTCTCGAACACCGCCACCGTCGAGCACAATCCGGCCGATCCGTTCGCGCTGACCCCGGACGATCCGGCGTATTTCTATCCGTTCCTGTACGACAGCGAAGAGATATTGGACCTTCGGGAATTCATCGCGCCACAATATGGCGATCCCGGCGGCGAATTGTCGGCGTGGGCGCGCAATTTCCTCGATCCGGAAGGACCGACCCCGACCTTCAGCATCCTCACCGGCATGACCCACGGCATCCGCAAGGCGTTCACCTATCGCAAGCGGCACGCGCACGGCACCCAGCATCCGCTCGATACGCTGCAGACAAAGTCCGGCACCTGCCGGGACTACGCGCTGTTCATGATCGAGGCGCTGCGGCGGCTCGGCATCGCCGCGCGTTTCGTCTCGGGTTACCTGTTCGTGCATGGCGATCGCGAGCACGGTTATGTCGGCGGCGGCTCGACCCATGCCTGGGTGCAGGTCTATCTGCCGAGTGCGGGCTGGATCGAATTCGATCCGACCAACGGCATCGTCGGCAGCCGCGATCTCATCCGCGTCGCGGTCGCCCGCGATCCGCGCCAGGCGATCCCGCTGCACGGCACTTATCTCGGTTCGGCCGACGCATTCGTCGGCATGGACGTCAGTATCAATGTGGTTTCGGCCGGAGAAGAGGCGAGGGCTTAAGGTTATGGAGATCAAGGTAGGATTCGAGTTGAGCTACTACGCCGTCAATCCGACGCCGATGGTGACCATGCTCAACATCCATCCGTCGCGCTTCGCCGACATCGTCGGCACCGAGACCGTGGTCGCCGAGTCCAACCAGCCCGGCGGGGGACCCGCCGTGCCGATCGGATTCTATCGCGACAGTTTTGGCAATGTCTGCGGCCGGCTGACCGCGCCGGCCGGCGGCGTCACCTTTCGCGGCAGCGCGCTGGTGCGCGACTCCGGATTGCACGACGTGGTCAACCCGGCGGCGCAGCAGGTCCCGGTCGACCAACTTCCCGATGAACTGTTGCTGTATCTGATGCCGAGCCGCTACTGCGAGACCGACAAGCTCACCGACATCGCGTGGTCGCTGTTCGGTCACACCCGGCCGGGCTGGGAGCGGGTGGTTGCGATCACCGATTTCGTGCACCACCACGTCACCTTCGGCTATCAGCACGCGCATTACATGAAATCGGCGCACGACGTCTATGAGCAGGGCGCCGGCGTCTGCCGCGATTTCGCGCATCTGGCATTGACGCTCTGCCGATGCATGAACATTCCGGCGCGTTACGGCACCGGCTATATGGGCGACATCGGCATTCCCCCGGATCCCGCGCCGATGGATTTCTCCGGCTGGTTCCAGGTTTATCTCTCCGGCCAGTGGTACACGTTCGACGCCCGCCACAACCATCCGCGCATCGGCCGCATCCTGATGGGCACCGGCCGCGACGCCGCCGACGTGGCCCTGACCACGAGTTTCGGGCGGATGGATCTGGTGAAGTTCGTCGTGATCAGTGACGAGGTGGTGCCGGCGTAAGCTTGCGGCGCGACTCGCGCCGGTGGCGTTCCCCGGACGCAGCGCAGCGCGTAGCTCTTCGCGGAGCGGTGCGCTGCAGAGCCGGGGTCCAGCTTTTATTACGGGTAAGGATAGCGGGGTCCCGGTTCTGCGAAGCAGCGTGAAGAACGCTGCATCGCGCCCGGGACACGCGGGGGGGGAGGGACTACAATGCAGGATCGCCTCTTCGTCTACGGCACCCTGATGCGCGGCTTCGATCACCCGATGGCAAAACTGCTGTCGCGCAGCGCCGAATTTGTCGGCGAGGCGCGCTGCCGGGGCCGGCTCTATCTGGTGAAGCACTATCCCGGACTGGTGCTGTCCGGTGACGCTGATGACGTCGTGTTCGGCGAGCTCTATCGCCTGCACCACCCGGACGAATTGCTGCGCGAATTCGACATGTACGAAGCCTGCGGCGAGGGTTTTGCGGCGCCGACCGAATATCTGCGGCGGATGCTGCCGGTGACGCTCGCGGACGGGACGGAGAGCGAGGCTTGGACGTATATTTACAACTGGCCGGTGAGTAAATTGCCGAGGATTGCTTCCGGTCGGTTTCTGATGGGCTAGGGTTGCGCTACCTTGTTCGGATGAAACATTCAGATTTCAAAATCGGAACTGAATTCCTGACCGACACCGGCCGCTGGCGATGCACCGATGTTGGCGCTCGCACGATCGCGGCGATCAAGCTCGACCTTGATCATGATCCGAGTTGGTACAATGGTCCGCCCTATGCGGTGGCGGAACACGTATTCGATGAGGACGGAATCAAGGATTGCGAGCTAGCGCCGCAACACCGGGTTTTCGACGATAGCGGCAAGGCGCGATTGGTGACGATTGACTGCGCCTCGCCGATTCCCAAGGCGGAATAGACCAAACGGCCTGAAACCCCTGTGTATATCCGGCATAACGCCCCCAATCCTGATATTTCCCCCCGCCATCCCTATATCGCTAATCGGTTGGCACCCACCCGCGACTCACCGCACAATCACCCATGCGCTTCACGCCCCAATTCCTCGATGAACTGCGCGCCCGGCTTCCGGTTTCGGAAGTCGTGGGCCGGCGCGTGAAGTTGAAGAAGGCGGGGCGGGAGTGGAAGGGGCTGTCGCCGTTCCAGCAGGAAAAGTCGCCATCGTTCACCGTGAACGACCAGAAGGGATTTTACCACGATTTCTCGAGCGGCAAGCACGGCGATATCATCAGCTTCCTGATGGAGACCGAGGGCGTCGGCTTCACCGAGGCGGTGGAGCGGTTGGCGTCGATGGCGGGCCTCGCGCTGCCCGCGGTAACGCCGGATGCCGCGCGGCACGAGCAGCGCCGCAAGACGCTCTATGACGTGATGGAACTGGCCGCAAAATTCTTTGCCGACACGCTGGCGTCGCGTAACGGCGCCAAGGCCCGCGGCTATCTCGGCGACCGCGCGATTTCGCCCGCCGTCCAGCTACAGTTTCGCATCGGCTATGCGCCGAACGAACGTTTCGCGCTGAAGGAATATCTCGGCAACGCCGGCATACCCGTCGAGGACATGGTCGAGGCGGGGTTGCTGGTCGCGGGCGACGACATCCCGGTGCCGTATGATCGCTTCCGCGATCGCGTGATGTTTCCGATATCAGACCTGCGCGGGCGCGTGATCGCGTTCGGCGGCCGCGCGCTGGAGAAAGATGCGCCGGCGAAGTACCTGAACTCGCCGGAAACGCCGCTGTTTCACAAGGGCGACAATCTCTACAACCTCGCGCCCGCGCGGCTTGCGACACACAACGGCGCACCTTTGGTGGTGGTCGAAGGCTATGTCGATGTCATCGCCATGGTTGGCGTCGGCTTTGCTGCCTCCGTCGCACCGCTCGGCACCGCGCTGACCGAAAACCAGCTCGCGCTGTTGTGGAAGATGGCCGACGAGCCGATCCTGTGCTTCGACGGCGACAAGGCCGGACAAAAGGCGGCGTGGCGCGCCGCTGATCTGGCGCTGCCGCATCTGAAGCCCGGGAAGAGTTTGCGCTTCGCGCTGCTGCCGGAAGGGCAGGACCCCGACGACCTCGCGCGCTCCGGCGGACGCGGCGCGATCGAGGACGTCATTGGTGCTGCGCGCGGGCTTGCCGACGTGATCTGGTCGCGCGAGATCGAGGGCGGCAGCTTTGCGACGCCGGAGCGGCGCGCGGCGCTGGAGGCGCGGATCGGCGAGTTGTCCAACGGCATCCGCGACGACGTGGTGCGGCGCTATTATCGCCAGGATCTGGCGGAGCGCTTGCAGCGGACCTTTGCGCCGGAGGGCGGGCGCGGCGGTTATGGCCGCAACAACACGCGGGGCAATTTCAGCGAATCAGGCCGGCGCTTTCAGCCGCGCAACTCGTTCACGCCGGGGGCGGCGGGCCGATTCGAGCCCCGCGGCGGTCGCCAGCAAGCCTCGGCCGGCAGCCAGACCATCAACCGCGGGCCGTATCAGGTCGCGAGCCCGCAACTCGCGACCAGCCCGATCATGCGCGGCCAGCGCAGCGCCTTGTCCCGCCGCGAGGCGCTGATCTTGCAATCCCTGCTCAATCACCCTTGGCTGCTGCACGACCATCTGGAAGAGGTGGCCGCGCTGGAATTGGCCCATCCCGAGGCGCACAAATTGCGCGCCGGGATTATGGGGGCTTTTTCCAATTATTCGCATACCGACGATCCGGTGACGGAAAGTACCCGGCTGCGCGCCGCGCTCGAAAAGGCCGGGTATATCAAGCAAATTCAACGGGTTGAGCTGGCGCTGACGACCAAAAGCGTGTGGGGCGCGCAGCCCGGCGCGGCGCAAGAGGACGTTCTTTCCACCTGGCATCAGCTGGTTGCCTTGCATCGCAAGGAGCACTCCTTACTTAGAGAAAAGAAAGATGCTGAATTGGCTCTTAGCGAAGAGCAAAACGACAGCAATTTTGCCTGGCTCAAGGACGTGACGCTCCGATTGGAGTCGCTGGACGGTACCGAGGCCCTGATCGAAGGGTTCGGCGAGCTGTCGGGCCGGTTCCAGCGGAGCATGTGAGCGATAAAACATGCGGATGGCGGCCATTTCGGCCGTGAAAAGACTCGCCAAACCCATGGTTTGGCTGCAAAAACAGGGTTAATCGAACGTTAGCAGCCTGCGGGCTACGAGTACGACAACCAGCGAGACAGATTTGGGGTGGCGAAGGTTTGCGCCGCCCTTTGCGCGTCGAGATGACGAGATTGAATGCGGGCGCGCGATACGCCTCGCGTGAGCGCGTTTTGGGAGCAATGAATGGCCAGCAAGGCAAAGACGCTGCAGGTTAAGGACAAGGAAAAAGACGACAAGGCAGCGGATGCCCCTGAGAAGGATTCTCCGGACGCGCCGTCGCCGTTGCTCGACCTGTCCGACGCCGCCGTCAAGAAGATGATCAAGCAGGCCAAGAAGCGCGGCTTCGTGACCTTCGATCAGCTCAACGAAGTCCTCCCCTCCGACACCACCTCGCCGGAGCAGATCGAGGACATCATGTCGATGCTCTCCGACATGGGCATCAACGTCTCCGAGGCCGAGGAAGCCGACACCGAGGAAGAAACCAAGGAAGAGGCCGAGGACGAGACCGACAACGAACTGGTCGAGGTCACGCAGAAGGCCGTCACCGAAGTCAAGAAGTCCGAGCCCGGCGAGCGCACCGACGATCCCGTCCGCATGTACCTGCGCGAGATGGGCACCGTCGAGCTGTTGTCGCGCGAAGGCGAAATCGCGATCGCCAAGCGCATCGAGGCCGGCCGCGAGGCGATGATCGCGGGCCTGTGCGAAAGTCCGCTGACGTTCCAGGCCATCATCATCTGGCGCGATGAGTTGAACGAGGGAAAAATCTTCCTTCGCGACATCATCGATCTGGAAGCGACCTACGCCGGCCCCGACGCCAAGAACAACATGAACCCGGCGATGCTGGCCGCACCGCTCGGCGCCGATGGCCAGCCGCTCGCGGCCGCCAACGGCAATGGCGCCGGCAACGGCCACGCCACGGCGATGCCCGCCGCCAATGCCGGCGACGTGAAAGTTTCCGCGCCGTCGCACATCGCGCCGCCCGCGGCCCCGCCGTCGCCGACCCCGTTCCGTGCAGCACCCGCCGCCGAGCCCGAAGCCGAAAAGGATCCGGCCGAGGCCGCGGCTGAATCCGACATGGACGACGACGAGTTCGAGAACCAGATGTCGCTCGCGGCCATCGAGGCCGAGCTGAAGCCGAAGGTGGTCGAGACTTTTGACAAGATCGCCGACAATTACAAGAAGCTGCGGCGCCTGCAGGAGCAGGACATCTCCAACCAGCTGCAGAACGAGACGTTGTCGCCGGCGCAGGAGCGCAAATACAAGAAGCTGAAGGACGAAATCATTGTCGAGGTGAAGTCGCTGCGGCTGAACCAGGCCCGTATCGACTCACTGGTCGAGCAGCTCTACGACATCAACAAGAAGCTGGTGTCGTTCGAAGGCCGCCTCTTGCGGCTCGGCGACAGCCACGGCGTTGCGCGCGAAGACTTTTTGAAGAACTACCAGGGCTCGGAGCTCGATCCGCGCTGGCTCAACCGCGTCTCCAAACTCTCGGCAAAGGGCTGGAAGAATTTCGTCCATAACGAAAAGGACCGCATCAAGGAATTGCGGCATGAGATTCAGTCGCTGGCAGCACTCACTGGCCTGGAGATCGGCGAATTCCGCAAGATCGTGCACGGCGTGCAGAAGGGCGAGCGCGAGGCGCGCCAGGCCAAGAAGGAAATGGTCGAGGCCAATTTGCGCTTGGTGATTTCGATCGCCAAGAAATACACCAACCGCGGCCTGCAGTTCCTCGACCTGATCCAGGAAGGCAACATCGGCTTGATGAAGGCGGTGGACAAATTCGAATACCGCCGCGGCTACAAATTCTCCACCTATGCGACGTGGTGGATCCGGCAGGCGATCACGCGCAGCATTGCGGACCAGGCGCGCACCATCCGCATTCCCGTGCACATGATCGAGACCATCAACAAGATCGTACGCACCTCGCGCCAGATGCTCAACGAAATCGGCCGCGAGCCGACCCCGGAAGAATTAGCCGAGAAACTCGGCATGCCGCTGGAGAAGGTGCGCAAGGTTCTGAAGATCGCCAAGGAGCCGCTCTCGCTCGAAACGCCTGTCGGCGACGAGGAAGATTCTCACCTCGGCGATTTCATCCAGGACCCCAATGTGGTCCTGCCCATCGACGCCGCGATCCAGTCCAATCTGCGCGAGACTACCACGCGCGTGCTGGCCTCGCTGACCCCCCGCGAAGAACGCGTGCTGCGCATGCGCTTCGGCATCGGCATGAACACCGACCACACGCTGGAAGAGGTGGGGCAGCAGTTCAGCGTGACGCGTGAGCGCATCCGGCAGATCGAGGCGAAGGCGCTGCGCAAGCTGAAGCATCCGAGCAGGTCACGGAAGCTGCGGAGCTTCTTGGACAACTAGGGGTCGTCACCCTGAGGAGCCCGGCGAAGCGTAAGCGAAGCCGGGCGTCTCGAAGGGCGGCGTGTGCGGCCAGTTGACTGTCGTTGCCGGGCTCGACCCGGCAATCCATCACCTTCGAAAGACTCTTGTGAAGATGGATGGATGCGCGGGTCAAGCCCGCGCATGACAAATGGCGCGCGCAACGCCCGTGCCACACGCGTCCTTGCCAATAGCCCTCCGATTGCCGCAAACTTCACCGCCGGCAACTGCAAGGAGTCCGCACATGGCCATGATGCTTGCGCCCCTCTCGCTCAATCATTTCGACGCGCCGCCGGTCGCGTCCGGCGGCATCGGGCCGGGATCCGGCGGCGTCGCGCAGAACATCCTGCCGTGGAACTGGATCGCCAACTTCGCCGGCAGCAGGTTCAACTGGTTCACCGTCAACCTCGGCCGCTCCAGCGCGCCGGATGTCGAAGCCGACATTCTTGAAAATGTCGGCTCCTACGGCCGCCAGCTCGGCCGCATCAGCGACGTTCTCGAAGTGCTGGTCAAGAAGCTGCCGCGCGACACGCTGACGGAGGACGAACTCGCGGCGGTCGAGGACTTCTCCGCGCAACTGCGCGAGATCAAGCGCATCAAGGAAAAGCGGCTGGGGTAACCGGGCTAACGACGCCGCAAACCGAGGGACTTCCTGATGACCCAGAACAAGAAACATGTGGCGGCCGTTTTCGTGACCCTCGCCATGCTCGCATGCCTGCTCTCGCCCGCCGACGCCGCGCAATGCGGCAGCACGGCCGCCGGTTACGAAAACTGGAAACAGCAATTCGCCGGTGAGGCGCGGGCCAAGGGCATCAGCGCTTCGACCATCCAGGCCCTGATGGCGGCGAACTACGCGCAAGCGACCATCAACGCCGACCGCGGCCAGCGCAGTTTTTCGCTCTCGCTCGATCAGTTTCTCGCCAAGCGCGGTTCGGCGACCATCGTCGCGCGCGGACGTTCGTTGAAGCAATCGCAAGGCGCGCTGTTTGCGTCGATTCAGAGCCGCACCGGCGTGCCGCCGGGACCGCTGCTCGCGATCTGGGGCATGGAGACCGGGTTCGGCAGCCAGCGCGGCAATCAGAACATGCTCTCGTCGATCGCCACACTTGCCTATGATTGCCGGCGCTCGGCCTATTTCACCGAGCACCTTTACGCAGCTTTGCAACTGATCGATCGCGGCGCGCTCACGCCTGCCACGCGCGGCTCCATGCATGGCGAAGTCGGCCAGACCCAGTTCATACCCAAGGCGATCCTCGCCTACGGCAGCGGCAATCTCGAAGTCGCGGCCAACGCTTTGAATTCGACCGCGAATTTCCTCAAAGCCCACGGCTGGCGCGCCGGCGCCGGCTACCAGCCCGGCGAGCCCAACTTCGCCGCCATCCAGGAATGGAACGCCGCCGGCGTCTACCAGAAGGCGATTGCGCTGATGGGGCGGCAGATTGATGGCGGGGAGTGAGGGGAGTACGTCATTGCGAGCGAAGCGAAGCAATCCAGAAAGCCACAAGCAAGGACTGGATTGCTTCGTCGCTTCGCTCCTCGCAATGACAAGAGAAACACCGTCATCCTGAGGAGCCGCGCTCTTGCGCGGCGTCTCGAAGGATGGCCGCACACGCGTTTGTGCCATCCTTCGAGGCTCGCCGCACCGCGACGAGCGCCTCAGGATGACGGGCAGCTTGTAGGGTGGGCAAAGGCGCTCTTTGCGCCGTGCCCACCATTCATCGAAACATTTTCCGCGGTGGGCACGCTTCGCTTAGCCCACCCTACATGCTCCAGCTTGCAATCAGGCTTTCTTCGCGTGTCGGTATGTTGCGGCAGCCAGCCCGCGCAGCGAGAGTGCGTGGATCGAGACGCGTCCGTATTGTGCATTTGCGCGAGCCGGGGAGTCGGTCTCTGCCTTACTTTCACTGGCGCAAGCTCATGCCGACTATCGCTTATTTCTACGGCATCGCCATCCGGATGTTTTTCCTCGAACATCCGCCGCCGCATTTCTCTGCCACTTACAGCGGCCATGAAGCCAACGTCTCGATCGAAACCGGTGAGGTGATTGAGGGTTATCTCCCTCGGAACGCCGCGCGGCTAGTCAAGCAATGGACACTGGCGCATCGCGGCGAGTTGGAGGATAATTGGCGCCGGGCGCGCACCAGGATGCCGCTCGTTAAGATCGCGGGACTCGACGATGATTAAGGTCGCAAAACTCAAATGTCTCGGCGGATATCGGCTGCGCGCGACGTTCAGCGACGGCATGGCGGGAGAGTATGATTTCTCCACTATCGTCAACGAAAGCGGCCCGATGGTTGAGCCGTTGCGCGACCCTGCCTATTTCGCGCGCGTGTTTCTCGAAGACGGCGCGCCGACCTGGCCGAACGGCTTCGATGTCGCACCCGGCTGGCTACGCCGCGAGATCGAAGCGACAGGCGCCCTCGCAAGGGATGCGGCAGCGTAGGCGGCTTCCCGGCGCATCGCAGCGATCCGCTTGCCCTTATCTGTTTTTAAGATAGTCCGAAACCCAGACTAAGCCGGTCCCCGCAAGTCAAACTGTGGGGGCTGAATTTGGCAACAACACTCGGGTCGAAACGTCTCAAAGCTCTGGTCGCCCTCTTGATCGAGCGCCGTAAAGCCGCCGGTATGACGCAGGCGCAGTTGGCCGGCCGGCTTGGCAAATCTCGATCCTTCATATCCCGCCTCGAAAGCGGCCAACGCCGCGTCTATGTCGTGGAGCTTCTGGAGCTGGCGGAGGTGCTGGGGTTTGATGCGGGGAAGGTGGCGGCGGCGGTGAGGAAAGCGGGGTGAGAAGGTGATTCCTAATCGCGGACAAGCCCACCGGCTTTGCTCTTGTGAGCGTGCGCTGAGGCTCAGTTTTGGGATGGCTTACTTCGGAGATGCTAAAATCTGAAAAACTTCGTATCTTAGCTCGTTACTCCCGACCTGCGCCGAATAAAGTAAGAACGCTGCTGGCGTTTAGTTCGTCACCTCGCCGCAACAGATCGTCCAATCGTTTTGTTGCAGCTAAGTTGCTTACGCAGCAACGTTGGGCCAACCGGTCAGGCTGTTTAAATTGTTGGGCGACAATTTTTGGCATCAAAAACGCGCCTGCGAATTGATTCGCTTCGTTCTCAATACGGTTCACGATGGGTGACCGACCAATGTTCTGAAATTCGGGTGCCTGCCGAGGCCGCGGATAACCCCAATGCAAGCAGAGATGGCCCAATTCGTGAGCAAGGGTGAAGCGGGCTCTAGCTTCATCTTTGTAGGCTCCATCATAGACGTCTTCGCGCACAACGATTCGGACAGGTCCAAATGCGGTGAACGCATCAACTTTGCCCAACTCTTTTTGAGGCCAAATTTCTATCGAGAAGTCCGACAAATACTTACTCAGCCCGTTCTCAATAACAGAAATGATGTTGAAGTGCGGGTGATCTCCTACGCCCAACAGAATACGAAGTAGTTGCGTGTATTCTTCAATAGCCGTAGGCAAAAAAGGCTTAGGATGTTTTGGGCGTTTTTCTCCTGTCATTGATTGGTCCCGGTCTTTATTTCTTGATTGCTAGTTGGTTCAAAATCCGAATTAAATCATGACCTTCATTTGGGCCGTATTGCTTCTGCATCCGCTTTGAGCGAAGCCGAGCCAATAGCTTAAGCTGATGCGACTCTAGGTCTTCTAGCTGCATCCACTCGACTAACTTGTTCATATAGTCTTCCGGCAAGCCCACTGCACCCGTCTCAATCTGAGAAATGAGCGAAGTCGGAAATCCCGTGGCGTTCGACTGGTCAGCCATCACTGCGTTCATTCGAATACGGTGCTGGCGACAAGCTTTGCCAAAGGCAGTTAGTGGCATTTATTCCTCATGTTCAGAATAATGGGAGCGAGCACATTTAGTAGACTCTCTCACCAAAACACGCGCGAGCACAACTATATATGGAATGTTGCTCTGCAAAGCTGCACTTTAAGGACAATTTCCACAGCTTTTGCGTGCATAGCGTCATTTCCCCACAGTTCGCCATTGAAAATCGCTGGCTTTGGTGGCAAAACGACCGCTTCCGAAGCGGACTTATATATGGCAGTTCCCACTCGACTCCCTCGTGAGAGAATTTTATCGATCGGCGAGGAGGCCGCCAAGGCGTTTTTGTATACGAAAGATTTTGATATCGGCCGGGTAGTTGAAGAACTTGGTGGCCGGATAATACTCAATGACTTCTGGGATAATGAGACAAAGACTGGTTCGCTGGAAGTTAGCGGGCTGAGGGATTTCGATATCTTCATACCGAGTCACACGACAGATGAGCGTGATAGATTTACGATCGCTCACGAATTGGGTCATTACATTCTTCACTATCTTCCCAATGCCGACCCCCGTCATGACTCTAAATTCCGTATTGGCAGATACGGCGATAGCGCTATCGAACGAGAGGCGAATCTTTTTGCCTCTGCGTTTCTGATGCCTGAGCAGCAATTTAAAGATTCTTATAGCAACTTGGGTGGCGATCTAAGCGCTGTGGCTAAAGATTTTCGCGTCTCAGAAGTCGCCGCCCAAGTCAGGGCTAAAATGTTGGGACTCTATGACGGCCGAAAACCGAAACCGATTGGAAGCGCTGCCAACGTTTCTGCAGCCTAGACTTCGGCTTTTTTTAAGTGCCGATCTTGTCGGCTCGACGGCCTCAAAGCAAAGGCCAAATTTTCCAATTCAAGAACCTAAGACGTTATGGGCGGATGGAAGTATGGCGCCGCCGTGGCTTTCGCCGATCGCTAATTTTTTTGACGCTTTTCGTGAAGCGTTTATTCGTGAATGGAAAATTTTTAAAAGCCAGACCGCTCCGCAGTTGGGCATTAGTATCAGGGTTGATCCATCGTTTTGGAAAGCAAACGGCGATGAACTAATCTTCGTGAAAGAACTCGATGATCGGAAGGAAATTTTAGGCTGTGTAAATGCGTGGATGCAGGCCCTAAAGGTTATTAGGCCGGATCTTCAAGCCAATGGTCTCGACGTGAAGGCAACTGCTTGGACAGCTGGATTTCCGGTTACAAATTCTGAACTCGTTTTCGAGGTAAATCCTGGCTCTCGAGACGTTCCTTACGAAGGTGATTCTCGACTGCAGCAGTTTGCGCTCTCACAGAAATGGCATGAAGGCCCCGAATCTCAGCACTCATTGATGATGGACTTCATCGGACCATCGGTTGATATTGGTTTCAGGCTTGCTTCGCAATCGACATCAAGACGCTTTGTTATCTCGATCGATATTGCGTACTTTCTAGCCACCGTTCATCTTCCGCCGAAGAATGTTATCAGGGTTCCGCCAATTCTTTATGGTAGCAGAACTGAACTAAAGGGTGTTCTTGGCGGGAAGCCCTATCCAATCTTCTGGATCGATACCATGTCGGGCGAAGACGGCCCCAACGCCGAGAATCGATTGTTAGGTGTTACGCAGTTATACGACATCAAGGATTTTTGTCTTGAATTCTATCAAGAAAATTCTTCACTTATGTTCTTACCATTCATATTTCGAGAGGACGAAAAGCAATACGGTGAATTCCCAGTCAATTACATTGAGGCTTTAGAGCATCTGTGTGCCACGTGGCAGGCTGAAAAGGACCGCGCTTCAGGCGAGACAGCAATTGGATCAACTGCCGATGACGAATCCGAAAAACTCAGTGATGCTGAAGCTATAAATAAGGAAAGAGCCATCATTTCAGCTATCGAGAGCCAGTCTTCTCAAAAAAACCCTTAATCAATACGGAATTTGGTCCGCGTTTACGCCACGACGTGGCATGATGGAATCATCTGGCGAAGGAAATCCGAAATGCACACGGTACGCCTCGTGTTCTCTCTCTCTGCGTTCGTCCTCGCGTCGTTCGCCGCCCCCACTTACGCCGCCCCATGCGGCGGCGATTTCAACACCTTCGTCGCCAACATCTCCCGCGAAGCCGCCGCCAAGGGCATCTCGCAAGCCACCATCTCCCAGGCGCTCTCCGGCGTCACCCAGGACCCCGCGGTGCTCTCCTTCGACCGCCGCCAGCGCGGCACGTTCAACAAGTCGTTCGAGCAGTATGTCTCGACCCGCGTCGGCGCCGGGCGCATCAACGGCGGCAGGGCGATGTTGCAGCGGCATGCGGCGCTGCTGGCGCGCATCGAGCAGCGCTTCGGCGTGCCGCCCGAGATCGTGGTGGCGATCTGGGGGCTGGAGTCGGATTTCGGCAAGGGCGACATCGGCAAGATGCCGGTGATCCGCACGCTGGCGACCATGGCGCATGATTGCCGCCGCACCGAGCTGTTCCAGGGCGAATTGATCGCGGCGCTGCAGATCCTGCAGCGCGGCGACCTGCCGCTGCGCGACCTGATCGGCGCCTTTGCCGGCGAGATCGGCCAGACGCAATTTCTGCCGTCGTCCTACATCAAATACGGCGTCGATTTCGACGGCAACGGCCATGTCGATCTGCGCCACAGCGTGCCGGACGTGCTCGCCTCCACCGCCAACCTGCTGCGCACTGCGGGGTGGAAATCCGGCGCACCTTACGGCGAGGGCACTGCGAATTTCGAGGCGATGCGCGAGTGGAACAGGGCGACGATCTATCGCAAGACCATCGGCTATTTCGCCGACCGGCTGGCGGGGCGGTGAGTGAAGAATTCAGCGCGTGCTGCGACCTCTCCCCGCTTGCGGGGAGAGGTCGGATCGCATCGCCAGATGCGATCCGGGTGAGGGGGACTCGCCGCGAGTCCGAGTGCGCGGAGACTCCCCCTCACCCGAAGCCTTCGCTGCGCTCCGGCTTCGACCTCTCCCCGCAAGCGGGGCGAGGTAAGGGAGCTGCTTCAACCTAATTCATCACGCTCTACGCCGGGATCATTCGGTTCTCCATCCCCCGGGGGTACCGCGCCAGATCCTCCCTCAGGGGACGTCGAAGTTCTCGACCACTTCGGTGAAGTTGACCGACGAGGCCGGCGGCGCCACGGCGTTCTTTCCCATTCCGCGCTTGGCAAAGCCCTTCCAGACCAGCGGCACGTCGGCGGCATCGAGCGCGCCGGCCGCCGATACGATGCCGTTGCGCGCCTGCATGAAGGTCGGATTCGCCGGCGTCAGCTTCAATCCTCCGATGACGTAGCGCAGCATGCGCTTCTCGGCGTCGGCGTGGCCGTGCTTGGCGACCAGGTTGACGAACACCTCCCACAAGGCGCAGCACCAGATTTCACCGGCGTTGTGCTCTTCCTGATTGGGGCCGCCGCCAGTGGGATTCATCGGCGGGCTGGCCGGAAGCACGATGTTGGCGCTGATATGTTTGAACGTCAGCGGATTCTTGGTGATGTCGGCCGAATAGGGATAGCGGCGGATCGAGAAGTAATAGTTCTGCTTGAACGTCGGCGTGATGTCGGTCCAGCCGCCGACCGCGAATGTTCCGGAGGCGAAGTTGTCGTTGGCCTGAGACGTCATGCACGCGGCGAAGAAGTCGCCCCAGCCTTCGCCCATGGCGCCGCCTTGCGGATTACCCAGACCCGACGCGTTGGCGACCAGGCGGTTGGTGATGTAGTGGCCCATTTCGTGGAACGTGATCAGCGCCTCGTGATTGCTGGTGCGGCTCGGCAGCGGGTTTGGGCCATCGAACCGGAACATGTGCATGTGCGGACTGGAGCCGTCCGCAGGCGTCGACATGTTGGCATTGTCGGTGCCGCTGAAATGGTTGCCCGCGGCCAGGATCGGATCGCCGCCGGCGCCGCCGAGGCCGAAATTGTTCTGCTGCGCGTTGCCCGAGGCCTCGTCGAATCCGGCCTCGTACCAGCGATCGTGCAGCCAGTTCACGTGGAAGAACATGCCGACGATGCTGGCCTGCAGGTTTTTTGCATCCGCCGACGACTTGGCATGATTGTATTTGGTGTCGAACGTCCGCGCCGAGGTGACGGCGCCATCGACGTCGCCGCTGCCTGGACCCTCGCCGCGTTTCAAATCGGCGAAGGCGATGCAATTGTTGCCGCGGGTCTTGGTCGCCGTCGGCGGCAGCCATGGCCGGCCGGGCAGCAGGCTCTCGATTTCGATCAGCTTTTCGGGAATCGTCGGCGCCTGAAATCCGTTCGGCTTGCCGGCCGGATGCGGGGTGCCCGGCGCCGGCCCATCCTCCGGACGGAACAATGCGTCGCCGGTGTTGTGTACCCGGTATTTGAAGGCAATGCGCGAGGTGAGGTTCTTCCGGAACAGGATGTCGGGGGCATCCACCTTGTCGATCACGTAGCTGAAAGCCGGATATCCTTCGATCCAGAGCTCCATGTAGTAACCGGGGACGAATTGTCCTTCGCCCATCGGAAACAGAACGTCCTTGACGCGGACCGGGCGCGTGAAGCGCGGCGCGGCCGGCTTTGCCGCCGCGGCTTTGGCCTTAGTGGTTTTCTTGCTGGTTTTCTTTTTGGCCGGTTTTGCCGCCGCCGCGGCGGCTGCTTTCAGTTTGCTGTCATAGAACCGATAATGTTCGGACCGCTCGGCCGCTTTGACCCGCGCCGGCTTGAAGTCGCTCGCCTTGTAGGTGAAACCGGTGAGGTCGAACGCCGCCTTGGCGATCGCCGCCTCCTCGGCAAGCGTCGGGGTGCCCGCGGTCGCCGCGCGCGCGGCGGCGCGTTGCGGCGTGGTCGCGGCGCCATGAAACAACTGCCCCGTCACCGAGACCACGTTGTGGTCGGCGCCGACGGCGGCCGTCATGTTCGACTGAAACACCTCCACGCCGTTGACGCGCTGGAGCATTCGCACCGTGGGCAGGCCCGTCGTGCTGACCGATTCCACGTTCACGGTGCCGACGTCATGGTTGTCGAGATGCCAGAGATCGGCGCGGTCCTGGACGAACTGGCGCGCCGCGGTCTCGGGTGAAGCCGCCGCCCGCATCGAAAGGCGCGCCGCCGGCAGGGCGCCCTGCGCTCCCTGCGCGACAGCCGTCACCTGCACCGGGTTCTGGGTCGCTTCGTCATACTCGACCGTCAGGCCGGGCACGTCGTTGGCCATCCTGCCGACGGCCGCGCGCGCGGCCTGGGGCGCAGCCGCTACCACGCCGCGCGCGGCGCGGGCCGGGTTGTCATATAGCGCATTGAAATTTCCGGGAACTTTGAGTTCGGCCATCGTATCCACTCCTCAATTTATACGCATGCGACCAGATCAAAAGGGGGCCTGACTGTAACCTAGAATTGTGTGATCATCTAGGCAATCGGAGGAGCCCGGCGCCGGGCCGAAGTGGTTCGCAAGATGATCGGCTATTTCGCAACCGTCTGGCGCGGCGATCATTCCTCGATGCCGCGCGCATGCGCCCTCGCGCCGAACCGAAAATTGCGATCGCGCGCCGGGTCGGAATTCGCCCGGTCCGCGCTGGCGGCGCTCGCACTCACGGTCTGTGCTGCGGCCGCCGCGGCGCAGGATGCAGCGGCTGACGCCGAACAGGACAAAAGAGCGCTCGAGACGGTGCATTTCACTTCGCTCGATGGTGTGACGAATTTGACGGCCTATCTCGGCCGCCACAAAGGCGACGCGCCACGGCCGGCCGTGGTGCTGATGCACGGCTGCTCGGGCCTGCTCAACCCCAAGGGTAGCATCTTTCCGATCTACCGGGCCTGGATGCGCGCGCTGTTTGCGAGAGGCTACGACGTGCTCACCGTCGACAGTGCCGCGCCCCGCGGTTTTGGCCAGACCTGTACGGCCGGTCCCGAACGCATCGCCATGCATCGCGACCGGCCCAGGGACGCCTATGCCGCGCTCGCCTATCTGCAGGCGCAGCCGTCGGTGCGCGCCGATCGCGTCGCGCTGATGGGCTGGTCGCAGGGCGGCGGCATAGTGCTGCTGACCATCAGCGACAAGAGCATCGGCCGCTCGCCGGCGCTCAGCCGAGATTTTGCCGCTGCGGTTGCGTTCTATCCCGGCGCCTGCAGCGAGCGGCTGCAATCGAAACCCTTTACCGCGGTCGAGCCGCAGGGCTGGACCACGGCAATTCCGCTGCTGGTGCTGTTCGGCGATGCCGACGTGTGGACGCCGCAGGCGCCGTGCGAAGCTTTCATCTCGGGCGCCAAGGCGCGGGGCAATCCGGTCGAGCTGAAGAGTTATCCCGGGGCGGTGCATGCCTTCGACGCGCCGAACCTGCCGCGCACCGAATTGCCGGCCTATCGCAACGGCAACGGCCCGATCCCCGTGATCGGCACCGACAAGGAAGCCCGCGCGGACGCCTTTCCGCGCGTGCTGGACTATCTCGAACGGCTGCTGCTGCAGCCCTGAAGGCTGCCGCGTTTTAAAAATCGGCGAATTCGAAATGCATGCCGTCCGGCGAGCTGAAATGGCCGCCCCAGAAAAAGCCCAACTCGTTGGCGGCGGCGACAAGCTCGCGGGTACACCCCCGCATCGGACAAAGCGCCGGCCGGGTGTTGAACGGATTGTCGCCGGCGTTGATATCGAAGGCCGATGCAAACGCATGGTTGCTCAGCGTCGTCACGTTGCGGCTTTGCTTGACGCCGTGGCCCGCCGTACTCGGCGACTTGTCCCTGATGTAACGCGGGTTGAACATGCCGTCGAAATCGCGGATCAGATGGAGCAGGTCCAGCGCTTCCCACCTTTCGAACAACGCCGTGACCCGGGGCGCCGCGACCCTGTGACAGGTGACGGTGCCGTTGAACCCTGAGGCGAAGCGAAGCTGGGGCACGGCAATGCTGACGATGTTGGTGTGGCGCCAGTCGGGAATGGTGCCGTCGCAGCTTCCAAGAATGACGATCTCGTCCTTGTCGCCGCGATTTGCCAGCGGCAGCTGCTTGAACTTGAAGCAGGTCAGCCCGGCGTTGCGGCTTGCATTGTCGGGGCTGGAGAGGCCGGGTGGCTTGGGCGGGAAGGCTGTGGTTTTCTTGTCGTCGTAATGGTTATCCGGGACGACCGTGTAGCCCAAGGTCCTGGCGACATTGCGGGTCGCGGCGTCGAATTCGCCGGTCACCGTGATGGCGCGCTGGACCTGGAAGAACTTGGTCGCTTCCTCGCTCTTCAATCCGAATTGGCCGTCGATTTTGCCGACCTGCGGAATGCTCTGCTTCAGCAGAAAATATTGCCAGCGTTGCACTTCCAGCGGATTGTTGTTGCCGCCGCGCTTGAGAAAAAATGGCATGATAAAGCTCCTGCGTTCAAAAAGGGATTTTTAAAAACAACCGCAGGATGTTAATGCAAAACCGCCGCCGCTGCCAGTTCGAGGCCGGGGTCACGGTGTCGCAGCACTTTCGCCACTGACGGAAACCGCCGATGTCGCTCGCCTTCCTGTTCACCTCGCTGATCGTGATCGTCTCGCCGGGCACCGGCGTGCTTTACACGCTGGCGGCGGCGCTGACGCGCGGCGCGCGCGCGAGCGTCGCTGCGGCGTTCGGCTGCACGCTCGGCATTGTGCCGCACATGCTGGCGGCGATGCTCGGGCTCGCCGCGGTGCTGCATACTAGCGCGCTGGCGTTCGCGGCGCTGAAGTGGCTCGGCGTGATCTATTTGATGTTCATGGCGTGGCAGGCGTTGCGCGAGCGCGGCGCGCTGCGGGTCGATGGCAAGGTCGATGCGCGCTCGACGCTCAAGGTGATCGTCACTGGATTTCTGATCAACATCCTCAATCCAAAGCTGTCGATCTTCTTCCTGGCGTTCCTGCCGCAATTCGTAGCCGTCGATGAAAGCCGCCCCCTGATGCGGATGCTGGAATTGAGCGCCGCCTTCATGGCGATGACGTTCGCGGTGTTCGTGGTGTACGGCCTGTTCGCCGCCTCGGTCCGCGACCGCATCGTCACCCGGCCGAAGGTGATGACGTGGCTGCGGCGGGCGTTTGCCGGCGGTTTTGCGGCGCTGGGTTTGCGGCTGGCGCTGGCGGAGAGGTGATCGCGATTGTCATGCCCCGCGAAAGCGGGGGCACCCAGTACACGCAAATCCATCGGTGTGTACTGGGTCGCCCGGTCAAGCCGGGCGATGACGATAGAGTACCGGAATCAAAAAGGCGGACCAAAGGCCCGCCGTTTTCGATCGAACGATGTTCGCCGGGTAGCCCAGGCGGAGCGCTAAGGCTCCGCCCGAGCTTTCCAAACTACTTCTTCTTGGCTTTCTTTGCCTTCTTGGCCTTCTTCGCTGTCTTCTTCTTCGCTTTCTTAGCCATAGCATCCTCTTTTGGGTTAATGGATGGAAACGCGACTCCGAGGCCTGCTCGGGGAGGGCTAGCCTCGCAACAGCCTCAATCGTCATCCCAACAGATTCGCGACGCGAAGCCCCACAGTGTCACGCCGCTGTCATTACGTTATCCACAGCTGTTATGCGTTTTTGGGTGATTTTTCCTGCTCTGCCGTCATTGCGAGCGAAGCGAAGCAATCCAGTAGCCGGCCAAACTGGATTGCTTCGTCGCTTCGCTCCTCGCAATGACGGCGCCGCGGCCCGTCACGGTTAACGATCCACCAACGCGCTGCGATCTTTATCAATTCAAAACCACGCGGTGGATTCTCGGAAAACCGGTCAGAGTCCGTTAAGCGCTGCGGCCGCATCTTGCGCCATAGAACGATGGGGATCGTCATGGGCGGACTGACAGAGAACAGGGGAGGCGGGGCCGTGCGTGTCCTGGACCTGCGATGCTGAGCGTACCGACGCTGTGGCTGGTGTTCGTCGTCAATTTCGTGGCGCTGGGCCTGATCTGGACCTACGTCACGCGCAGCTACCCGAATTTCGCCGCGGCCCCATTCTGGACCGGCTCGGCCTTCATCGCAGCGCTTGGCGCCGCGATATCGATGCTGCGCGGCGTGTTCGACTCGATCCTGCCGCTGCTTGCCGGCGGCACCCTGCTGATCCTCGCCTGCTGCCTTGCCGCCACCGGCATAAGGCGCTTCTACGGCCAGGACATGTCGTGGCGCATCACCGCGGCCATCAGCGGCGTGAGCTTCGCCGGTCTCGCCTTCTTCATCGCCGTGGTCGACCACATGCCGATGCGGATCTTCATCTATTCGCTTGGCCAGTCGATCCCGATGGCGATGACGCTAAAGCTGCTGCTGTCGCGGCGCGAGGGCCGGGCCAATCCCGGCGCGCGGCTGGCCGGCATTATCGCGATCCTGATCCTCGCCATCAATGTCATCCGCGGCGGCGGCGCCATCCTGCATATCGGCGGCGAAGTTTCCATGGTGCGCTTCAACGAATTCCAGGCGGCGCTGATCCTGCTCCTGGTGTTCCTGTCGATGGCTTGGAATTTCGGCTTCGTGCTGATGGCGATCGACCGGCTGCGCGCCGAGGTCGCCGACCTGGCGCTGCTCGACGATCTCACCGGCGTCGCCAACCGCCGCCAGTTGCTGCGTAGGCTGGACGAGGAATGCGCGATCGCGCAGCGCACCGGCGAGGCCTTCGCGCTATTGGTGATCGACCTCGACGGTTTCAAGGAAATCAACGACACCCATGGCCACGCCGCCGGCGACGCCTGCCTGCAGCATTTTACCCTGATGGCGCAGACCCGCCTTCGGCCTGGCGACCTGCTGGCGCGCACCGGCGGCGACGAGTTCTGCATCGTGCTGCCGGTCACCACCCTGCGCGAGGGCGCGATGATCGCGCGCCGCGTGCTGGAAGCATGCCGCGAGGACGCCGCCGGCTGCACCGGCGCCGAGATCCCGATCGCCGCCTCGATCGGCGTCGCGCAATGGACCCGGACGATCGGCCCGCACGCCGAGCGGCTGATCGCCGCCGCCGACCAGGCGCTCTACGGCGCCAAGAAGGACGGCAAGAACCGCTTTGCGGTCTACGACCACGCGCCGAAGAAAGCGGAAGCCGAACCTTCGCCGCCCTTGGCGCCCGCGATGAGCGCGGAGCTTGCCCCGGAACTGCGCAAGCGGGCGTGAACCAAGCCGTCACCCTATAACTCGTCATTCCGGGATGCGCCTCTTGGCGCAGGCCCGGAATCCATAACGCCCGCTCGTGGTTATGGATTCCGGGTTCGCGCTCCGCGCGCCCCGGAATGACGATCAAATCGGCTGCGCCATCCAGCGAACGAACCGGCTGAACAGGCTGGCCGCGCGCGGCGCGGGCTCGTCCTCGTCGGGCGCGAGGATGCGGTCCAAAAAATATTCCAGAAACCGCATGTCGTTCGGCTCGGTGACGGTGAAATTCTCGCCGCCGACGAACACCGTGTAGTCGTAGAAGAACGGCCCCAGCGGCCGTGCATTGGCCGACGCCGCATTGTCCTTGGAGATGATGAACGACGACGGATCGAGCCCGCGCGCGGCCATGGCCTGCTCGACCTCCGGCAGCTTGCGCATAAACTCGGCGGAGAACCCGCCGGTGGTGCCTTGCAGCGTGATGGGCACGGTTATCCTCGCGATGAATGTGCCAGCATTGGTCGGAGGCGAGGGGCGGCAGGTTCAAGGGGTGGCGTGGGTCCGTGTCCCGGGCGCGATGCGGCATTCTAAGGCGATGCGAAGCATCGCCGGTCATGCCGCTTCGCAGAACCGGGACCGTAGCGAACACCGGCGTTTGTGTACGGTCCCGGCTCTGCGGTGCACCGCTAAGAGCCGCGTCCGGGACACAGCATCCAACGCCATAGGAATGTAATCACGGTTTGTTGATCGTTCCGATCTTTGACAAGTTTTCCTTCTGGTGTATATTCCTACACATCTCATCCCAACTTGAGGGAGCGTTACCTGGGACGCTTTGGAACGTGGGGGT
>Ga0193726_1000778_pt1 | contig 29516 bp, 30 predicted proteins | sample H2c1metaG_FD_144928 | JGI IMG/M metagenome (GOLD analysis project Ga0193726, IMG submission 144928) | Soil microbial communities from a riparian zone of the East river system, Colorado, United States - H2c1 | ecosystem: Environmental > Terrestrial > Soil > Riparian zone | place: USA: East River... | reverse complement strand
CTTGATTTGCTGCATGCCGGTTTGGAGAAGCTCGAATCCGCCATGCAGCAAATCAAGCAGCATCGCCGCGCCGGGCCGCTGCAGATCACCACGATCGCATCGTTTCTGCAGATCTGGCTGCTGCCGCGCATCCGCTCGTTTCGGCGCAAATACCCGAATGTGGAACTGCGCTTTCACACCTCGCGCGAGCTGGTGGATTTCTCGCGCACCACCAACCATGTCGCCATCCGCCTGGGCCGCGGCGACTATCCGAATCTGCACAGCGAGAAATTCATGGAGGACTGGCTGGTGCCGGTCGCCAGCCCCGACCTCATCAAGCAGTACGGCATGCTCGAGCGCGGCGCCAAGCTGAACAAATATCCGCTGCTCGAAAGCGGCGACGAGCCATGGACAATTTGGAGTCAAACCGGCGAGGAGGCCGCGTGGCTGTCGCGCGCGCCGAGCATCGACGACTCCGCGGGCTTGCTGACGGCGGCCGAAGAGGGCCTGGGCTATGTACTGACGCGTTGGACCCTGGTTTCACGCGCGCTGCAGAAGGGCACGCTGCGGCTCGCGGGCCGCGGCGCATTGCCTTACGGCCTGGCCTACTACTTCGTCTGTCCCAAGAATTTCCTGGCGCTGCCCAAAGTGGCGCAGTTTCGCGAGTGGATCTTTGCCGCGGCCCGCGATTTCCCTCGGCCCGACGCTTAAAGTTATGCACGAGCCGCAGGTCGATGCACTGATGCGCCCCTACCAGGGCGCCGTGCCCGGCGCCGGCGTTGCCGTGCTGCAGGATGGAATACCCCTCTTGCGCCGCGCCTATGGACTTGCAGATGCTGAGGCCGGCACCGCCGCGACGACCGCCACCAACTACCGGCTTGCGTCGATGAGCAAACAATTCACAGCGGCTGCCATTCTGCAGCTGATGGAAGCCGGACGGCTGGCACTCGATGACCCCGTTCGGCACTGGCTGCCGAGCCTGCCGGCCGCCGCGAATGGGATGACCATTCGCCACCTGCTCACGCATACCTCAGGACTCATCGACTATGAGGACGTGATCCCGCAGGGCTGGACCTCGCCGCTGCGTGATGCCGATGTGCTGCGATTGCTGGAGGCGGAGAACCTCGGCTACTTTGCGCCGGGAGCGAGCTACCGCTACAGCAACGGCGCCTATGTCTTGCTGGCGCTGATCGTCGAACGGGCCGCGGACGAGCGCTACGCCGCCTATCTGCAGCAGCGGATTTTCCAGCCGCTCGGCATGCAGGCGACGGTCGCCTTCGAGGACGGCGTGTCGACCCTGGCGCGGCGCGCCTTCGGCTACAGCGCTGCCGGCGATTCGTGGATTCGCACCGACCAGAGCCTCACCAGCGCAACTCTCGGCGACGGCGGCATCTATTCCTCCATCGATGACCTGGCGCTGTGGGACGCCGCGCTGCGCGGCGAGGGGCTGCTGCGGCCGGCGTCGCTGCGGCTCGCGTTTGCGCCTGCGACCCCGACCGACGATGCGGCGGTTCAATATGGCTTCGGCTGGCGAATCAGCGGCGAGGTCCGTTGGCATTCGGGGGAATCACTCGGTTTTCGCAATGTCATCGTGCGCTTCCTCGAGCGCCGCTTGACGGTCATCGTGCTGACAAACCGCAACGACCCGGTGCCCTTTGGCGCCGCGATCGCCATCGCCAAGGTATTCGTGCCGGAGGTGGACGCGGCGATATCCGCGGCGGCGCTCAAAGCTCCCGGCCCCGATTCGGGCGCGCGGCCGCTACCGCGTTAGCGCCAGCAGCGCCGAGCCCAGCGCCGCGACTCCGGTGCGCAGAGGATCGCACACCGGCAGTCCCAACTGCTCCGTCAGCCGCTGGAAATAGGCGGTGCACTGCGCATCAGCGAGGCTCGAGGAATTGATGCTGAGGCCGACGCAGCGAATATTAGGATTGGTGAGCCGGCCGGCGCGCAGATAATCGTCGATCGCCACTTGCAAGTCCGGAATAGGAAAATCCGGATAGTCATCGATGGTGCGGCGCGCCGGATCGTGGCACAGCACGATGGCGTCGGGTTGCGAGCCGTGCAGCAGGCCCAGGGTGACGCCGGCGTAGGCGGGGTGGAACAGCGAGCCCTGGCCCTCGATGACATCCCAATGATCGGCTGCATTATCCGGCGAGAGCTGCTCCGCCGCGCCGGCGACGAAGTCCGCCACCACCGCGTCCATGGCAATACCTTCTCCGGAAATCATGATGCCGGTCTGGCCGGTCGCGCGGAACGATGCGGCGACTCCCCGCGACTTCAGGTCCGCGGTCAACGCCAGGGCCGTGTACTTCTTGCCGAGTGCGCAGTCCGTGCCCACGGTCAATACCCGTTTGCCGCTGCGCTTGCGGCCGCTCGCCGCCGCATAAGTACTGTCGCTGTGCCGCACATCGATGAGCCGCACGCCATGCTGCGAGGCGGCCTGAACCAATTCGGGGAAGGAGGTCAAACGCGTGTGCAGGCCGCTCACGATGTCGAGGCCGGCCTCGGCCGCCGCCGTCAACTCCGCGATCCAATGCGGCGGAAGCTTGCCGCCGGTCGGTGCGATTCCAACCACGATCGAGCCGGCGCCGCGCCCTTTAGCTTGCTGCGGCGACAGGCGCTCGAGGCCGAGAGTGACGCTGCAACCCGGCAGGCTCCACTCGCCGGCAACATCCTCCTTGCACCAGTCCCTGAGACCGAACGCGGTCTTTGCCGTCAACCGATCCTGTACGTCGCCGAGAAACAGCAGATAGGGTTTGCGCAATCGATGCATGATTCCTGGCCTAGCGCAGCTCCGCGGAGCGAAGCGTTTTGGCGCGGCCGGCGACCGCACGGTCGTGGCTGAGGCGGGTATTGTCCTCGAACGCGCCCAGGAACTGGCTCGCCGATGCCGCCATCGACTGCGGCTTGATGCCGAGCCTCGCCATACTATCCTCGGCGCACACGCTGTCGACGGTCAGCGAGCGGTAATTGTCGCTGGAGAAGGGCCGGCCGGGCACGAAGTCCATGAGCAGCGCCTGGATTCGCGCCGCAAAGTTGGGCAACCCCACGATCCAGCGCCGCCGTCCCGTCAATTTCGCCACCAAGCCGACGATTTCGCGCAAGGTGTAGATCTGCGGGCCGCCGAGCTCATAGGTTTGACGGCTGCTGGCGCCGCCATGCAGGCAGCGCCGCATGGCCTCGACCACGTCGTCCACCCACACCGGTTGAAAACGCGCATTCGGTCTCGCGAGCGGCAGCACCCAAGGAATGACCGCCAGCAGCCCGGCGAAGCGGTTCAGGAACGAGTCGCCGGGACCGAACATCACCGACGGCTGGAAAATGGTCCAGTCGAGCGCCGTGGCATTGTCGCGGATCAGTTGCTCCGCGTCGCCCTTGGAGCGCAGGTAGTAGCTGGGCGCGTCGGGAGCCGCATTGAGCGCGGACATTTGCAGCAGGCGGGGCACGCCCGCGGAGCGGGCCGCCCGCAGCACCCCCTGCGTGAGTTCGGTGTGCGCGCGCCGGAATCCCGCGCCGCCGAAACCGCGTTCATTGAGTATGCCGATGAGATTGATCACCACGTCTTTGCCGCGGAACCGCTCGCTCAATTGCGCTTCGGCGTAGACATCGCAGTTCTCCAGTGTCAGGCCGGGCAGCACCAACAAGTGCTTGTGCTGTTCCCGGTCACGCGACAGCACAGTGACTCGATGCCCGTCCTTGATCAGCCGCGCAACCAGCCGGGTTCCGAGGAAGCCGGTGCCGCCGAGAACGACGATGGATTGCAGGCGCGGCATCAGCGAATCTGAATCAGCTGCGCGATCGCGCCGCGCCGCACATTGAGGACCAGAACATTGGCATTCTTGGCCGCTTCCTTGAAGGACTTGGTGTTGGTCACCGGCGTGCGGGCCACGCCGACGATCAAATCGTTGGCGCGCAGGCCGTTCTGCGCCGCGGGGCTGGCTTCCTGCACGGCTTTGACCAGAACGCCGCCGCCGTCCGGCGCATCGCCGAGCTCGGCACCCTCGAGGCCCTTGTTGATATCGACGGCATTCGCCGTCTCGACATCGCTGCGTTCGGCGATCAGCGCGGTGAGTTTGCGCGGTTTGCCGTCGCGCAGCAGGCCGATCTCCACTTTGTCGCCGATGCGCAGCATCCCGATGGTGTTGCGCAGCTCGCCGGCATCGCGCATGTTGACGCCGTTGATCGAGGTGATGATGTCGCCGGTCTTGACTCCCGCGTGCTCGGCGGCCGACCCCGGCGCGACCCCGGCGACCAGCGCGCCGCTCGACTCGGCGACGCCGAATTCCTTGGCGATGTCCGGCGTCACCGGATAGATATTGACTCCCAACACCCCCCGCTTGACCTGGCCGTACTTGATCAATTGGTCGACGACGCCCTTCACCATGTTGACCGGGATGGCGAAGCCGATGCCGATATTGCCGCCGCTGCGCGACAGAATGGCGGAGTTGATGCCGACCAATTCGCCGCGCAAATTCACCAGCGCGCCGCCGGAATTGCCGGGGTTGATCGAGGCATCGGTCTGAATGAAATCTTCATAGCCGTCAGGATTGATGCCGGTGCGGCCCAGAGCGCTGACGATGCCGGCAGTCACGGTGTGGGCGAGGCCGAACGGATTGCCGATGGCGACGACATAGTCGCCGGCCTCCAATTTGGCCGAGTCGCCCAGATTCATGGCCGTCAGATTGGGTTGCTTGGCCTGCAGCACGGCGATATCCGCACCCTCGTCGCTGCCGATGACTTTGGCGGAGAAGGTCCGATTATCGAGCAAGGTGATGGTGATCTCGCTGGCATTCTCCACCACGTGATGATTGGTGACGATGTAGCCGTTCTTGGCATCGATGATGACGCCGGAGCCCGCGCTCTGGAACTGGCGCTCGTGCGGCCGTGCATCGGGCGGTGTGTTGAAGAATCGGCGGAAAAACGGATCATCGAGCAGCGGATTGCGCTCGCCCGGTTGTTCTTTGATGGTGCCGCGGGTGGCGATATTGACGACGGCCGGCGACACGCGCTTGACCATGGGAGCGAGCGAGGGCAGCGCGGCATCTGCGAGGGGACCCGGCAGCGCGGCCCGGACGGGCCCGAGCAGCAATACCGCAGGTCCGGCCACCACCAGTGCGGCGAGCGTGGCTGCCGCAAATTTGGAACGCAGATTCATGCCCAGTCCTTCCGTTTTGATTGCTCTTAAATAAACGCGAGAAAGGCCGGACGCAGTCGCCGTCCGGCCTTGATGCTGCTTTAAGATCGTGGGCGCGATCTTACACGTAAGAAAGCGCCCGGCGGACCCACTTTAGGCGGCTTCCACCGTGATCCGATGCGGTTGGACTTGCGCCAACTTCGGAATTGCGACTTCCAGCACACCATTGACGAACTTCGCCTTGATGTTTTGGGTGTCGGCTGAATCCGGCAAGCTGAAGCGCCGCTGGAATTCACCCGTGATGCGCTCGACGCGGCGATAGCCCTCGCGCGATTCGCGCCGCGCTTCCTCGCGCTGTCCGCGAATGGTCAGCACGCCCTGATCGGCGGTGATTTCCACCGCTTTGGGATCCACGCCGGGCAGATCCACGTGCAAGGCAAACTGGTTCGCTTCCTCGTGAATGTCCACGGGCGGCAACCAGGCGCCGGAATCCGCGGCCGTGGTCAAGGGTGCGCCGAACAAACGATCGATATCCTTCTGGAGCCGGCTGACGAGGGCCCACGGCTCATAACGTACGACGGTCATTGCAATACTCCTCAATAAAATTTGTTGCAGAAGCCGCGGTGATGCCGGCTTCTGAAGATTTAAATTCGCGCGCTTGACACCGGATTTGGGTCGCGGATGACGCATTTCAACCGTCAGCGCCAAAGGCTCGCGGCGCCGCAAAGTGAGACGTGGTTCAAAGTCAATTGGACATATTGTGGGTAAGGTGTGCAAACACAAGATGTTGCGATTTCTGTTTTTTCCACTTGACCGCAGGCTTGCGAAGGGTAATCAGGCGATTTCTCGGGACAATTTTATAACCTATTGATATAAATGCATTTTTTAGGCCAAAAAATCTGCAAAAAATGTCTTGACGATGGTTGCCGTCGCGCCGTAACCTCAACGCCCTCATACAATATGTTGTGGTCGTTTCGCGTTGGTTCTCGTCGGCGTAAATTCAGCATCGATCAGCTTTGTTGCGCAGGGATCGCCGGAATTTCCGTTTAACTTTGGCGCGATAATTATAAGGGAGCGGCTTTAAAACCCATGAACACGGTGGTCAAGATTCAGCCCAAAGACGTCGGCGATATTTCGTTCCAGGAAGCCTCTTTCGACATCTGGGACAAGAAATACCGTTTGACTGCGAAAGATGGCTCACCCATCGACAACTCGATGGATGACACTTATAAGCGCGTGGCCCGCGCGCTCGCCGATGTCGAGCTCGAGGAATGCCGCGAGCAATGGTACGACTCGTTCCTGTGGGCACTGCGTCACGGCGCCATCCCCGCCGGCCGCGTGACGTCGAATGCCGGCGCGCTCGAGCACAAGCCCGCCACCTCGACGATCAATTGCACCGTGTCAGGCACGATCCGCGATTCGATGGACGATATCTTGAACAAGGTGCATGAGGCGGGCCTCACGCTCAAGGCCGGCTGCGGCATCGGCTACGAATTCTCGACCTTGCGGCCGCGGGGCGCGTACGTGTCGGGCGCCGGCGCCTACACCTCCGGACCTCTGTCGTTCATGGATATCTACGACAAAATGTGTTTTACCGTGTCCTCGGCCGGCGGCCGCCGCGGTGCGCAGATGGGCACTTTCGACATCGGACATCCCGACGTATTGGAGTTCATCCGCGCCAAGCGCGAGAACGGGCGCCTGCGGCAATTCAATCTGTCTCTGCTGGTCACCGATGACTTCATGAAGGCGGTGAAGCACGAAGGCGACTGGCAATTGGCCTTTCCATTGGGACGCCAGGAATTCGACAGCGAACGGCCGAACCTCGACGACACCAGCAAGTATGTCTGGCGCGAATGGCCGCACACCGAAGGCTATGTCGCGAACGAGGAGGGCTTGGTTGCCTGCAAGATCTACAAGACCTTGCCGGCGCGCCGCGTGTGGGACGTGATCATGTCCTCCACCTACGACTTTGCCGAGCCGGGATTCATCCTGGTCGATCGAGTCAACGAGATGAACAACAATTGGTGGACCGAGAATATCCGCGCCACCAATCCCTGCGGCGAGCAGCCGTTGCCGCCCTACGGCTCCTGTCTCCTGGGGTCGGTGAACCTCACCAAGTTCGTCGTCGATCCGTTCACCGACAACGCGCGCTTCGACTGGGAAACCTACCGCAAGGTGGTGAAGGTATTCACGCGCATGCTGGACAACGTGGTCGAGATCAACGGCCTGCCGCTGGCGCCGCAGCGCGACGAAATCATCCGCAAGCGCCGCCACGGCATGGGTTTCTTGGGGCTGGGTTCGACCATCACCATGCTGTGCATGAAGTACGGCTCGAAGAAGTCGGTGGCGTTCTCGCAGAACGTGTCGCGTGAAATGGCCGTGGCCGGCTGGGAAGCCGCCCTCGATCTGGCGCGCGAGAAGGGTCCCGCGCCCATCATGAACGAGGAGTTCACGGTCACCCGCGCCATGCTGCGCAAACGCCCCGAGATGGTCAAAGACGGATGGCGCGTCGGCGCGCGCGTCTCCGGCAGAGTTCTGCATGCCCGCTACAGCCGCTACATGCAGCGAATCGCCGAGGCGGCGCCTGAATTGGTGGATGAGCTCGCAGAAGTCGGGGCGCGCTTCACGCATCACACCTCGATCGCGCCGACCGGAACGATTTCGCTGTCGTTGGCCAACAATGCCTCGAACGGCATCGAGCCCTCGTTCGCGCATCACTATTTCCGCAACGTGATCCGCGAGGGCAAGAAATCCAAGGAAAAGATCGACGTGTTCTCGTTCGAGCTGCTGGCGTACCGCGAATTGGTGAATTCGCGGGCCATGCCGAATTCACAGAACCCGGCGGAAAAATTGCCCGACTACTTCGTCTCCGCCGACGACATCGGCCCCAAGGAGCACGTCGATATTCAGGCAGCCGCGCAAATGTGGGTGGACTCGTCGATATCCAAGACGGCGAATGTTCCGACCAACTACAAGTACGAAGACTTCAAAGACATTTATATGTATGCCTTCGATCAGGGTCTCAAGGGCTGCACCACCTTTCGCTTCAATCCGGAGGCGTTCCAGGGCGTGCTGGTGAAGGAAGACGATCTCAAGAACACCACCTACGTGTTCACCCTGGAGGACGGCACGGAAGTCGAGGCGCGTGGCGACCAAGAGATTGAATACGACGGTGAAATGCACACCGCCGCCAATCTCTACGATGCGCTGAAAGAAGGCTATTACGGGAAATTCTGACCATGGCTCACATCAAAATCGACAAGAAGATCGCCAAGTACCGCGTGCAGAAGCCGGAGGCGAAGGATGCGCCGGCAGCTCCCAAGGAGCCGGCAAAGACGCAGGACAATGTGATCTGGATGCACGAGAAGCTCGAGCGTCCCGAGGTTCTGATCGGTTCGACCTATAAGATCAAGACTCCGGTGTCCGACCACGCCATGTACGTCACCATCAACGACATCCTGCTCAACGAGGGCACCCCGCACGAGCAGCGCCGGCCCTTCGAGGTGTTCATCAATTCGAAGAACCTCGATCATTTCCAGTGGATCGTGGCGCTGACCCGGGTCATTTCCGCCGTATTCCGCAAGGGCGGCGACACGACCTTCCTGGTCGACGAGCTGAAGGCGGTATTCGATCCCAAAGGCGGCTACTGGCAGCCGGGCGGCAAGTTCATGCCCTCGACCATCGCCGAGCTGGGCTACGTAATCGAGCGCCACCTGCAGTCGATCGGGCTGCTGAAGAAGCCCGAGCTCGATGTGCATCAGCGCAAGCTGGTGCAGGAGAAGCGCGCTGAATTCGAGGCGCGCACCAAGCAGACCGACGCATTTTCAAAGTCGCACTTTCCGGAAGGGGCGCAACTGTGCGCAAAGTGCAGCACCGCCGCCGTGGTGATGATGGACGGATGCAACACTTGCCTGAATTGCGGCGACTCGAAGTGCGGGTAGGGGCACGCCGTTAGGCCCGGTTCTCGATGATGCCGAGGTCGGTGAGCACACGCTCCGCCTCGGCGGCTCCGCGCACGCGAAACGCTTTCATGCCGAGGCCTTGAGCCGCCTCGACGTTGAGCAAATTGTCGTCGAAAAACAGCACTTGAGCCGCGCGGCAGCCGAGCGAATCCAGCACATGCTCGAACGCCTCCGTGTCCGGTTTTATCCGCCCGGTGAGATGCGACACGAAGTGGCTGTCGAAGGCCGGACCGAATCCCATGTCGTCGCGTACGCGCGGCCAGTGCAACGCGTTGCTGTTCGACAGCAGCGCGCGCCGATAAGAACTCGGAATTCGCGCCAGCATTGCCAATGCACCGGGATAAGGGCCGGCCGGCCAGCCGGTGAACGCCTGCAGGAATTGCCGCGGCTCGACCTTGAGGCCGAATTCCGCGGTCACGCCCGCGGCGAATTCCTCGGCGCCGATCCTGCCGGTCTCGAATTGTCGCACCGGCTCGGAGCGCAGCCATCGGTGCCAGAGTTCATCGGCGGTCAGCCTGTTGCCCAGCCAGTCGAGCATGACCTCGACCCCGCGCAGCTCCACCAGCACGCCGCCCATGTCGAACAGCAGGACACGAATATCCAACATGCCCGCGAGTATAGCTCCCGCGGCCCGGGCCGCCGCGGTGGTGATTGTGGGGCGCGGCCGTGGCGCGTGCTGCAGATTGCGGCATTTGCGCTGCCGCTGCTGTTTGCGCTCGGCAGCGCGGCGCGCGCGCAGACGCCGGATCCTTTCACGCCCCCGGCGGAGCTCGAGAAGGATGTGCGCTTTTGGATCCGCGTCTACACCGAAGTCACCACCGATCAGGGCCTGTTGCACGACGATTGGAACCTGGGGCTGGTGTACGAAGTGCTGCGCTTCGATCCCGCCGCCTCGCCCGCGCAGCGGGAACGGCGGGTCGCGGAGGCGAAGACCCGCTACGCCGCCTTGTTGAAGCGCTTGGCGGCGGGCTCGACCGACGATCTCACGGCGCATGAGCAGCGTATTTTGCGCGCCTTCGGACCCAATGCCTCGCCGCGGGATTTTCGCGACGCCATCGAGCGGATCCGCTTCCAGCTGGGGCAGGCCGACCGCTTTCACGAAGGGTTGATCCGGGCGGCGGCATGGGAGAAGGAGATCGCGCGCACCCTGACTCAACATGGCGTACCCGCGGAGATCGCCGCGCTCCCGCATGTCGAGTCCTCCTTCAATCTTGCGGCCTACTCCAAGGTCGGCGCGGCCGGACTATGGCAATTCATGCCCTCGACCGCCCGGCGCTTCATGCGCGTCGACCGGGTTGTCGACGAGCGCCTCGACCCGTACAGCGCCACTGAAGCTGCGGCCAATCTGATGCTGTACAACTACCGCTTGCTCGGCACCTGGCCGCTCGCGGTCACGGCCTACAATCACGGACCGGGCGGGCTGCGGCGGGCACAGGACGAATTGGGCACCAGCGACATCGCCGTCATCGTCAAGCGCTATCAGGGGGCGACCTTCGGCTTTGCCTCGCGCAATTTCTATGTGGCGTTCCTGGCGGCGCTGGAAGTGGACCGCAACGCCGGCAGGTACTTCGGTCCGATCACGCGGCTGCCGGACACGGACAGCACGCTGGTGGAATTGCCCGACTATATTCCGGTGGACGCGCTCGCCAAGGCGTTCAAGGTCGACTTGGGAGCGCTGCGCGTGCTCAATCCGGCGCTGCGCCCGCCGGTGTGGAACGGCAGCCGTTTCGTGCCGCGCGGCTATGCGCTGCGCCTGCCCGGCTCTGCGCCGCACGCCGAGATTGCCGCGGCCTGGGAACGGCTGGCGCCGGCGAATCGCTACCTGGCTCAACGCAGCGACGGCAGCCACAAGATCCGCCGCGGCGACACTCTGGCCGCCGTTGCCGCCGCTAACGGCGTCACCTTGAATCGTCTGCTGGCCGCGAATGGCTGGAACGCCGATCACACGCCGGCGCGGGGCGAGACGGTGCGCATTCCGCAGCCGGCGTCGCGCGCCGAGGGGGCGGGCGCGTCGGCCGCCGTCGTCGCCTTTGCGTTGCCGCAGCCGGTGCCGCAGGAGCCGGTGCTGCCGGAGCCGGTGGCGGCATCGGTGCCGTCGCCCGCTTCCCTCAAGGCCGCGCGTCCGCCGCCGGAACCGGTTTCCCAGCGGCAGACCGATGGCGATGCGCTGCTGCCGGCCGCGGCGCCGACGGGGAATGCGGACACCACCGATTACGGCGTCGCCGCCGACAACACGGTGATCGTGCAGGCCGCCGAAACCCTGGGGCACTACGCCGATTGGTCGCGAACCAATGCGCAGACGCTGCGCACCCTGAATAAATTACACAAGAACGCGATGGTGACCTTGGGTCACAAGGTCAAATTGGACCTCTCCAAGCTGAGCGCCGAACAGTTTGCGGCGGCGCGCCGCGAGTATCACCAGCACCTGCAGGAAGAATACTTTGCGGCTCACCGCATCGCCGGCACCGAGAATTATTCGGTCAAACGCGGCGATTCCCTATGGGTGATCGCTCAAACACATGCCGATCTGCCGGTTTGGCTGGTCGCGCAATACAACCCCGACGTGGATTTCAACGATGTACGGCCCGGGACGTTGATCACGTTGCCGCGGGTGGCGCCCATCAATCGCCAGTGAGGCTGCGATCTTGCAGGTACTGAGTCAGAACGGGGCGGGTATCCAGCGTGGGGGAAAAGCTCATGGTGGATCCGTCCGCCGCGGCGACATCGAGCTCGAGCTTGCGGCTCGCGGCCATGCGCCGCAGAGTGGCTACCGTCACGTCGTAATAGGCAGTCTGGCCCCAGGAAACGACTTGCCGGTAGGCGTACCGCCCCAGCTGCGGCGGCTCGATGAGCGACAGGACCACCGGTCCGTCATCGAGAACCAGGGTGGGGGCCGCCGATCCGCGGATATCGCCGAGCGGCCGGTCGCTGCCGGGCGCAATGTGCAGCCACAATCCGTAGGTGAGATTACCGCTGCGGTTCCACTCGACCGGACCCAGGTAGGCGAAGGTGGCGCGCTTGCGCGAGACCACCGTATTTTGCAAGGCGGGCACGAGTTCTATGGGCTTTTTGAGCGCGCCCAAGGTGACTCCGGTGCGTTCGTCGAGGGCTTCGACGGGCCTCACGGAGGATTGAGTGGCGCAGCCGCAGCCCACACCGAGGACAAGAATGATCGGAATCAGTCGCGAGAACATGGGTCCAAGTATACCGGGACGTGAGCTACAGCCGATTATGTCGCACCGACTACACGCTATAATTTTCCAATGAGCAAGCGAATCAGCCGTCATGCGGCCAAATTTCTGTGGGCGGCACTGGCACTGGCGGGCTGCCTTGGGGCCCCCGTCCACGGCGCCTCGGCCGATGAAATCGCGGCCGCCACCCTGGTGGTGGTCCACAAGGCGGAACACAAGCTGTACCTGTACAACGGCACCCGGCTTCTGGGCGAATACAAGGTGCAGCTGGGTTTGAGTCCGACCGGACAGAAGGAACGCGAACACGACTTCCGGACCCCGGAGGGACGCTACTTTCTGGCCCGGCGCAACACGCGCAGCGAGTATTTCCTCGCCATACAAGTATCCTATCCGAACAAGGAAGACGAATTGCGCGCGCACAAGAACCGCTGGGCCCCCGGGGGCTCGATCATGATTCATGGCTTCCCCAATCAGCCCAAGCATCCCGCGACCTATTACGAATCGAATGATTGGACGGATGGGTGCATCGCCCTGTCGAATTCAGACATGGTCGAAGTATGGATGCGCACCCAAGACAACATTCCGATCGAAATCTATCCCTAAGGACGGCGATGGAAACTACGATTCTGTCGTCTGACATGGTCGATGCGCGGGTTGCGCCCAAAGGCAGCATGGAGAACCTGTCGCAGCAGGAAATCGCCAAACTGCTCGATTCTGGGCAGGGCGGCCTGTATCCCTTGTTCCGCCAGTGTGCGCTCGCCGTTCTCAATTCAGGCAGCGACATCGACGATGCCCGGGTGATTTTCCAGAAATACCGGGACTTCGACCTGCGGATCGTGCGCCAGGCATGGGGTATCAAGCTCGAGATCAAGAACGCGCCGGCGGCGGCCTTCGTCGACGGCGTGATGATCCGGGGGTTGAAGGAACATCTGTTCGCGGTGCTGCGCGACGTGGTCTTCATTTCGAACGAGATCATGGAAAGCGGCCGCTTCGATCTCGCTGCTTCACCCAGCATCACCAACGCGGTTTTTCACATTCTGCGCAATGCACGCGTTCTGGAGCTGCAGACCCGGCCGAATCTGGTGGTGTGCTGGGGCGGCCACTCGATCCGGCGGATCGAATACGACTACACCAAGAAAGTCGGCTATGAATTGGGGCTGCGAAGCCTGGATGTATGCACGGGCTGCGGTCCGGGCGCCATGAAGGGGCCCATGAAGGGCGCGACCATCGGACACTCCAAGCAGCGCATCATCGACGGCCGGTACCTGGGGATAACCGAGCCCGGCATCATTGCCGCCGAGCCGCCGAATCCCATCGTGAGTCAGTTGGTGATCATGCCGGACATCGAGAAGCGCCTGGAGGCCTTCGTCCGCCTGGGTCACGGCATCGTAGTTTTCCCGGGCGGCGCCGGCACGGCGGAGGAGATTCTGTACCTGCTCGGAATCTTGCTCGACCCGGCCAATCGCGATCTGCCTTTTCCGCTGGTTTTCACCGGCCCGGCCGACAGCGCCGAGTATTTCGATCAAATCCATCGCTTCATCGGTGCGACCTTGGGGCCCGCGGCGCAGGGGCGTTATCAAATCATCATCGACGATCCGGCGGGCGTCGCCCGCGCGATGGTGCAGGGACTCGGCGTGGTCCGCGACTACCGGCGTCAGGCAAGCGACTCGTACGGCTTCAATTGGCTGCTGCGGATACCGTTGGATTTTCAGCGGCCGTTCGAGGTCACGCATGCCTCGATGCGCGCGCTGCGCCTGTCGCGCGATCAGCCCACGCACGATCGCGCCGCGAATCTACGGCGCGCGTTTTCGGGAATCGTGGCCGGCAACATCAAGGACTACGGCATCAGCGCCATCGAGCGTTTCGGGCCGTTCGAGCTGGCCGGCGAGCCGTCGATCATGGAACCTCTCGATCAATTGCTGCGCTCATTCGTCGCGCAGGGCCGGATGAAATTCACCGGCGCCGAATACACGCCTTGCTACCGACTCGTGGCATGAACGACCCGCAGCGTATCCGCTACCGCTTCGATTTGCCCGACGGATCGCAGAAATCGCTGGATTTCACCTTCGATTCCGCGGATTTTCGCCTCGTCAATGCGGCGCCCGAGGCGCCGCCGCCCTGGACCGAATTGCAGTTCAACCAATGCGCCAACTGCCCGCTCAATGCCGCGGACCATCCGCACTGTCCCGCCGCGCTGCAAATGGTCACGGCGATCGAACCGCTGAAGGCGCTGGTGTCATTCGACACCGTCGGCGTGACGGTCACGCAGGCGGAGCGCACCATGTACGCCGAAACCACGGCGCAGGCGGCGATGAGCTCCGTGCTCGGTCTGATCATGGCGACCGCGGGCTGTCCCTGGACCGACCGTCTGCGGCCGATGGCGCGCTTCCACCTGCCGTTCGCCAGCGAAGCGGAAACCGTCTATCGCAGCATCAGCATGTTTCTGCTGGCGCGCGAGTTGTCCGGCAGCAGCGGCGCCCGGGGATTCGCGGCGCTGGAAGAACTGTATGAAAACTTGCATGTGGTGAATCGCGACATGTCGCGGCGCCTGGGCGCGGCGACCAGAACCGATCCGGCGCGCAATGCAATAGCGCTGCTCGACGCGTACACCACACTTTTGCCCGCGGCGCTCGCGTGTTCGATGGACGAGCTCAAGCCGCTGTTCGACGCGTGGCGCGGGGCGGAATTTCGGGCCATTTAACTTACCGTGACAGGCTCTGAGATGCGCATCGCAATGCGCGTCGCCGACCGACGACAGGTCTAAGTCCCCTGTGACACAGTTCCTGCCCTAGAAGGTGCAGTGCACTTACTGTCGTCACCATCGATAGAGGCACCATAGATGAGCGACTTCAAGAATCAACCTCGATACACCGGAGTGGACCGCAGGGCCCCACGTACGGAGCCGGGAGTGCTCAAGCCGGGTGCCGCGCCGCGAGACTTGTACAAAACCGGCGGCCGCCACGGCGCGATCACCAACAACCTCTACAATTGGCACAGCTACAAGAATTGGGCGGAGAAGATTCGCGGTTCTTGGGACGACAAGAAATAGGCTGAATTCTCGGGCTCAGGCGGTTTCCGACAGCGGATTGATCCCCTCAGCCGGCCGCCACACGCCTTCCTTGGCCTTGAGCCACGCCAGCATCGGCTGCCAATCGCCGAGATCCTGCTCCACCACATAGTGCTTCATCTCGTGCAGCCCCAAGCCCAGCTCGGCGGCGCGGACGTAGTTCTGCGAGTCGCGCAAGGTCGCGATGACGGGAATCCGCAAGGTTTCCAGAAACCGCATCAGCGATTGATAGATTCGGGTATTGCGCCGGACCCGATTGGCAACCACGCCGATGCGATTTTCGTCGCGCCGCACCTTGGCGATCAACAGCAGATCGGCGATGCATTTCGAGCAGGCGTGTATGTCGATGTCGGACGGCAGCACCGGCACGATGATGGCGTCGGCGTTCTTGGTCATTTCCGGCATGTCCTGCGCCGGTATCGCGGCCGGGGTGTCCACCACGACGTGCGCCGCGTCCGGCGGAATGCGCATTTGCCAGGCGCGAGTCATGCGGGTATTGCGGTCGAAGGTGGCCACCCCGTGTATGAACGGCTGCTCGGGCTTGCGCTTCTTCAGCCAGCGGGTGCTCGACCCTTGCGGATCATTATCCGACAACAGCGGACGATCACCCTGGCTCGCAAAATAACTGGCGAGATTCGTGGCTATCGTCGTTTTACCCGAACCACCCTTCGGATTCAGGACGAGAATTCGCTGCATGTGGCCTCAAGCCTACGCAGCCCCAGGCACCATAGCAAGGGTGTGATCCCACTCACGGTGCCTGCGTTCGGGCTCGCCTAGACTCGAAAGCACATGGAGTGGATGCTACAAGTACTCGACGAACTAGACGACCTGGTTGGCGCAGTGCGGCTGTCCTGCGTCGGCCTGGCCGCCGAAATCGGTCTGGCGGCGGCCGGTGGCCTGGGAATCGCCGCCATCGGCGCGGCCGTCGCGGCGGGCGCCCAGGCGACGTTGATTCTGAGCGCGGCGATCGTGCTGAGTGTCGCGGCCGCCCTGAAGATTCGCGGCTCGCAGCTCCCGTCCGGACGCTAAACCGCTCGCCGCGAACCACCGCTACTGTAAAATCCTCTAAGATGGAGGTCATGGCACGCAAGCAATTCCTGATGAGTCTCGGTGTCGCCGTTCTCGCCGGATTGATTTCCGCCTGCGGCGGCAAACACGCCACCGCGCCGCCCGCAAGCGCGGTGACCTCGATGCAATCCGTGCAGATCAAGGCCGGTTCCGGGGACGAAGTCACGGCCGGAAAGACTGCGGTTGTGCAATACACCGGCTGGCTGTACGAAGCCGCCGCGAAGGACAACAAGGGCAAGGAGTTCGACAGCTCGCGAAACCAAGGACAGGCGTTTCGCTTCCCCTTGGGTGCCGGCCAGGTCATCAAGGGCTGGGATCAGGGCGTGGTCGGTATGAAGGTCGGCGAGAGCCGCCGTCTCATCATTCCGCCCGACATGGCCTATGGCGACAGCGGCGCCGGCGGCGTGATTCCGCCCGGCGCAACCCTGGTGTTCGATATCGATCTCGTCGCCATTGAATGAGTCCGGCGGCTGAACGTCTCTCCATCGAGGGGCAGGCAGGCGCAATCGAGGCGATCGTCGAGGACACCGGCCAGCCAGGACCGAGCTACGCGGTCATCTGCCATCCGCATCCCTTGATGGGCGGCACCATGGATAACAAAGTGGTGACCACGGTGGCGCGGGCGCTGCGCGAGACCGGCATCCCAACCCTGCGCTTCAATTTCCGCGGCGTCGGCTCGAGTGCCGGTGTATTCGATCAAGGCACAGGCGAAACCCGGGATGCCGCCGCCGCCGCCGTATGGGGCGCGCGCCGCTGGCCGGGCAGGAGCTTGGTTCTCGCGGGATTTTCCTTCGGCGGCTACATCGCCTGGCGCCTGGCGCTCGAGCGCACGCCCCGGTACCTGATTACCGTGGCGCCGGCGATTCAGAGCGTCGATACCGCCTCAAACGCGGTGCCGCGATGCCAATGGCTCATCGTTCAGGGGGACGCAGATGACGTGGTAGATCCGGCCGCTGTCATCGACTGGGTTGACGGCCTTCGCCCCAGACCCAAGCTGGTGGTGCTGCCCGGGGTGGGGCACTTCTTTCACGGCCGCCTGGCCGAATTGCGGCAGGCCGTGATCGATGCGATTCGGAGCGGCTGACCACAGCCGCCCCGAATGCAAGGACAAATCAGTTCACGAATTCCTTGAGGTTCTTGAGCGCGGCAATGCGCACTTTCTTGCTCGCAGGCTTCGCTTTGAACATCATCTTTTCGCCGTTGAAAGGATTGACACCCTCACGCGCCTTCGTGGCCGGTTTCTTCACGACTTTCATCTTCAGAAGTCCAGGCATCGTAAACAAGCCGTGACTGCGCAGACTCTTCTTGATCGAGGCTGAAAGCGAGTCAAACACGGCTCCGACCTGCTTCTTAGAGAGCTCTGTTTCCTTCGAAATGCTAGCGAGAATTTCAGACTTGGTCGGTGCTGCATTCTTTTTCGCCATATTAAATCTCCTGCTTATGTTTGCGAGCGCGGGCAGCAAATGCCCGCAAATTCAACTCGGCGCCGAAAATAACATAGAAAAAAGCCGATGTTTAGCGCAAATGAGAAAAAAGATTCGCGCTGCGGTTGGCGCCTGGCCCTGGTTTTTCAGGCTTCTGCGCCGATACCGGCTGTCCGGCACCGCCCCGTTCACTGTGATTTCAGGCATGTAGGAGCCGATGTTCAACGAAGCAACACAAGCAAAGCACCGATTGCGATCGACACCCAGAGGAAGGAAAAATCTATCTGCCCTATCGGCGGAATGATCCGCCGCACCGGTTTCAAGATCGGTTCGCAGAGTTGCGACAACAGCCGGACGCCGGGAGCGTAGCCACCCGGCGACACGAAGCTCGTCAACCAGTACAAGAGCATGGCGAATAGATAGATGCGCAGCACCATGCGGGCCAGTTCGAGCACTGTGACGAGCAGGAAGGATTCCAAGTCGCCGACGCCCACGCCCATCAGCAGGAAGTTCGTGAGCGTGCGCACCGAGGCGATCGCCAGGACGGCGACCACCGTGGCGGTGTCGATTTTGCCGATGGGCGGCAAAATCTTGCGCAGCGGCATTATCAGCCAATTGGTGATGTGCACGATGGCATCGGCCATGGGATCCCGAAAGTCGGCCCGCGCCCACTGGAACAATAGGCGCAATACAAAGGCCAGGGTCAGCAACCACAGCAGGGTATCGACGATATATCTAATCGCGTCCATGGCGATCAATGGGCGCCGTACTCGGCGGCGAGTTCCGCTGAGCGGCGGTCGGCTGCCGCCACCGCGTGCGCGACGATCGCGCGAAGGCCGGCGGCATCCAGAACCTCGAGCGCGGCCGCGGTCGTGCCCCCCTTGGAGGTGACCTGCTCGCGCAGCACGGCGAGCGAGTCAGACGACTGGCGCGCCATTTGCGCCGCTCCGAATGCCGTCTCCAGGGTCAACTGATGGGCAACGTCGTTGGGCAGCCCGCGCTCGTGGGCGGCGGCCTCCAGAGCCTCCATGAACAAGAAAAAGTACGCCGGGCCGCTGCCGGAGAGCGCGGTGACGGTATCCATTTGCGACTCGTGCTCCACCCACACGGTGGCGCTGACGGCGGCCATGATCATTTCCGCCAAGGCGCGATTGGCGGCGCCCACGCTGGGCGGGGCAAACAAACCGGTGGCGCCGAAGCCGTTCAAGGCGGGCCGATTCGGCATCGTGCGGATCACCGGGACGCGCGGGCCGAACCAGCGCGCGAGCGCCGCGTGCGGGATGCCGGCCGCGACCGATATGAGCAGAGGCGGAGCCTCGGACAGGTGGGGCGCCAGCCCCAAGGCGACGGCGCGCATCTGCTGGGGCTTGACCGCGAGCACGACCACTTCCGCGTCCTTGACGGCACCGGCATTGTCGGCGGCGGTGGCGACGCCGTATTCGCGCACCAGCCGATCAAGCTGATCCCGGCTCGGATCGGCAACCACCACCCGGGCGGGCTGCAGGCCGCGCTTGATCAGGCCGCCGATCAGCGCGGCCGCCATGTTGCCGCCGCCGATGAAGGCAAGCCTACGTATATTGTTCATGCCCATCCCTCATTGTTCAGCACTCCGGCCCGACAACTGCGCGCGCCCCGAATATCGCCGTACCCACCCGGATCAGCGTCGCGCCTTCGGCAATGGCGGACTCGAAATCGCCGCTCATCCCCATCGACAGTGTATCGAGCTTGTGGCCGTTCGCGTTCAGCTCTTCGAGCAGGACCCGCAGGCGTGCAAACATCGCGCGCCCCGCCCCCGGATCAGGGTGGGCAGGGTGGGCCGGCGGTAGGCACATCAAGCCGCGCAGGCGGACCCTCGGCAGCAGGGCGGCGGCGGCCGCGAGTGCCGCGACCGCGCCCGGTTCGACGCCGCTCTTATTGGCTTCCGGCACCAGTTCCACCTGAATACAGAGGTTGAGCGGCGGTGCGTGGAAGGGCCGTTGCTCGGACAGGCGCCGGGCCACGCTCAATCGATCGACGCTGTGCACCCAATCGAAGCGTTCAGCGATGGCGCGGGTCTTATTGGATTGAATGGCGCCGATGAAGTGCCAGCGCAGCGGCAGGTCGGCGAGGCGGTCGATTTTGGGTAAAGCCTCCTGGAGGTAGTTTTCGCCGAAATCCGTGACGCCCGCCGTGGCGGCCAGGCGCACCGATTCGGCAGTCTGGGCCTTGGTGACGGCAACCAGGGTAACCGCGGCGGGGTCTCGCCCCGCGGCCTCGCAGGCCTTATGTATCCGAGACCGGACGTGGTTCACATGAAGCGTCGAATTCTGCGGACCAATTAACATATTGGGTGACGACACCCTCTTATATACTGCTAGTGGCTTAAACCAGCCGAATTAGGAGCCGTAAATGGCGGTTGATATCGCGCAGCTTCTCGCCTTTGCGGTGAAGAACAACGCGTCGGACCTGCATCTCTCGGCGGGAGTGCCGCCGATGATCCGCGTGGACGGCGACATGAAGCGCGTCAATATGCCTGCGTTGGTGCATAAAGAAGTGCACAGCATGGTGTACGACATCATGAACGACAAGCAGCGCAAGGCCTTCGAGGAGTTCTTCGAGACGGACTTTTCGTTTGAAATCCCCAAGCTGGCGCGGTTCCGGGTCAACGCTTTCAACCAGAATCGCGGTGCCGGCGCGGTATTTCGCAATATTCCTTCCACCATCCTGTCGCTCGACGAGTTGAACGCGCCCAAGACATTCAAAGATCTTTGCATGCTTCCCCGCGGCCTGGTGCTGGTCACAGGACCCACCGGCTCGGGCAAGTCGACGACGCTTGCCGGCATGGTCAACCATTGCAACGACAACCGCCCGGACCACATTATCACGATCGAAGACCCCATAGAATTCGTGCACGAAAGCAAGCGCTGCCTGGTCAATCAGCGCGAAGTGCATCGCGACACCCTGGGGTTCACCGAGGCGCTGCGCTCGGCCTTGCGCGAGGACCCCGATGTGGTGCTGGTGGGTGAAATGCGCGACCTGGAGACCATCCGCCTGGCCCTGACGGCGGCGGAGACGGGGCATTTGGTGTTCGGCACCTTGCACACGAGCTCGGCGGCGAAGACCATAGACCGTATCGTGGACGTGTTTCCGGCGGCCGAAAAAGACATGGTGCGCGCCATGATGTCCGAGAGTCTGCGGGCGGTGATCTCTCAAACACTGATGAAGCGGGTCGGCGGCGGCCGTATTGCGGCGCACGAAATCATGATCGGCACGCCCGCTATCCGCAACTTGATCCGCGAAGGCAAAATCGCGCAAATGTATTCAGCGATCCAAACGGGCCAGGGCCAGGGCATGCAGACGCTCGACCAATGCCTGCAGGAACTGGTGCAGAAGGGCGTCGTCAGCCGCGAAGAGGCCAAGTACAAGGCGCAGAATAAGGACAGCATTTAATGGAACGCGAACAAGCAATACGCCTGATGCAGGACCTGCTCCGGCGCATGGTGGAAAAGAAAGGCTCGGACCTGTTCATCACCGCCGGGTTTCCGCCTGCGATCAAGGTCGACGGCGAAATTCGGCCCCAGTCCGACCGCTCTTTGAGCCCCGAACAGAGCGCCGGCCTGGTCCGCGCCATCATGAACGACCGCCAAACCAAGGAATTCGACTCGACCAAGGAATGCAACTTTGCCATCGCGCCGCCGGGAATCGGGCGCTTCCGCGTCAGCGCCTTCGTGCAGCAGGGATTTACCGGTGCGGTGCTGCGAACCATCAATGCCAAGATTCCGACGCTGGAAGAGCTGGAGCTGCCGCCCATATTGAAAGAGGTCGTGCTGTCCAAGCGCGGCTTCGTGATCCTGGTGGGCGGCACCGGGTCCGGCAAATCCACCTCGCTGGCGGCCATGGTCGGCTACCGCAACGAGAAGACGCGCGGCCACATCGTCACCATCGAAGATCCCGTGGAATACGTGCACGCGCACAAGGGCTGCGTGGTCACGCACCGCGAAGTGGGGGTCGATTGCGAGAGCTGGCATCTGGCCCTCAAGAACACGCTGCGCCAGGCGCCCGACGTGATTCTCATCGGCGAAATCCGCGACCGCGAGACCATGGAATACGGGATTCAGTTCGCCGAGACCGGACACTTGGTGCTGGCCACCCTGCACGCCAACAGCTCCAACCAGGCCCTCGACCGCATCATCAATTTCTTCCCCGAGGAACGGCGCGAACAGCTGCTGATGGATCTTAGCTTGAATATCCGCGCGCTCATCTCGCAGCGCCTGATACCGCGTGAGGCGGGAGCCGGCCGCATTGCCGCCATGGAAATCATGCTGGCGTCGCCGCTGATCTCGGATTTGATCTTCAAGGGCGAAGTCGCCAAGATCAAGGAGGTCATGTCGCGCTCCAATCGATTGGGCATGAAGACCTTCGACCAGGCGCTGTTCGAACTGTACGAGGCGGGTTTGATTTCCTACGAAGATGCGCTGCGCAATGCGGATTCGAAGAACGAACTGCGTTTGCGCGTGAAGCTCGAGAGCAAGCGCGAGATGAAGAATCCGGAAACGGAAGGCCAGTCCCTGCAGATCGTCGAGGAAGAAGAAGGCCAGGTGTTCTAGTGCGCGCCGGTCCGCAATCCGTTGGGGTACTAAGGCTTGGGCGCAAGTGGAAAACTCGGATAGGATTCTAATGTCCGCGGCACCCGAGGTTCCGGCTCAGGTCATGAACACCAAGCCGCTGTTCAAACTCATGGTTGAGAAGAAGGCGTCGGACCTGTTTTTCACCTGCAACGCGCCCGTCAAGATCAAGATCGAAGGCAAGATATTCCCCGTCAACAAGCAGGTCCTGAGCCCGGAAACCGTGCGCCAGGCGGCCCTGGGGTTGATGACCCAGGAGCAAATCGAGCATTTCAACGAAGAGTTGGAGATCGATTTCGCCATATCGGAGGCCGGTCTCGGCCGCTTTCGCGTCAACGTGTTCTACCAGCGCGGCTATCCGGCCATGGTGCTGCGCTACATCACGGCCGAAATGCCGAGGCTCGAAGATCTCGGCATGCCCGATATCTACAAAGATCTGGTGATGCTGAAGCGCGGCCTGATTCTGATGGTGGGCGCGGCCGGCGCCGGCAAATCCACCACGCTCGCGGCGATGATCAACTACCGCAACGAAACCTCGTCGGATCACATCCTGACCATCGAAGACCCGATCGAATTCCTGCACACCAACAAGAAGTCCATCGTCAATCAGCGTGAAGTCGGGCTCGATACCAAGTCTTTCGGCCGCGCCCTACGCAGCGCCGTGCGCTCGGCGCCGGACGTGATCCTGGTCGGCGAAATTCGCGACCGCGAGACCATGGAAGCGGCCATCGCGCTCGCGGGCACCGGGCATTTGTGCATCGCGACCCTGCACGCCAACAATTGCGCCGAAACTCTCGATCGCATCATCAACATGTTTCCGCGCGACCAGCACAACCAGATCTTCCTGGACCTGTCGCAGTACCTGCGCGCCATCCTGTCGCAGCGCCTGGTTCCGGCGAAAAGCGGCATACGGGTGGCGGCCTCCGAAGTGATGGTCAACACGCCCCACATCTCTGAACTCATCAAGAAGGGCGACGTGATCGGCGTCAAAGAGGCGATCCGCACCGGCACGGAACGCGGCATGCTGAGCTTCGACAGTGCGCTTTACAATCTCGTGCGCGAAGGCCGAATCGAGCTCGAAGAGGCGCTGTCGAGCGCCGATTCACGCACCAATCTCGAAGCCAAGATCAACTTCGGCTGAATCAAGGCCTCGCAACGCTCGAGGTTGCTCTCGAATTCGCGGCTGCACACGTCCCAGCCGGACTTCACCGCCCGCTCCCGGCAGGCCTTGGGGTCTACTTTGAGGGCGCGCAACGCGGCCGCCGCCAGATCAGTATCCAGCGCCCCGGTTACTCCGTCTTCGATGACATCGATGGGCCCGGTCACGGGATACGCAGCCACCGGCACGCCGCAGGCCATGGCCTCGAGATTGACCAGGCCGAAGGTATCGGTGCGGCTCGGAAACACCATCACGTCGGCGGCCGCCAAGTGCCGCGCGAGATCCTCGCCGAATCGATAACCCTTGAATACCGCGTCCGGAAATTGCCTTTCGAGCCGCGCCCGCTCCGGTCCGTCCCCGACCACGATCTTGCTGCCTGCCCAGCTCATTGTCAGGAAGGCATCGACGTTCTTTTCCACGGCGACCCGGCCGACATAGGCGGCGATCGGGCGCGGCAGGTCGAGGAAGTCCTTCGGGTTGGGCTTGAATGTCTCGGTGTCGACGCCGCGGCGCCACACCGCGAGGTTCTTGAATCCATGCCCTGCCAGATCGCGGCGTACCGAGGCAGTGCTCACCATGCAGCGCGCGGCGGCGCCGTGAAACCAGCGCAGCGCGCGATAGGAGACGTCCACGGGAATGGGGAAGCGCGCACGCAGGTACTGTGGGAATTGGGTGTGATACGAGGTGGTGAAACGCATGCCGCGACGCAGGCAGAAGCGCCGCGCGGCGAGGCCCAGCGGTCCTTCGGTCGCAATGTGCAACGCGTGTGGCGAGAACGCCAGAATGCTGCGCCGCAATTGCCGGTACGGCAGAAGAGACAAGCGAATTTCCGGGTAGGTCGGGCAAGCGACGTTGCGGAAATCACGCGGGTTCAGGATGCGCACCTCATGGCCGAATCGGCCGAGCCACGCCGCGGTCTGCGCCAGCGTACTGACCACCCCGTTGGTTTGCGGAAACCACGCGTCGGTGACGATCATGATTCTCATGCGCAAACAGTGGCATCGACGGATGACGATACGATGAATGCAACGCAGGTCGTGGTTCGCGGCGCGGCGCGGCGCCTGTCATAGGCTTGTAACGAAAATCCTATATTTGCTTCATGGCCGACTCATGCAGTCAATCTCGAGGAACCACTATGCAAAGTTTTTGGGCGGAACTGCGGACGCAGCGTTGGGACGATCATCGCTACTACCATCACAGCCGTATCAACCAGTCTCTGCACCTGTTGAGCGCGATCAGTTTCATCGTGGCCTACGTGACGGCATTCACCGACCCGGCGAAATCCGCGCTCATCGGCTGGCTGGTGTCCATGGTCAGCCGGCAGTCCGGTCACTTCTTCTTCGAGCCCAAAGGGTATGACGAGGTCAATCGGGCGACCCACGAGTACAAGGAAAACATCAAGGTGGGATACAACCTGCGGCGCAAGGTGATCCTGCACGCCATTTGGGCCTTGAGCCCGGCCCTTTTGTGGCTGGATCCGACGTTTTTCGGCCTGTTCCCGCCGGCTGCCGGCGCCGCCGAATTCGTGCGTCACGTGGGTGAGATTTGGCTCATCGTCGGCGTCGGCGCGCTGCTGTTCCGCACCGTGCACTTGTTCTTCCTGAAGGATGTGCGCACCGGGCTCGTGTGGCTGACCAAAATCGTCACGGACCCGTTCAACGACGTCAAGACCTATTGGAGGGCGCCGTTCTACTTGATGCGCGGCGAACTCATCGATCCCATGGGCGACGTCGATGCCCACCGAGCCTGAAGCATTTCCTTGAATACCCGGTGCCTGATCGACTTGTTCGTGAGTTGCGGCGGGGACCACCACCAGCCGTCGCACTGCATGGCCGTGGCCGCAGCCAGAATGCTGTCGGCGACTTCGGCGAAGTCCGCGTCCGTATAGTTCAGGCTGAATATGAGGCGCCCGGTCCCCACCCAGCTAAGGGCGAGCCCGGCGGCGCGCAAATAATATTGGAACATCCAGTTATAACCCGAGGCGCCAAGGTAGTAGATGGTCCAAATCGTGGACAGATTGGCGACCCGCACCGGCAGTTGCGCGGCGGCCAATCGCTCATTCAAAGTGTCGACCCGGGAATTCCACGTATGGTCGAGATTGAGGTACAGCCCGCGTACCGCATCGGTATCGAGCCTGGTCAGGAATTCGTACATAGAACCCATGACGTACGGATGCGAATTGAACGTGCCGCGCGCGAAACAGATGTCGGCCGGCCGGTCGTCGCGGAAGCGGCGCATGTAGCGGTGCTGCCCGCACAGAACCCCGACAGGGAGCCCTCCCGCCACCGTTTTGCCGTAGGTGACCATGTCGGCGCGCACGCCGAAGTATTCTTGCGCGCCGCCCAAACCAAGGCGAAAGCCGACGAACACCTCGTCGAAGATCAAAATGATGCCCCGCGCGCTGCACACCGCGCGCAGGCGCTGCAGCCAGTCGGCATAGGCGGCGCGGTCGAAGTGCGCCTGGCGCCCGCTATCGATGAGGGTGGAGTCTCCGGGCGCGCTCGCGTTCGGATGCAATGCCTGCAAGGGATTGACCAGCACGCAGGCGATGTCACGGCGGTTGCGCAGCACGCGCAAGCTGGCCTCATCCATGTCCTTCAAGGTGTAGGTTTCACGGGCCGCGAGCGGATTGCCCACGCCGGGCTGCACGTCCCCCCACCATCCATGGTATGCGCCGCAGAAGCGCACCAGATGCGTGCGCCGGGTATGGTAGCGCGCGAGCCGCACGGCCTGCATCACGGCCTCGGTGCCCGACATGTGAAAGGACACCTCGTCCAAACCGGAGATCTGCAGCAGCCGCCGTACGTTGTAGGCAGTAACGGGGTGATAGGCGCCGAGCACCGGCCCCAAGCCGCGGACCCGCTCGGCGCCGTGTTCGATGCACTCCTTGTAGAAGTCGTAGCCGAAGACATTGACTCCGTAGGAGCCTGTCAAATCATAGAGCCGATTGCCGTCCAGATCGGTGACCGTCACTCCGCAGGACGATTCGACGAAGCTGCCGGCCTGGAAGTGGCGCCGCACCAAGCCGCTGAATTGAAACGGCACCCGGTAACGGGACGTGAATTCGAGGTCGGAGACGCTGCCGGCGACCTCGGCGGTCAACGCAGCGGTCTTCTTGAAGCGTTCCGCAAATACCGCCGCCAGACGCGAGAAGCCGGCGCGGCGTGCCGCCGCAACGTCTGGCGGAGCGCCGTCGGTGTCGAAGAACTGGGATTCGCCGTATTCGTAAAACGGCACCAACGACGCGAAGCGGCGCGCCATGCGCGAGTGACCGCTGAGCGAACGATGCTTGGCGCGCGACAGCTGCAGCCGCAATTGCAGCTTGCGCAGCGCGAACAGCAGAGCGACGGCACCGATGAAATACCAGAGGATGGTGTTGATCGCGGCTTTCCTTCGAGTGGACCTTCAGCGCGCGAACTGTATTGCAGACGGATGACACTGAGATGACCGCAAAGTCCCTGATTGCCCGCTGGGCTCAGCAGGAAGACATCAACTTTCTGCTCACCAACCGCGTGCCGCGGGCGCTGTTGACGCACTTCATGGGTTGGCTGAGCCGAATCGAGCAGCCGCTGGTGTGCCGGGGCTGCATCGCGCTGTGGCGGTTGTTCTCCGACCTCGACTTGAGCGAAGCGAAAGCCACGCGCTTCAAGAGCGTGCATGAATGCTTTACCCGCGAACTGAAGACCGGCGCCCGGCCCATCGATCCGGATCCGCAAACCTTGGTCAGCCCCTGCGATGCGCTGGTCGGCGCGGTTGGGCGGGTGGCCGATGGGCTGGTGCTGCAGGCCAAGGGATCGGCGTATCCGCTCCTGGATCTGTTGGGCGACGCGCAGTTGGCGCGCTACCACCAGGACGGGCAGTACGCGACGCTGCGGCTGACCTCGAGCATGTATCACCGCTTCCATGCTCCCGCCGATTGCCGGGTGGAACAGGTCAATTACATCTCCGGCGATACCTGGAACGTGAACCCGATCGCGCTCAAGCGCGTCGAGCGATTGTTCTGCAAGAACGAACGGGCGGTCATCCGCTGCCGGCTGCCCTCCGGCGCACTGCTGACTCTGGTTCCGGTGGCGGCAATCTTGGTTGCCAGCATGCGCCTCAAGTTTCTCGACGTAATGCTGCACCTGCGCTATCGGGGGCCCAATGTCATCCCCTGCGATTGCGCTTTGCGCCGGGGAGAGGAGATGGGGTGGTTTGAACACGGCTCCACCATCATCATGTTTGCGCCGCCGGGGGCTTGCCTGAGCGATGCTGTTCAGACCGGCGGCCGTATACACATGGGGCAGCCCTTGATGCATTTCGCAAGGCAAAGCACTGATCACCGGTCTATTCTCTAGACTCCTGAAGAGGGATCTGAGACATGAGATTGGCGCAGATGCTGAGTCTTGCCGCCCTCATCCTGGGCTGCTGCAGCCGCAGCTTCGGCGGGCCGCCCGCGGCGGGCGCGCCGGTGGTTGTGGTGGAACTGTTCACTTCCCAGGGCTGCAGTTCATGTCCGCCCGCGGATGCGCTGCTCGGCGTGCTGGCGGCGCAACCGACCGTCATTGCTCTCGGCTTCCACGTCGACTACTGGGACGGCGGCGGTTGGCGTGACCGCTATTCCATGCCGCAGGCAACCGAGCGGCAACGCCGGTACGTCGCTGCGCTGCGGCTGCCGTCGGCCTTCACGCCGCAGCTGGTGATCGGCGGCAGCCGCAGTTTCGTGGGCTCGGACGGGCATGGGATCGCACCCGTGATCACCGCGGCTATCGCGCAAGCGAGCGCCGGCATGGCGATCGAAACGTCCGTCGCCGGCGGTGAACTCGTGGTTTCACTGCCCGACGGCGGCGACGGCCGCAACTATGACGTCAATCTGGTCGCCTACATCCCGCAGGCGACGACCGCGATCGGACGCGGCGAGAATTCCGGGCGGACGCTCACCGATTTCAACATCGTGCGGCAATGTCGGCGGCTGGGTGCGTGGACTGGGAAGGCCGCTGCATTTCACGTCGCGCTCGCGACATTGCCGTCCGACGCAAGCCGCGCCGCAGTCTTGGTGCAGCGCGCGAACCAAGGGCCCATGGTAGGAGCGGTGGCGGTCAGCCTGCGGTAAATCGCGGGTCCTTGGTTTGGCCTCGGACGCTGCGCGTTACAGAGGCCGGCGATGCCTCGTCAGGGTGGCGGCAATGGAGGCCAGCACCGCCATACGCACCGCCACGCCGTTGTTCACCTGTTCGCGAATCACCGATCGCGCGCCGTCGGCCACGTCCGAAGTGATTTCGACGCCGCGGTTCATCGGTCCCGGATGCATGACCAGCACGCTCGGCGCGGCCAGCTTGAGGCGTTTGGCATCCAAACCGAATTCACGGAAATAGGCCGCGTCGTCCAGAGAGGCGCTCTCGGCCATGCGCTCCTTTTGGATGCGCAGCATCATGATCACGTCCGCGCCGGCGATTCCGTCCTCGATGCGGGTGAAGCGCTGAGCGCCGCGGAATTCGGCTTCCGCCGGCAGCAGCACCTGCGGCGCCACCAGGCGAAGGTCCGTGGTGCCCAAGGTGGCCAGCGCCTGATGGGCGGACCGGGCAACCCGCGAATGCTTGATATCGCCGACGATGGCCACCTTGAGGCCGGCAAAACGGCGTTTGTGCGTACGAATGGTGAGCACGTCGAGCAAACCTTGAGTGGGATGCGAAACGTGCGCCTCGCCCGCGCTGATCACCGATACGTGCGGGGCCACATGGTCGATCAGAAATTCCGGCATGCCGGCTTCCGAATCGCGGATCACGAATACGTCGGTATTCATGGCTTCGAGCGTGTAGATGGTGTCCAACATGCTCTCGCCCTTGGCGCGCGAGCTCGAATGCAGGTCCAGATTGAGCACATGGGCGCCCAAGCGGCGGCCGGCGAGGTCGAAGGAGGCGCGCGTTCGGGTGCTCGGCTCGAAGAACA
>Ga0193726_1000777_pt1 | contig 29550 bp, 29 predicted proteins | sample H2c1metaG_FD_144928 | JGI IMG/M metagenome (GOLD analysis project Ga0193726, IMG submission 144928) | Soil microbial communities from a riparian zone of the East river system, Colorado, United States - H2c1 | ecosystem: Environmental > Terrestrial > Soil > Riparian zone | place: USA: East River... | reverse complement strand
CGATGTCGCCGCCGGCGGATTGTAATAGGCGATTTCCTTCGGATGCGCCGGGTCGCGAATATCGAACACCCGGATGCCGGAGTTGAAATATCCGCAGGCCAAGGTGGTGGCGGCGTGTCGATTGTCGACGCTGCAGTAGTGACTGCCATAGGTAAACGAGCCCAGCCCCGCGATGTCGGGAATCACAGCATCGCAATTGGCCGGATCATGCGTTTCCAGCGCCAGGCGCGAGACGATCTTCGGGGCCGACGCGTCGCTGACGTCGATGATGCGCGCCATCGGGAAGAGCGGCAGCCCAGCCTTGCACGCGGCGGTCGCATTGGCAGTGCCATTGCCTCCGCCGGAACCGAGTTCATCGACGCCGACCAGATAGTTCTTGCCCGCGATCGTGATTTGGATGTTGTGCTGCGCTTGTGCGCCGTCAATCCAGAACACCGAACCGAGTTGCTTCATCTGCGCGCCCGGCAAGCGTGCCTGCACTTCGCTGGTGTCGAGAATGATGATGCCGTTGACCGGGCTTTGCGACGCATCGACGCTGGCCACCTGCGGCACGCCCGCCTGCGAGACGTACGCGCGGGTGCCGTCTTCGCTCACCGTGAGACCGTGCGTCGTCGCCGACCAATTGGAGGGATAGATTTGCGGCAACACCCAGGTGGCAATCAGCACCGGGTGCAGCTTGTCGCTGATGTCGGTCGCCGTGTATTTCTTCGGCGTGCCGCGATCACCGCTGTACCACGTCAAGCCATCCGGCGAGACATTGCCTTCATGGCCCTTGAGGATTTCACCAGCGGGAAGCGCCGCGGCGTCGCCGTTGGCAACGGTGCCGGTGGCGACGCTCGACAACAGCTGCGGAAAGCGGCAGTCTCCTGAAATGTCGTAAAGATCGATTTCCGGGCCCCCGGCGGCGTTGGTACCGTTTTCACCGATCAGCATCTGGCGCGATTCCTGGACCTTGAGCGACTCCCACGGGTCCATCATCGAGACACTGCTCAAATAGGCCGTCGGCGTCGGGTGCGCCCGATCCGTGGTGTCGAGCACCACAACGCCCAAGTGCTCGCGGTTCGCGGTGCCGTCGACCGGACTTGCGGTGTCGTAATAGCTGCAACGATGTCCGGCCGCGTCGGTGAAAAAGGCATGCTGCCAGCTCGCACCTTCGCCCTTTGATTGGCCGGCGAGCACCAGATTGCAGTTGAACCCTTTGAAGCCTTCGGCGCGCATGGCCGCCGGCACTTGGCCTTGCAGCGCCACTTCCGGTGAGTCGATGACATTGCAGAGGCTGGCTTTTTGCACGGCATCCGGTGCCCGGCTGCCGCCACCGCCGGAATCATTGCTACCGCATCCAGGTAAGGACAGCGCTGCCAAGATCGCCGAGCCCAAGAGACTCGCACCCGCTTTCTTCTGTTCCACGTCGAGCTCCCCTGTCAGTGCACGCCACAGCGCGTTGTCACGGCCCTTGATGCCAGCCTGATATATCGTATTCAGACAGAAACGAATAAACAATAGGACGCCTGTAGGGCAAAAGACGGTTTGTCACTGAGGCGGCGGCACAATCACTGACTTGTGGCGATGGGGAGCGACAGGATCCACAGCCCTACAGTGAGGTCTTTCAATGTTCGACGGTGGCCGTGAGGGCCGTGATGTGCCAGTGCTCGGCATCGAACTCCGCCACGACGCCGATCGTGTCATAGGGCACATGAAAAAACTTGGCCACGGCTAGCAGGCGCGGATGGCCTTGCGCCGAATCCGGCAGCGGCACCACGATGAACGGCGCGAGCGGCGAAGCACCCGTGGCGGAGACCTTGGGCAGCATGGGGAAATACGCCTCTTGCGGGGCGGCGTAGGTTGCCAACGCGCCCGGTTTGCGCAGCAGCGCCTGCGCTTCCTTGAGCTGGTACGAAGTGAAGGCGGCTTGCGTGTGCGCCAGCGGCGCAGCCTTACCGTGATCCCTCATGCGCCACAGTCCTAAACGCGCCGCGAACTCGGGCACGGGCACACCATTGGCGCCGTACGCCGTGGCCATCGGACCGAATTGGGTAGCGGATGCCCAATCGGAGAAAAATGCACTGAAGAAATCGAGCGCGTCCTGTTTCACGCCATGCTGACCCGCATGCATCGATATCAACGGCGGCAACCGGCGCTCGCGCCAGGTCGGCTCGAAGGCTTGCGCACCGTCCGGCAAACTCGTTCCCGATAGAAACGATACGTCTTCAATGCCGTGCGAGCGGAACCAAGCCGCCTTCGCGCTCTTGGTCGACGCCTTGATGAAATCGTCGAGCTGCGGGGTGAGTGCGCCGAAGTCGTGCGGCCTGCGAGGTTGCGCGTGCTCGGGAAAGCGCCTCAAGACCTCGAAGGTTGCACGCGCCATCGCCAGCACCTCGGCGGGCCAGAGCGTCGTGGCGTCGGCGCGATGCGCGTCGCCGCGGCTTTGCGGCGCGCTCCACACGCTGTCCGCGTGGCAGCTCGGCACCGTCGCCGGCAGGCGGGGCGCGCCGGGGATGCCTTGGTTCGACCAAGAATCCTGCAGCGGGTGCAGTGCTTCGCCAAGCTTCATCAGCATGAATGTGGCCTTTTGCGGCGGCGTCTTCAGGATATCGTTGCTTTGTCTCATCGCCGCCGCGCCGCCGGCGACGACGACGCGCTGTTCCGCGGGCGCCGGCGGATTCACATCCGATGGAAAGTGAAATTGGCCGGCAAGCCGCGACTGATCCAGGTCCAACGCCGGGCAGGCGTAAGAATAAACGCGTTGCTCGAATTGAATGTCGCCGGAATCGACGCGCTGATCGCCGGCGGCAATGGCGAGGGATTGCTGCGCGTCATAACCTGCCTGCAGAGCGAGCCATTGCGTCAGCCCGAAATGCACATCGCTCTCGAATCCCGCGGCGGGCAGCGCGCCGAGGAGCACCAAGCCCGCCGCGGACCCGCGGATCATTTTGGAAAAATACTTTTTGCCCACAGTGTCGGCTCCGATGTCGACGGTGCCGGTGTGGTGTCAGCGCGCTCGCGCGAGGAATGCATCGATGGCCGCGAGGCATTCCGGCTCATCCAGCAACGGCACATGACCACGCAATGCGACCTCAAGCTGTGTAAGGTCAGGATTCTCGGCTTTCATTCGCGCGAAGGTGGCGGCGCTCAAGATGTCGGAGCGCTCGCCGCGAATCGCGAGCATGGGTATGCCGCGCAGCACGCTCCAAAAAGGCCATAGATTTGCCGTGGCGACGGGTGCCGCGCGCAGCATCTCGCCGATCATCGGATCTGCATCGACGCGAATGGCTCCCGATGCATCCTCGCGAAAGCCGCGGCGCGCGATCGTCGACCAGCGCTCCTCGCTTAAGTTGGGCCACGCATCGCCAAACATGGTGCGGGTCTGCACGATCGCGTCGCTCCAATCCTTGGGCGGCGGCAATCGGCCGGCATAGCCCTTGATGCGTTCGATGCCGACCGGATCGGCTTCAGGCCCGATGTCGTTCAGCACAATGCCGGCGATGCGGGCTCGGTAGCCGGCCCCCAGCATCATCGCCAGCAAGCCTCCGAGAGACGTGCCGATCACGGTCACCTGCGGTGCGCCGATGCTGTCCATCAAGGCGAGGATGTCCTGCACATAGATGGCCGGCTGGTAGTTCTGTGGATTCGCATCCCGCGCGGACAGGCCGCGGCCTCGCAGATCAGGGACAACGACGCGATAGCGCTGCCGCAGGTGCAGTGCAAGATCCTCGAAGTCGCGGCTGTTGCGCGTCAGGCCATGCAGGCACAGAACCGTTGCCGCCCCAGCGGCGTCGCTTTCGTAGACTCGCGCGTAAAGCTGCAGGCTGTCCGGGCTGGTCCAATACGTTGCGGTAAAGAGGGTGGGGTGCATTCTTGGTAATGTACAGAAAATCGATCGCCGGTCTATGCTGAAGTGGCGTCAGCCAGCGACATTCTTGTTCTGGAGCGCGGTAAATTCCACTTATTACATATTTACAGTCATTTTGACGCATCTGAGTACCACAATTGACGGTTAATCTCTAGACATTCCGAAATCTGAATTTACCCAGAAAAATAGCTATAAGTTCGCTTCATATGGATCTTCTGATGCATGAATAGCTCATTTTTAATGCGAGAGTGGGATTTATAAGCCATGATTGCTTTGTTGCAACGCGTTTCCCAGGCCAAAGTCGAAGTTGACGGCAGGTCCGTCGGGTCAATAGGACCCGGTTTGCTGGTCCTGGTAGGCGTGAGGCCCGCGGATGACGAGGCTGCGGCCCTCAAGCTTCTCACTCGCTTGCTGCAGTACCGGGTATTCGCGGATGAGGCCGGCAAAATGAATTTGAGCCTAACCCAGGTTAAGGGCGAGCTGCTGTTGGTACCGCAATTTACCCTGGCGGCAGACACCGGGAAGGGCCTAAGACCCGGCTTTTCCACCGCAGCGCCCCCGGAGCAGGGCCGCAGGCTGTTCGACTTCTTGGTGCAGGCGGCGCGCTTGCAGCATGGACCCGTGGAAACCGGGCAATTCGGCGCTCACATGCAGGTATCGTTGACCAACGACGGCCCGGTGACGATTTGGCTGGAAAGTTGATTAAAACGCCAAATGCGACCGAACACGCATCGGTGTGTCACGGTCGAATGTCATAATATCTTTGGCGTATCATTGGCGGCCAATCGGCTACAGCTGGAATCGGAGAAGCGAGATGTTCGACTCAAAAATGCTATTGGTCATTCTGGCCATTGCTTTGATTATTTTCGGGACCAAACGCTTACGCACCATCGGTTCGGACCTGGGCGCCGCTGTGAAAGGTTTCAAGTCCGCCATGAATGACGGCGAGACCGAAGAGAAGGCCAAGCAGCTCAAGCAGGACAAGGACGCGGACTTCGACCCCAGCGCCGCCGCGCGGGAAAGCGAAGTGAAGGTACCTCCAAAAACCAACGCTTGATGCCGCATGCTTGATGTTGGGTTCTCGGAGATACTGCTTACCTCAGCCATAGCACTCATTGTGTTGGGTCCTGAGAAACTTCCCAAGGTTGCTCGACAGGTCGGCAACTGGATGGGGCGGGCGCGCGCGATGGCGCGTCAATTGACCGAGCAATTGGAACGCGAAGTCAGCGCCGAAGAACTGATGAAGCAAACCAAATCGACTGACTTGAAGTCAGGTGCCGCAGCGAACGACGCGCCCGCTGCCTTTGACACGTCTTACACACCGAACATACCGCCAGCGCCGGCAGTGCCGCCACCCGCAAGCGAACCTGCCGCCGCGTATTCACCGGAAGCAGCGGCGGCCGTGCACGGCGCCGATTGGCACGCGAGCCCGCCAGAAAACAAACCCGCCAATGAGTGAACCGGGCGAACCGGGCGGTCTTGCCGAAGGTACCCTGATCTCGCACCTGCTGGAGCTGCGCGATCGCCTGCTCAAGGCAATGTTGGCGGTGGGCATTTGCTTTGTGCCCTGCGCGTTCTACATGAACCAGATTTTCAGCTTCGTGGCGAAGCCGCTCGTGGCCAAATTGCCCGCCGGCGCAACCATGATTGCCACCAGCGTCGTCGCCCCCTTTACGGTGCCCTTCAAGTTGGCGCTGGTATTGAGCATTGGCTTGGCCATTCCCGTGGTGCTCTATCAGGCATGGGCATTCGTGGCCCCGGGCCTCTACAAACACGAAAAGAAGCTCGCGATACCCCTGCTGATCTCCAGCATCATCCTGTTTTACTTGGGCGCCGCGTTCGCCTACTACGCGGTTTTTCCGGTGATGCTGAGCTTTTTCGTCGCCACCACGCCTCCGGGCGTGCAGATGATGACCGATATGGGCAGCTATCTGGATTTTGTCATGGTGCTGCTGCTGGCTTTCGGTTTGGCCTTTGAAGTCCCCGTCGCTACTGTACTATTGGTCTGGACGGGCTTTGTTAAGATCAAGACGCTCAAAAAGAATCGCGGTTTTGTGCTGTTGGGGATATTCATCTTTGCCGCCTTTGTCACGCCTCCCGACGCGGTGTCGCAGAGTGCCATGGCGGTGCCGATGTACTTGCTCTACGAAATAGGGATCATCATGGCTGGACTGCTACTCAAAGAAAAAATAGCGGCACGCGAAAAAGAGGAAGCCGAGCAAGCTCAGCGCGAAGCTGGGGCCTGACTTGAGCGCAACATTTTTCGGGCACCCTCGCGGGCTGGCCACGCTGTTTCTCACCGAGATGTGGGAGCGGTTCACTTTCTATGGCATGCGCGCCGTTCTCATCCTGTTCCTGGTCGCCTCGGTGGCAACAGGTGGGCTCGGCCTCGATGATAGGACTGCCGCGGCAATCTATGGCCTGTACAACGCTGCTGTTTATCTGGCAGCGCTGCCCGGCGGTTGGGTCGCTGACCGTCTCATAGGCGCGCAGCGCGCCGTCATGATCGGCGGACTATTTATTACGGCCGGTAATTTGCTGCTGGCGATTTCAACCAGCCCGAAGGGTTTCTATATCGGTCTCCTGGTCATCATTCTGGGTGTTGGGCTCCTGAAGCCCAACGTCAGCGCCATCGTGGCCGGCTTATACCCTGAAGGCGGCGCGCGTCTCGATTCGGCGTTTACGATTTTCTATATCGGCATCAATATCGGCGGCGCTCTGGGCCCGCTGGTCATTCCTCTGGCGCAGAAAATCTTCGGCCTGCGAGCGGGCTTTGGCGCCGGCGCCCTGTTCATGATCGTCGGCGTGGTGCAGTTTTATTTCACGCGAAGGTATTTGGGAGAGGCTGGGGTGCGCGCCACGACCGTACATGCCGTCGGCAGCGACAACATCGTGCCGCGCTCGAAGGAATGGCTGCGGTTGTGGATTGGCGTGGCTGCATTGGCGTTGGTGGTTCTGGCCGTGAGCGTGGGCTGGATTCCGATGGACGCTTTGCGGTTGGGCCAAGGCGCCGCTTACGTCATCGCCGGCATGGGAATTCTGTATTTTGCCTACTACTTTTTGTTCGCAGATCTGACGGCCGAGGAGCGCAGGCAGGGCGTGGTGCTGGTAGTGCTCTTCGTCGGCTGCGCGCTATTTTTCTCCGGATTCGAACAAGCCGGTTCATCTTTAAATTTATTCGCGGAACGCTATACCAATCGGATGATCGGGTGGCTGAATTTTGAGATTCCCACGGGTTGGTTTCAGTCGCTGAATTCCATCTTCATCGTTTTGTGCGCGCCGTTTTTTGCTTGGGCGTGGATCGCATTGGCGCGGCGTAAGCTCAACCCTTCCGCACCGGCCAAATTCGCGCTCGGCTTGATGCTGATGGGTTCCGGATTTCTGGTCATGGCGGCGGCGGCGGAAATCGTTGCTCACGGCTCGAAGGTACTGCCTTATTGGCTGCTGATGACTTATTTGTTGCACACCTTCGGCGAGCTTTGTTTGAGCCCTGTGGGCTTGAGTTATTACACGAAATTGGCCCCCAAGCGCTTCGTCGGCCAGATGATGGGCATGTGGTTTCTCGCCACCTCGCTGGGAAATCTCGTCGCGGGGCTGATTGCGGGAGAATTCGACGCAAACAATATCCCCGCCATGCCGGGGCAGTACATGCACATTGTGTACATCACCGTGGGAGTGGGAGCGATATTGTTGGTAATCAGCCGGCCGGTGAAGAAACTCATGGGGAATGTCGAATGACCAACGGTGCAGCCTCGGCGCCGCAGCTCACGCTGAAGGCCATTCTCCTGTCCATCATTCTCACCGTCATCCTCGCGTCCGCCAATGCCTACGTCGGCTTGTTCGCCGGCCTGACGGTGGCGACAGCCATTCCGGCGGCGGTCATTTCCATGGCGGTGCTGCCGCTGTTCGGCAAGACCAACATCCTCGAGAACAACATCGTCGCCACCGGCGCTTCCGCCGGCACATCCATTTCGGCGGGCGCGATATTTACGCTGCCGGCACTCATTCTGCTGCACCACTGGATGAATTTCGATTACTGGTGGACGTTCGCCATCGTAGGTCTGGGCGGCCTGCTCGGCGTGCTGTTTTCCGTACCGCTGCGCCGCACGCTCATCATCGAACAGAAGCTCCGGTTTCCCGAGGGCGTCGCTGCGGCGGAAGTCCTGAAGGTCGGTGCGAATCCCGGCGTGGGCGCCAAGGTCTTAGGCATCGCCAGCGTCGTTGGCGGCCTGTTCAAGCTCACCACGTCGGGCTTCGGACTTCTGCCCGAGTCCTTCGTCGTGGATCGCTTCGTCGGCCAGCGCGGCATCGCCTTTTTCAGCTACGGATTCTCGCCGGCGCTGCTCGGCGTCGGCTACATCGTCGGCCTCAATGTCGCGATATTGATTGCGGCCGGCGGACTGTTTTCATGGTGGCTGGCCATTCCGATCTTCAACACCTATTTTTTCAACCAGGATCCTGTGCTGCTGCAGAAGTTGGTGGGCTTGAATCCCGAAGATGCCGCCTTTGCCATCTGGCGGGCTCAGGTGCGCTACATCGGTGTCGGCTGCATGTTGACGGGGGCGCTCTGGGCACTGTGGTCACTGCGCAAGTCTCTGCTGTCGGCGGTTCGCAGCGGCCTGAAGGTCGGTATCAAGGGAGCGGCGGCTGTTCCGCATACCGAACGCGATCTGCCGATGGGCGCGGTGCTCATTGGCATCGCTCTGTTCGTCATTCCGTTGTTCGTGTTGTATTACTTGGTGGTCGGCACGATGGGCGTCGCGCTCGCCATGGCCGTCATCATGATCGTTGCCGGGTTCTTGTTCTCTTCCGTCAGCGGCTACATGGCCGGGTTGGTCGGTTCGTCCAACAATCCTGTATCGGGCATTACCATCTGCACCATTTTGTTTGCCTCGCTGGTGCTCATGTGGATGGTCGGCGTGTGGATGTGCCGCGTCAAGTCGACCATCGGCGCGGTCGCGGTGGTCTTCATCGGCGCGGTGGTCTGCAATGCCGCTGCGGTGGCGGGCGACAATCTTCAGGATCTGAAAGCCGGCCAATTGGTCGGCGCCACGCCGTGGCGTCAGCAGGTCATGCTGATGGTCGGCGTCATCGCCAGCGCGGCGGTCATGGCGCCGGTGATGAATGTGCTGTTGTACGCATACGGCATCGGCGAGCCGGCCCATGCGGGCGTGAAAGCCCTGCCGGCGCCGCAAGCCAACTTGGTCAGATCAGTGGCAGAGGGTATGTTCGGCGGCACCCTGCCGGTCGGCATGATTGGCATCGGTGCGGTTATCGGCGCATTGATCATTATCTTCGATTTGTATTTAAAGCGAATCGGATCGCGCTGGGGCGCGCCGGTACTGGCCGTGGCGGTGGGTATTTATCTGCCGTTGGATGTGTCCACTCCCATTCTGGGCGGCGGACTGGTCGCCGAGTTCGTGGCGCGCTGGCATCGCAGGCACAATGAGCCGGACGATCATGAAAAGCTCGCGCAGAATGGCATGCTGTTCGCCGCGGGACTGATTACCGGCGAAGCACTGGTGGGCATTTTCATTGCAATGTGCATCTGGATCAGCAAAAACCCGGACATTCTGGCCTTGGGCTATCACGCTCCCGCGGCGCAGTGGATCGCGGCGGCGCTGCTGTTCGGAATTTGCTACTGGGTTTTCCGCGTCGGAACGCCGCGCGCGCCCAAGTAATTTGCACGAATCGCGCCATTCGACGAAGCTGATCATCTGCCTCAGCACCGTGTATCTGGTGTGGGGATCGTCGTTTCTGTTCACCAAGATCGCAGTTCAAAACCTGCCCCCGGCATTGTTCGCGGGCACTCGGTTTCTAACGGCGGGCGTGCTGCTCGCGGTCATCGCGAAAATCTATGGCCGCAGCCACTTGCCCGCCGCATGGATCGAGTGGCGCCACGTGACCATTGCCGGTTTCTTCATGGTGTTCATCAGCAATGGCTTGAACACCTGGGCCATGCAATACATCCCGAGCAACCAGTCGGCATTGCTCAACGGCACCTCCGCATTTTGGATTGCCGGACTCGGTGTGTTCGGCCGGCGCGGTCATCCGCTGACACGATCGGCGGTTCTGGGATTGGTGATTGGATTCATCGGCGCGGTGTTGATGTTGATCCCGAAGGGTCCGGTAGTTTCGAAAGGCTCGCTGGCGCAGCTGGGTGTGCTGACCGCTTGCGCTTCTTGGTCCCTGGGCACGCTTTACTACCGCAGCATCAATACTCAATTGAGTTCGATGATGTTCATGGCGCTGCAAATGCTCATGGGCGGCTCGATGCTGCTGGGCTTGGGTCTGGTGCGCGGCGACACGATGCACTGGCCGCCGCATGCGCCCGGAATCATCGCGCTGTGCTACCTGACTTTTCTCAGTTCCGGACTGGCCTATACCGCGTACGGCTGGCTGAGCATGAACACCACACCTGCGATCATCAGCACTTACAGTTACGTCAATCCGGCCATTGCCGCAGTCTTGGGCTGGCTGGTGCTGCATGAGCATCTGTCCGGCCTGCAGCTCATCGGCATGGCGATCATCATCATCGGCGTGTGCATTTTGACGCTGCCCGGCGGGAGCCTCACGGATCCCAAAACTCTGGCGGAGCCTAAGAGCCAATAAGGCTTAACCGCGTTTTCTGATCACTTCGAAGCGGCCCTTGCCGCCCACAAACCATGAGCCGACAAAGCTCACCAAGCTCACCAGAATCGATGTCCAAAAAGCGGCACCGAAGCTCGTCACATGCATGCCCGGCAATATCCATGCGACCAAAGCGACCATGCCGGCATTGATGACCAGCAGAAACAAGCCGAGCGTGAGTATGGTCATCGGCAGTGTCAGCAAAATGGCAATCGGCCGGATGATGGAATTCACCACGCCGAGCAGGATGCCGGCGAGTATCAACGTGGAAGGCGTGTCGATGGAAACACCGGAAACCCACTCGGTCGCCAGCCAAAGTCCCAGAGCGACCAACACTGCGCGTATGAGGAACCCAAGCATTGCCCCCTCCTTACCTGATTTGTCCCCCTGATTTGTCCCACCTGGCGGACACAAGCATAGCAACTCAGATTCGGGGCGCTACCCTAATAATCAAGCCCGCGCAGGGGCGGATCCTTGGGCACTTGTTTTGCGGGTTTTTTCGGGACGGGCGGACTTTCCAGCGTCACTTTGATGCGCGCCATGAACCGTTCCCAGCCCATGCGGATGCTCGCATAGCTTCGGTCCCACTCCGGCGCGTCGGGGATTCCGGACCCCAGCAGCCGCAGCGAAGTTTTGCCCTCGCCCCGGCGTGTATCCAGGATGAAATCGTCCACCGCGGCGCTGTCGCTCGGCGGTGAATCCTTGCCATTGAGATAAATGAGTCGCAGGCGTCGATTCACCTCGAAAATATCGATGTGTGCTTCCCGAGCGCTGCCGGTGCGCTTGCCGATCCGGTACATGCCGCCTTGGCGCGCATCGATCTCAGACTCTTGACCCGACCAAATGCGAATCAAACCCGGCTCGGTCAGTGCTCGCCAAACGCGCGCAACGGGCACGTCGATTTCGACCAAGTGGGCATAGCCACGAGTACCGTTTCGGGTGGATTTTCGGGGTAAACTCATTGCGGACTGCGGACCTCGTAGCGTGGCGATATCTGTAGCTTGACGGAAAACGACTGGCGACGGAGTGCTAGAATCCAATAACAGGGGGACAAGATCCATGGCTTATGTCGATATCGTGACTGCGCTCGCAGTTCTGCAGTTCATTGTGTTCGGCTTCAAAGTCGGCGCCGCCCGGGGACGCTACGGCATCAAAGCGCCGGCCATTACCGGCAACGAGATTTTCGAGCGGCTTTTCCGCGTTCAGCAGAATACTTTGGAACAGTTGATTGCTTTTTTGCCGGGAATATACTTGTTTTCTCGCTACTTCAGCCCCTTGGTGGCGGCAGCCCTGGGTGTGGTCTATTTGGTCGGCCGGGAACTGTACGCCTACACCTACGTCAAAGACCCCGGCAAACGCGATGTCGGCTACGGCATGACCTTCCTGCCCATGGTAATTTTGGTCGTGGGCGGGTTGGTTGGTGCAGTGCGCGCACTTTTTTTTACTTAAAGTTTCATCGAAAAACGCTGGGGTGGCCTTGAGGGCCTGAGATGCTGGCAGCCTAAAGCCCACCAGCAAACCCATTGAACCTGATCCGGTTAGTACCGGCGGAGGGAGCATGGGTAGTCATCATTCCGCGCTAAGTATTCTGTTCCTGTTTGCCGCACTGGCCCTGGCGGCCGGCGCGAATGCCTCGAGCGCCTCGAGCACCTCAGACGGCTCAGACGGCTCAGACGACAGCAAAAATCAACCGCTGGACGAGATCGTCGTCACCGCGACCTTAAGATCGGTCTCTCTGGAAGAGATGCCGGGCAGCGTTTCGGTGCTGACCGGCGCGACTTTGCGTGACGCAGGCCAGCAACATTTCGAGGATGTGCTGCCGCTGGTGCCCAATCTCAATTGGGCCGGCGATACGTCGCGGCCGCGGTATTTTCAGATCCGCGGCATTGGCGAGCTGCAGCAATACCAAGGAGCGCCGAATCCGTCCGTTGGATTCCTGATCGACGATATCGACTTCAGTGGCTTAGGCTCAGCGGCAACGCTGTTCGATGTCGATCACATCGAAGTACTGCATGGCCCGATCACATCGAAGTACTGCATGGTCCGCAAGGCACGCTGTACGGCGCCAACGCCCTCGCCGGCCTCATCTATGTGAAAAGCGCCGATCCTGAAGACACGTTTGGCGGCCGCGCGGAATTCGACGCCGGAGACTACAACGAGCGCTCCTATGGCGCGGTGCTCACGGGTCCCGTGAGCTCGCTGAATTCCGCGTTCAGGCTCGCCGTGCAGCGATCCACCAGCGACGGCTTTTATCACAATGCCTATCTTGATCGCAGCAACACCGACAATCGCGATGAACTTACCTTGCGCGGGAAATGGCGATTTGAACCGAATGAGGACTGGCGCGTCGATCTGACCTTGCTGCGCGCGCAAATCGACAATGGCTACGATGCCTTTGCCATCGACAACAGCCGCACCACGCAATCGGACCATCCCAGCGTTGATCGGCAATATTCCACGGGACTATCGGCTCGATCGACGTACTCAGGACTGGGGCCCGCGACGCTCACCGCCATCGCCACCTATGCGGACACGAAGGTCAACTACGGTTTTGACAGCGACTGGGGCAATCCCAAGTTATGGGCGCCGTACACCGATGACGCTACCGAGGATCAGCTGCGCCATCGCTCGACTCGCAGCCTGGAGATCCGATTGAGCGATACGCCGACGCCGGAAACAGGGCACGGGATCTCCTGGCTCTTTGGCGTGTACGCCTTCGAGCTGCGCGAGTCCTTGACGGACACCAGTGCCGCAACTTATGTGGATCCCTTCGATGCCACGCAGAACTCCGACAGTTTGACCGTCGTGTCGAGCCGCTACCGCTCGCGCAACGGCGCGGTGTACGGGCAGTTGGACGGGAATTTCAGCGAACGAGCGCGCTGGTCGGTGGGATTGCGCGGCGAGCGCCATACCAGCAACTACAGCGACAACACCACGAATCTCGATGCGCCGACGACCACGAACAACTTCGGCCCCGCCGACAATCTATGGGGTGGTCAGGCGTCCATCGATTACACCGTCGCCGACGGCCAGCACGTGTATGCGCTCGTCGCGCGCGGCTACAAGGCGAGCGGCTTCAACTTAGGTCCCGGATTGCCGGCCAACCAGCTGCAATTCGGTCCTGAATCGGATTTGAACTTCGAAATCGGCCACAAAGCACAAATGATGGATGGCCGGCTGCGCATCGACACCTCGTTGTTCTACATGGTGCGCCACAACGAACAGCTGCTCACCGACGAGCAGCTGGACCCGAGCGATCCCAACACCTTCATTTTCTTTACCGGCAACGCAAAATCCGGTTTCAACTACGGCTTGGAGAGCACGCTCAGTTGGACCGCCACGAAGAGCCTGGAGTTCGGCGGATCTCTCGGCCTGCTGCAAAGCGAGTACCGCGGGTTCGTGCAAAACGGCGTGACGCTTCCTGATCGGGGCTTGCCGCACGCGCCCCCCTGGCAGGCGGCTGTCAATGCGACGTGGCGCGACCCACGCGGACCCTATGCCCGCCTCGACCTCACCGGCATGGGTTCCTTTTTTTACGATCTGCCGCCGAACGATACGCGATCCAGCGCCTATGGATTGGTCAACGGAAAGCTGGGTTGGGACGCATCGCGATGGGAGGTGTACCTGTGGGGCCGCAATCTGCTGAACAAGAACTACACCGTGCGCGGCTTCTTCTTCGGCGACGAACCGCCGGACTTTCCCAACAAGCTATACGTGCAATTGGGCGAACCGAGAAACTGGGGGGTGCACTTCACTGTGCGGTTCTAGGGAGCTTTTTGCGCCGGAAACGATCCGTCTTCCGCCAGAAGATAGGCGTCGAGCACTTTGCGCGCGATGGGCGCCGCGGCGGTGGCGCCAAATCCCGCGTTTTCGACCAAGACGGAAATCGCGATCTTCGGGTCGTCGGCGGGTGCGAAGGCGATGAACCACGCGTGTTCGCGTTTGCGCTCATCCGCGTCCTTGTGCTTGAGACTCTCGGTTTGTTTGACGGTGACCACTTGAGCCGTGCCCGTCTTGCCCGCCCATTTGTACTTGGCGCCCGCGCCGGCCACATGCGCGGTGCCGCTCGGCGATACCGCTCCTTCCATTCCATCGAAGACCACGCTCCACTGCTCATCGGTGGCGATGTTGACCGGTTTTGTGAAGGTGGGACTGCGCGGAACGACGATGACCGATCCCGGAGCACGCGTGGCCGCGACCAGGCGCGGTATGGCGACGATTTGACCTCGCTCGGCGATCTCCGCGGCAAAGTGCGCCTGTTGCAGCGGCGTGACGGTGATCGGGCCCTGGCCGATACCCATGCTGATGGTCTCACCGGGAAACCACACCTGATCGGCCTTGCGCTTGAACACCCGCCGCTTCCATTCGGGCGAAGCATACAAGCCGGGTTTTTCGCCCGGAATATCAATGCCGGTCAACTCCCCGTAGCCAAAGGCGCTCATGAACTCATGCATGTGATCGATGCCCATCTTTTCCGCGACCCGGTAGAAATACACGTCGCAGGATCTGGAAATCGCGGTACGCATGTCCACGTCATGATGAACCTCATCGTCCCGATACTTGTTGCTGCTGCCGGGCAGCGTGAAGTAACCCGGGCAATATTGGGTCTGCTGCGGTGTGATGACACCGTATTTTTGAGCGGCCAGCGCATACAGGGGTTTCACGGTCGATCCGGGCGGATAGGCGCCTCGCAGGGCGCGATTGAGCAGCGGCACATCGATGCTGTTCGACAGCGCGCCGTATTGCGCGACCGACAGGCCACGCACAAAATCGTTGGGATCAAAGCCCGGGGTGCTGGCGAGCGCGATGATGTCGCCGGTTTTCGGATCGAGCGCGACCACCGATCCACGCTTGCCCACCAGCGCTTCTTCCGCAACTCTTTGCACGCGCACATCCATCCCAAGGATCAAGTCCTCTCCCGCCACCGGCAGACGAATTTTTAGTTCGGAGGCGTAGCCGCCCTGCTTGTCCACCGGGCGGCCTGCGGCATTCACTTCCAATTCTCTGAATCCCGGTTTGCCGTGCAGCTTCTGCTCGTAAGCACCTTCGACGCCGAGTTTGCCGATCAGGCTGGTGCCGGCGTATTCCGCGCTGTCGATTTGCTTCAAATCCTGTTCGTTGATCGCGCTCACATAGCCGATGGCGTGAACACCCATTTCCCGCAAGGGGTAGTGGCGCGCCAGCCGCGCACGTATGTCCACGCCCGAGAATTGGTAGCGATGCACGGCGAATCGCGCCATCTCCTCCTCATTCAAGAGCAGCTTGACGGGCACGCTCTCGTAAACCTTATGCAGCAGGACGGTGCGGCGTATGTTGCCGACCTCTTCGTTGCGCAGTAATCCAATGCTGACCAACTGCGCCAGCGTGAGGTCCAGGGCCTTGTTGTCGCCGACCTGTTCACGAACCAGTTCGACATTGAAGGCCGGCAGATTGTCCGCCAGTACCACGCCGTGCCGGTCCAGAATCAAGCCCCGGCTGGGCGGGATGGGCTCGGTGCGAATGCTGTTGCCCTGCGAAAGATTGTGGTAGTAGTCGTACTTGAGCACCTGCAGGTAGAACAGGCGTCCCGCAACGGTCAATAACAGCACCGCGGCGATGACGCCGGCGACGATGCTGCGAACGGTAAACAGCCTATTTTCGGCGAAGTAGTTCTTGATCCGCGACTGGCGACTTCTCACCATCGCGGTACCGCCGCTGCTCTAAAGGATCCTGACATGCGGAGATTGTAAGCTACGGCGGCGGCCGCAACCGCTATGGAGTGCGCAAAATTCGATCGCCGGTGTGCTGGATCTGGTAGCGCACCGTCACCATTTCATTGGCTGGAACATCCAGTCGAAAGATAGGCCGGCCGTTCTTGGTGCCCAGCGGATGATCGGCGCGGACCACGCGCGCACCCGCCGGAAGCTGCAGCCTCAACTCGAATTGAACTTCGTTTGGCCGGGCATTGCTGATGACAACGCGATTGGCGGCGGCGACTTTTGCCGATCGCAGGCTCACTCCCGGCACCAGCGGCAGCATATCCGCTGCCGGGTCGATCGAAACCTTCTCCTTCGTGGCTGTTACCTCAACGTCCGGGCTTTCACCCGCGTTGATTTCAACTTCCTCGTCCAACGCGATATCGCGCAGCCCGGACTCATGCTCGAGCAACTTCCGATCTCCAACCGCGCCAAACACCGCGACGCTGCCGGAGGGCAGCGGAAGACCCAGATGATTTGCCGCCGTGTTCTTGGTTCGAAGCAACCGGTGTGCGGGAGCCGAGGCGGCGTCATCCTCATCCGCCTCCACGTCCGCGCCATACACGGTGTTGACCGGAATACTGGAGCGATCCATCAAGCGCACCTGCTTCGATTGGCGGCTGGCCATTGGCGGCTGGCCAGTGTGGTGCGATCGGGCACGCGATACAGTTTCAAATCGCCGAGCTGTTCCTGCTGCACTTTGTTCGCGGTCACGGCAATGTCCTGGAGGGAAGCTGCCCGCATGGCCATCGCCATCGGCGGCGGCGCCTTGAGTGAGTCAGCGTTCAAGCCGCGATCCTTGTAAAGTATCATGGGCTGGTCGCTGGTCGAACCGCGCGGCCAGCATTGCGCCAGGATCGGTGCGCCGATGTCGATCGGTTCAACCTCTCCCTCGCCTTCCTCGCGATTCACCTTTCCTGCGACCACTTGCGTGTGCGCGGATGGAAACCCCACGCCATTCGAATTGGCCAGTGTGACCCAGGCCCCGAGATCCATGCTCCTGCCGTCGGCTGATAGAGTCGCTGTGTAATCGGCGGCCCAATCGAAACCGCGCGACAGATAGGACAGCGTTACTTGTCTGCTCTCCGCGCGCAGGCCGCGCACTTCAACGGACAGGGTTGGGCGTGCGGACAAGCCCGAGACTGGCTCGAAACTAAATGTCTCCGGCAGGCCTGAACAGCGCAGTGCTTCGATGCCCTGCTCCGACTCAAACACCACGCCTCCCGCATCGGACACGAGAGTGCCGGTCAATCTCTCGGTCTTGCCGGTCTTGCGGATCGTGCGCAGCAATTCCACCGGCTTTCCAAGGGTAGCGGCAACCAACGCGGCCGGACTCAACAATCTCGCATCGCGATTCTTTTCGATCACTCCACCCGGAAAGCCGGTGACGATGGCGCTTGCCGGCTCGATGCCATCGGCAACGCCTTCGAAGCGCAGGCGGCTCCTGCCGGCCGGGAGGTGCACAGTGCGTGTTTCGCTGATCAGCGCGAAGCCCTGCAGGCCATTCAGATTGATTGATCCGCCGCTGCGATAGGGCGCGCGATACACGGTGACGATGAGATCCGAGGGTGGCTCCGCCAAAATCTCGGCGGCGGGAACTGGCCGGGCATCGAGCGCGGCGCCGATCGCCAACCCCAACATCGCGCAGACACGCGGCGTTGAGTACATGGCGGCGCTAGTACCGCGTTTCGAAGCTGGCCGTGAGAGTTGCCTTGCCGTTCGCAGGCACCGTCACGGCCCACTCGGCGACTTCAGCACTGGACCTGATGCTCTTTTGACTCTCGGCCTTGATGCTCGCGTCGCCCCATAGGCCCTCCTGGCGCAGTTTCACCACGACGCTGCGCGGCAGCGCGTTGGTCAGTTCGTAGCGCATGTCGGTTTGCCAATCGAAGGTCGCGATGCGCGTGCGTTTTTCGACCACGGCATGCACTTTGACGTCGAAGGCGTCCCCGGTCGCCAGCGACAGCGTCGAGCCCATCGGTGTGTGATCGATGCGGCTCTCGCCGATGAATTGGGGATCGCCGCGTTTATCGCGCATGTAGAAGCGCAAAATTCCGGCCGGCAATTGATCGCCGAGCCCCGCGTGCGCGCTGGTTGAAAAGCTATAGATGCTCTTCGCACTCACCGGCATCTCGGCAGTGCCCAGCCAGCGGTTGCGGAATTCGTAGCCGTGCTCCGCGGGCACGCCATGCACATCGAGGAAGCTGACCTGTTTGGTCTGCAGATTCGCGATGGTGGTGCGGTCCCCGAGCGGATACAGGTAGTAATCACCCAATCGCTCGCGGCTGCCGCTCTCGGTTCCCGGTGTCTGCAATGTCGATCGGCGCAGGGGCGGGCGGTAATTGTTGGCGCCGCCGTCGGCCTGACTCGGCGAACCGGCGACCAGCAGGGTTTGCGCATTGTCATAGGTGGTGCCGCTGGAATTCGTCAGCGTCACCCAACCCTGCACGTCTATTTTGGCATCGCTCTCGTTGTAGAGGGCGACATAATCCGCCTTCCAGCCGAGTCCGGGGGTGAGATAGCTCAAGGTCGCGCGGCGGGTTCCGGCGTGTGCGCCGATGATGCTCACCGACAGGGTTGGCCGCGCTCGCAGATTGTCGGGCACCTTGTTGAAAATCACGCGCACCGGCAGGCCGTCGTCGCGCAGCACCTCGATGCGCTGGCCGATCTTCAAGACCACGCCGCCGTTGGTGGCGAGAACCTGCGCTTGCTCGCGTGTTTCCGCCCCGGTGGCGGGATTGACACGCACAATGGTGATTTCCTGGCCCACGGCCTTTTCCATCAATTTGGCGGGAGTCAGTAAATCGAAATCGAAATTCTGCTCAATGATGCTGATGTCGGCAGCCGCCAGCGACGCGGTTTCCGGCCGAATTTGCCCCGACACCTCGGTAAACTCGATGCGCTGACGGCCTTCCTTGACGTCGATGTCGCGCCGGTCCTGCACCAGTGCCAGATCGTCGGCATAAATCGTGACCGACAGCGCTCGCTCGGCCGCCCACGCTGGGGCAGCCAAGAGCCATGCCGAACACCCGATGCAAAGAAGAACGCGCATGCCCACCTCCGATTCGCCCGTCGCTCAGTGGATGATACTGAGTGTTGTCAGTCTTGAACGGGCGATGGCTGGTTTCGGGGTTGAAAGGCGATCCAATAAGAATCGGCGCGTTTGCCGGCGGATTGTCAGTCAAGGCCGCATCGAGCGGCCTCGAGCGTCATGCAGTTACAGCCGGACGCTTCGCGCGGCGGCCGCCGAACACCAACAGGCTTCCGAGCATCAACGTCAGCGCACTCGCGGCCGTCGCGGGATCCATCTCGGGAGCCTTTGCCACGGGGGAGAATTTATCGACGGTGATTTGGCTGGCCAGGGTGAAGTCGGGGCTGGTAAAAACGCCGGGTTGGCCAAACCGCGTGGTGATTTCGGTGGTGGTGAACGTGACGTCGTTGACGCCGTCCATGTTGAGGGTCAAGAGATTCCCACCGCCAAACCCGTAATTTTCGGTGAGGCGTTCGACCAGTGTGCCATTGAGGAAGCCGGAGATCACCGTCGAGTAGGCGGTAGTGTCCCCGCCGCTGGGCGTGTCTGAACCCAGGTTTTGAATCACCATGCTGTCGAGATCAAAAGCCGTGGTCCGGCTCATCTCAGTGATGAAGGCGCTGTCGAAGCCGGAGGTGTCTAATAACTCAGCGTTGTCTGCGCCGTGCCAATTGAATCCCGCATAGCCGTCGGGCACCGTTCCAGCAGGCAGACTTGGACCGAAGGGGATTATTTGCGAGGCATTGGCGCACAACAGAGGCAGTGTTGCAGCAATCGCCGCTACCGTCAGACGAAGTTCCGTTTTCATGACGATGATCCCCTATGGCTGATTGTTCTAGCAATCAGACGATAGTTGTAAAACAGAGTGCTGGCAAGCGCGACTAACGCTGCGTCGCAGCGCGGCATCTCGCGTGGAGGCTGTTAGCGGATGTCTGCCTGAAAGCGACGGTTGGAGGCGCTTTCCATCCAAGTCTTGACCCGCTGCGCATCGGCGACCCGGGTGTACTTGCCGAAAGAATCCAGGAGCACGATGACCACGGAGCGGCCTTCGATGACAGCCGCCATCACCAAGCACTTGCCGGCCTCAGTGATGTAGCCGGTCTTCTGCACGATGATGTTCCACGTGGGATTGGCCACCAAATTGTCGGTATTGCGGAACTCGACCAAGTGTTTATGCACTCGCACCGCATAGTTCCTGTCGGTCGAATACTCGCGGATGGTGCGATTTTTCGACGCGGCGATCACCAGCTTGGATAAGTCCTCGGGGCTTGCCACGTTTTGGCTCGACAGCCCGGTCGGATCAACGAAGTGCGCATTCGTCATCCCCAAGGCCCTGGCTTTCGCGTTCATGGCGAACACCATGGCCGGCATGCCGCCGGGGTAGTTGTTTCCCAAGGCGTGCGCGGCACGATTCTCGGAAGACATCAGGGCGAGATGCATCAGGTCGCCGCGCGTCAAGGTGGTGCCCACGGCGAGGCGGGAAAACGAAGATTTCGGGAAATCGCGGTCGGCTTCTGTGATCTGGATGGGTTCATCCAACGGTTGCTTCGCGTCCAGCACCACCAGCGCAGTCATCAGCTTGGTGATGGAGGCGATGGGCGCGGCGACATCCGAATTGCGCGAATACAGCACCTTCGAGTCGCTTTGGTCGACGATGAGCACCGAACCGGACCTCAGTTTCGGCTCGCCGGTGCTCTTGGCAGTCGCTTGGAATGCCAGAAAACCAAGGAAAAGACTGGCTAATGCACGTACGGGAAGCCGCCCTGCTGTTGGCGGCGACGTTCGATTGATTGACCGCATTAACCCTCTCTCAACATGAAGAAACCAGGACTAGCTGACCATATGTTAATCACGGCCCGGCGTGATGCAGCCCTAACTTTGCCATTATTCCTACAAAAGTCCAGCACATTCAATCGTTTGCTCCCAGACGTTCAAGCGTTTGCTTCCGCGTTGGGGTTACGCCGCAGCTCTTTATCGCGGTACATCCGGTCGTCCGCGAGGCTGCGTAGGTCGCGCATGTCCTTCGAGTCCTTGGGGTAGCTGACCACGCCGATGCTGACGCTGCAACGAATCATGCGTGAGCGCAGGTCCAAGGTCGTCTTATAGACGTTGTGTCGTACGCGCTTGATCACGGCCTCGGCGACGTCGGGCGAGGCACCCGGTAGCAGTACCGCAAACTCATCGCCGCCGAATCGCGCGGCATGGTCCGTATTGCGGATGCTTCTTTGCAGGCATTGCGCCACCAGCGTGATGGCGCTGTTCCCGGCCTCATGGCCGAAGACATCGTTGATCTCCTTGAGCTTGTCCATGTCGATCATCAGCAGTGCATATGCGCCGCGGTTGCGCTCGCACGCGTTGTGCTCGCGTTGCCACAGTTCGTTGAACATGCGTACGTTGTAGAGTCCGGTCAACGAATCGGTCTGCGCCAGATTCTCGATGCGCTCGCGAGCCTCGGTGATATCCGCCGACAGCGTGGTCGTGAGATAGGCCACCAGCAAAAACGGCGCCAGCTGCCCGACCACTTGGCTGGCATAGAGCAGCGAGATCACATCCAGACCGGGCGTCGTCATCGCCAGCAGGAGGTGACATATCGCGATGGCTGCCACTTGCAGCAGAGTTACCACGCGGCCCAAGGTCAATGCGCTCAAGATAATGGGCAACAGGTACAGATTGAACAGCGGGCTGCCGCCCTTGCCCGTAAACCACAGTACGCAGGTGATGAAGATCACCATCGACCAGGACTCGATCAGCAGCTTGGTGCGGCTGCGGCCCGGCAGGAAGCGGCGGCCGCGAAAGCCAACGATGGCCAGCGAGAAGGCTGCGAGCAGCCCGATCACCGGCCAAGTCTGAGCCGTCAGCGCACCGGACCAAACGAGCACCAAGGCAGCGAGCGCCAAACACAGTATCTCGATGGAACGCGTGCTGCGCATCAATGGAGTTGCGCCGTGGTCGACACCGCGCCCGGCCGGGTCGTGGGCGATACTTTCAATTCCTCGAACGCGCGTTTGACGTCAGGATCGCGCTGTAGCAGCGGCGCATCCGCAGGCGGCGGAATCGCCGGTGGTTTGGGATCGCGTTCCAACTCGATGTCGGGCGCAATGCCGCGATGATTGATGGACACGCCGGAGGGCGTGTAATAGAGCGACGTGGTCAGCTTGACGGCGCGATCGTCGGACAGCGGGATGATGGTCTGCACCGAGCCCTTGCCGAATGTCGTACGCCCCATGAGTTTCGCGCGATGCTGATCCTTCAGTGCGCCCGCGACAATCTCCGCCGCCGACGCTGAGCCGCCATTGACGAGTACAACGATGGGAGCGCCATTCAAAGCGTCCCCCGGCGTCGCACTCATTTCGAATTTCGAGTCGGGTGTTCGCCCCTTGGCGGTCACTATGACGCCGCTATCGAGGAAGGTGTCGGCAACAGATACCGCCGCTTCGAGAACTCCGCCCGGGTTGTCGCGCATGTCGAGCACCAGCCCTTTGAGAGGTGCGCCATTGCGTTTGCGCAAATTCTTCAGTGCCGCGTTCAAGTCATCGCCGGTGGTTTCGCTGAACTGAGAAATCCGCGCATACCCGTAGCCGGACTCCAGCATCTCAGCCCTGACGCTGTGCAGCTCGACGCGCGAACGTTTCAGCGTGAACAGCATCGGTTCGGCGTTGCCCTCGCGCATGATGCCGATCTTGACCGATGTTCCTTCGGCGCCGCGCATGCGGCCGATGGTATCCGCCAAAGTGCTGGTATTTACGGGGATGCCGTCGATCGTCACAATGACGTCGCCGGAGTGAATTCCCGCCAGGGCCGCGGGCGAACCCTCGAAAGGCGCGATGACGACGACCTGCTCATCCTCGATCGACAACTCGATGCCGACTCCCGAATAGCGGCCCGAACTGCTGATCTTGACCTCGTCGTATTCGTCGCCGTCGAGATAGGCCGAATACGGATCGAGCGATGCCACCATCCCGCGGATCGCCGCCTGCAGCAGCTGATGGTCATCCACGGGATTCACATAATCATGCTTCACCCGCTCGAGCACAGCGGCCAGCATGCGGGCGTCTTGCCAGGGCAGATCGGCGCCGAGAGCGGTCGGCCTGTCCGCCAGGACGCCGTGTGTCAGCCCAAGCGCGAGGCCAATGGCGATCCCGACGGCCAAAAGTACAGCGTTACCGGATTTCTTGATCATCAGTACCGGGAAGCATACGTGCGGCGGCGATTCGCCGCCAGCCGCTGCGAACAGTGTCAAATCGGCGTCAGCGGCGTTTCGCTAGGGGTTTGTCTTCAGCCAGGCCTTGGGATCGACGGTCTTGCGACCTTCGCGTATTTCGAAGTAAAGCTGCGGATTGGCGCCCTCGGTGTCGCTCAAGGCGGCGATCACGTCTCCAGGCGAGACCCAGTCGCCCACGGATTTGTAGAGCACCTCGGCGTGACCGTACAGGGTCATGTACCCGCCGCTGTGACCGATGATCATCAACAACCCTAAGCCCTGAAGCCAATCCGCGTAGACCACGCGGCCGAAGAAAGCAGCCCGTACCTTTGCCCCGCGCGTGGTGTCGATCATGACACCGTTCCAACGCACGCCGCCCGCTGAATTGTCCCGCGGCGCCTGGTAGCGCGTGCTCAAGCGGCCCTGCACCGGCCACGGCAGTTTGCCGCGCATGTGATCGAAGCTCTGCGAGGGGTCGACCGGAAAATCCTGCAGCATACGGGCCAGATCTGCGACCAGCGTTTCGACCGCCTGCTCTTCGCGCTTTAAATTCCCCAGTTCCTGGTTGCTGCTCGCCAGTTTTTTCGTCAATGCCGCGACAGCGACCGAGCGCTCCGCGCGCGCGTGCTGCAGTCCGGCGATCTCTTTCGTGGCATCATCCTCGAGCGTCTGCAAGTCTCGCGATTGACGCTCAATCTCCGCGACCAATTGCTGCAATCGTGTTTCCTCGTCCTGAATGGAACTGATCTTCCGGCTGCGCTGTTCGGCGAAGTAGCCATAGTAGGCAAGCGTCCGTCCCAGGCTCGCCGGATTGCTTTGATTCAAGAGCAGCTTCAGTTCCTCCTGGCGGCCGATCATGTACGCGGCCTGGGCCTGGCCTGCGAGCGACGTTCGCTCCGACTGCAGCGCGTTTTGATTGCGCGTTTGTTCGGCGCGCAATTCCGCGCGGTGCCGCTCTGCGACCGCTTCCGCCGCGCGCAGTTCCTCCACGCGTTGACGCTTCGCGGCAATGACCAGTTCCGTCTCGCGCACGCGCGCGCTCAAGGAGTCGCGTTGCGCCAGCTGCGTACCCATTCGATTGGTGAGTTCGGCAATTCGCGCGCGTACGGCCGCGAGTTTGGCTTTCGCCTGCGCCGAATCCGCGGGTTCGGTAACGGCGCCCTGGCCGCTCGCGCACAGCATGAGGGCCAGGACCGTACTCATGCGGAGCGATTTATAGCGTCGATTCATTGCAGGGTATTCATCCTTCGCCAAGCATACAAGCCTTGTGCCCGCTGCTATACTTGCGCGCCCAAAAACCCCATTGTGCGAGCCGCATGCAGCGATTGTTAGAGTTCATTGGCCATCATCCGTACCTGGTAGCCGCGGCGGTGCTGGCCGCCATCGTCGTGGTCGTTTACGAGCTTCGTGCACGGGTGCAGGCATTCGCGGCATTGAGCGCCGCGCAGGCCGTCAGGCTCATGAATCAGGGCGGCGCCCTCGTCATCGATCTTCGCAGCAAGGACTCATTCGATGCCGGGCATATCGTCGATGCGCGCAACGTGCCGGCTGCGACGCTCGAATCGCAGGCCGACTCGTTGAAGAAGTGGCGCGATAAGAACGTCATTACTTATTGCGACAACGGCCACAACGGCGCGAGCGCCGCGCGAGCGCTCATCAAACTTGGGTTCACCAAGGTGTTCAATCTTCAGGGCGGGCTCAATGGCTGGGTGAAGGACAACTTGCCGCTGACGAAAACGGCCGGGGGTAAGAGCAGTTCGAAATGACTCAGCCGGTCGTCACTCTATACGTATCGGACTGGTGTCCGTACTGCCAGCGGGCCAAGAGCCTGCTGACTCAGAAACAGGTGATTTTCGACGAAGTCAATGTTGACGACGATGCGAAATTTCGCGAGGAAATGACTGCGCGCAGCAACCGCAATACGGTTCCGCAGATCTTTATTGGTGACAAGCATGTCGGTGGGTGTGACGACCTTTTCGCACTGGATCGCAGTGGAGAGCTGGATCGGTTAATTCGGGGGGCAGAATGAACGAGGTTAGAACGGCGGAATCCGAGGCCAATTTGGGCCCACAATTGAGTTTGCAGACCGTTTACTTGAAGGACTGTTCCTACGAGTCGCCGAATGGTCCGCGCTTGCCCACCAACCAAGCCTGGGAGCCGAAGTTTCAGCTGAATATGAACACCTCGGCGGAAGAGCTCTCGCCCGACGCGCGCGAAGTATTGCTGACCGTCACGGTTGAGGCGAAGCAGGGCGACGCGACCCTGTACCTGGTGGAGGTCAAGCAAGCGGGTGTGTTTTCCATTACCGGGGCCAGCGGCGAGGAATTGAAACGCCTGATCGGCAGCTTCTGCCCCAGTGTGCTGTTTCCCTATGCGCGGGAAGTGATTTCGGATTTGATCGTCAAGGGCGGATTTCCGAATTTCCTGCTGCCGCTGGTCAATTTCGAGGCGTTGTTCGCCCAGGCGCAGCAGTCTCAGCAGCCGACACTGGTGAACTAGAAGCCCGCATGAACCGGCATGCGGAGCCGATGGCGGTCATCGGTGCCGGCTCCTGGGGCACGGCACTCGCCATTCTGTTGGCACGGGAAGGGCGCCTTACCCAATTGTGGAGCCGCGACGCCGCGCAGCGCGATGCGATGCGCAGCGCGCGCCGCAATATGCGCTATCTGCCGGATGCCGCATTCCCGGAATCACTGCGGGTGGCGGCTGATCTGGGTGAGGCGCTGCAGGGCGCGCGCGATGCACTGATCGCCGTGCCTTCGCACGCCTTTCGTGCAACCCTCGAAGGAATTCGGCCGTATTTGGCACCTCACACACGGATTGCCTGGGCGACCAAGGGATTCGAGATCGCGAGCGGATTGTTGCCTCACCAGGTTGTGCGCGAAGTCTTGGGCGCAACGCCCGGCGCCGTACTGTCGGGCCCGACATTTGCCAAGGAAGTCGGCGCTGGATTGCCGACCGCAATGACCGTCGCCTCGCCCGATGAGCACTTCGCCAAGGAGCTCGCGCTCGAGCTATCGGGGCCCAGTTTCCGCGCTTACATCCAGACCGACATCATGGGCGTGGAGGTCGGCGGTGCGGTGAAGAATGTCATCGCCATCGGCTCCGGCATTGCCGACGGCATGGGATACGGCGCCAATACCCGCGTGGCGCTGATTACGCGCGGTCTCGCAGAAATGATGCGATTGGGAGTCAAGCTCGGCGCGCAACGCGAAACTTTTATGGGACTCGCGGGACTTGGAGACTTGGTGCTGACATGCACCGATGATCAATCGCGCAACCGCCGTTTCGGCATGGCGCTGGGCCGCGGCGAATCACCAGCTCAGGCGCAAAGCACCATTCATCATGTGGTCGAGGGTGTATCGGCGGCGCGCGCCGTGCACCAAGTGGCGGAGCGACTGGGTGTCGATATGCCGATTTGCCGTGAAATTTACGGGATCATGTATGAGAACAAACCAGCGCGGGCCGCGGTGCAAGCGCTGATGGGACGAGAGGTGCGTTCGGAGACCGAGTGACCGCCTGTGAATCTAATCCAGATAAATTGCCGGTTTTCCCTGCTTCCGCGAAGTAGCCACCCTCGTGCTAACCTTTCAAGATATGCGCAACACCACACTTTTCGCTCTTTTAATCATGTGTTCCTTCAGTGCCGCCGCCAAGGCGCCGGAGCCGGTCGCCTCGAGGATTGCCGCCCAGAACGCGCTTTTCGAGGAGCAATACCAGTCGGATCTCAAAAGACATCCGGAGCGTGCAACGGCCATCGGCGACTACCGATACAACGATCGGCTCGAAGACTATTCTCCGGCCGGATACCAGCTCCAGCAGGCCCTTGACGAAGACTACCTCGCCCGTTTGGACGCAATCTCGACGGCGGGCTTTCCGGAACAGGACCATCTGTCCCATGAGGTCATGCAGCGGGCGCTCAAGCAGCGGCTGGCGAACTTCAAGTTCAAAGAATATGAGATGCCGGTGAATCATATGGAAGGCCCGCAGACGCGACTGGCGGACATGCCGCTCTCGGTGCCTCTGGATTCGGTCAAGCACTACGAGGATTACATCGCGCGTCTGCACCAGATCCCGCGCGTGTTTTTGCAAACCGAGGATGTGATGCGTGCGGGAATGAAGGACAACCTGATGCCCGTTCGATTTCTCATTGAAAAAGTGCCGGCGCAGTGCGAGGGAATCATCGCCGCAAGCCCGTTTTTGTTGCCGACCAAGAAATTTCCCGCCGGCATCTCGTCCGAAGATCAACAGCGTTTGACCCAGTTGATTACCGCCGCCGTCAACGATGAGGTCATTCCCGCGTACAAAGGCTTTGCAGCCTTCGTTGCGACGGAGTACGCACCCCAAGGCCGCTCAACCCTGAGCATCACGTCGCTGCCGGGCGGCAAAGAACGCTACTTGAACGACATTCGCAGCCGCACCACGATCAGCACTTTGAGCCCCGAAAAGATCCATGCGATCGGTTTGCACGAGATCGAACGCATCCAAGGCGAGATGCTGGTTATCGCCAAGTCGCAGGGCTTCGCGGATGTGGCGTCGTTCCGCGATTCATTGAAAACCAATTCCAAGTACATTCCGAAGTCGTCCGAGCAGATTCTCGATGATTTCCGCAAATATATCGCGCAAATGCAGCCGAAACTAGCCGATTTGTTCGGCTACATTCCCGGCTCGCCGGTCACCGTCGAGGCGATTCCGTCCTTCCAGGCAGGCGCGGCCACGCATTACCAAACCGGTACTCCTGATGGCAAACGCCCGGGACGCGTGAGCGTCGCAACCTCCAACTTCGAGCATCGCTGGCTCGTCGATGATGAAGCCACCGCTTACCATGAGGGCATTCCGGGGCATCACATGCAATTGTCGGTGGCGCAGCAGATGACGAGTTTGCCGAAGTTTCGCCAGCATGCCGGCAACTCCGGCTACACGGAGGGATGGGCGTTGTATTCCGAGCAGCTCGGCAAGGAGGTTGGATTCTACCAAGATCCGGTCAGCGACTACGGCAGGCTCAGCAGCGAGTTATTCCGCGCGGTGCGCTTGGTGGTGGACACGGGTATTCATGCGCAAGGCTGGAGCCGCGATCAAGTGGTCGAATTCTTCCGCAAGTATCAGCCGGTCGATGAACCCACCATCCAGTCGGAAACGGATCGCTACATTGCCTGGCCTGCTCAGGCGCTGTCGTACAAGCTCGGCCAGCTCAAGTTTCGCGAGCTGCGCAGCCGCGCGCAACAGCAATTGGGCTCGAAGTTCGACATTCGCAGTTTTCACGATGAGATGCTGAACGGCGGCGTGCTGCCGCTCGATCTGCTGGACTCGCGCACCAACAGCTGGATACACCTGCAGAAAGCCGCGGTTAAGACCACGGTTAAAACCGCCGCAAATTGAAACGGCAATACACGGCCTGGCCGCTTGGGCCCAGCCGTGTTATCCCGAAGTTGGGCCCAGCCGTGTTATCCCGAAGACGACAACACGAACTGATTGCCGTCGGGGTCTTTGAACTTCGCGAACTCGCCCCAGGGCTGCTTCTCAGGCGGACCTGAGAACTCGACGCCACGGGCGGTGAGTTGTCGATACGTCGCACTGACGTCATCGCAGGCGAATGACCCGTTGAAAAACCCTCCGATGCGGCTCTCATGCCCATCCGGGGTGAACAGCACGACACGAGTCGGCGAATTCGCGATGCGCAGCTCGATCCAGCGCTGCTTCGCGTCGAACACCTGATCCGTCGCCACTTCGAATCCGAGTTTCTCGGTATAGAATTTTAGTGCGCGATTCTGATCGCGGGTCGGAATGCTGACGAATTTGACCTGTGTGATCATCGAAGAACCCTCCCTTCAAAGATACTGTGCGATGTGAGGATAATTGACCATTCATACGACGCTCAATAGTGACTGCCGGCGCACAGTAGTGATAATTGGTATAGTAATTAATAATGCAGAACCTTTCTTTGGATCGCTACGTGATCGATGTCCTCATGCCGGACCTGGTCGGACATGACCGGCGTCCCGCCGTTTTCATCGTCTATCTGTATTTATTGCGCTGTGCAGCAACGGCCAAGCGGGACACTTTCTCGGTCAGCTTGCAGACTATCGCCACCAAAACGGGCTTG
>Ga0193726_1000776_pt1 | contig 29551 bp, 30 predicted proteins | sample H2c1metaG_FD_144928 | JGI IMG/M metagenome (GOLD analysis project Ga0193726, IMG submission 144928) | Soil microbial communities from a riparian zone of the East river system, Colorado, United States - H2c1 | ecosystem: Environmental > Terrestrial > Soil > Riparian zone | place: USA: East River... | reverse complement strand
TAGGAATTGCTGTCAGGTAAATACGACAAGTGGTATCCGGGTAAACCTGACAACATGTAGCGAAGCCGCGACAGCTATACGCCTACCGAATCGGGATGGCCCCTTGTTTCCCTTCGGAGGCGGGCTCGGCGGGTGTTTTTCGACCAACCCTCAATTCGATCTGTCCGGCGGGCACGGCCGGGTGAACGAATATTTCTTGCCCGCAAAGGCCGAGCGTTATGAGCGCCTTCAACAGCCTGTCTGCCGCTCGTGGAATACGCCCGGCCTGTGCTTCCGCCTGATTGACAGTTGCTTCGATTCCGACAGGATAGCCGCCGGTATATGCGACCTGATTCACTCCCTCGCACTTCCACCCCGAAGCAACAAACACAGCCTTGAAGGCTTCGGCGAATCGGCATCCCTCGAGGTCATTCAGGATGCAGACGACGGTGATCCTTTGTCCGCGAAACGGCGAAAGACTTTGCATGAGCGCGTTTCCCTGAGCCGGGGAAAGCCGTCTGTCGGTTTGTTGTCCTTGAGACGCGTCTGCTTCCCGTCCGGCTTCTCCTGCCTTTTTTTTCAATTCCTCGACTTCCGCCGCATGGAATGCCTGCGCCTCATCCATTTCTCTTTGACGCTTCTCAGCCGTGGCGCTTTCGGCAATGCCTCTCAAGGTATCCGCTCTCCCGCTATAGATGAATGCAAGAATCTCGCTCAGAGCCAGCAAGAAGATGAATACGAATCCGGCGACGTGGAGCCACCAATGCCAGTGAGCGGTCGACTCCAGTGAGTCCCATCCTGGGAGAATAGTCATGGCCATGCAAACCTCCTCATTGCCCGGATAAAACGCCGAATCTTCCTATTCGAATATGAAACTATGAATGGGGACAAAACAAAAACCGCCGAAGGCGAGTTCTTTTTGTGTAATTGCGTGTGCTGCCCATGCTCCCAAAGGAGCATGGGCAGCTCTCAAGCCACGTTCACGTCTGGAGTGGCGTGCGGGCGCGCCGGGCGCGCCTTCGTCCTACTTACGAACCCGCAACGATGACCAATTCGTTCTTGACGGATTTGACCCCGGGCACTTTGGCCACGACCTTGGCCGCCTTTTCGCGGCGTGCCCGCGTATCGGCGGTTCCGTAGAGCGTCACCGCGCCTTCCGAAGCCGTGGCGTCGATAGCCAGAAACTTCAGCGCCGGATCGGCGCCCAGCGCCGATTTGATCCGACCGACAAGAAGCTTGTTTTCGTCGATCTTGGGGGCCTCGACGATTTTGGGAGGTTCCGCGGGTTTCGCCACCTCGATCGTCCCTTCGACAGGCTTGGGCGCCTGCGCGGTTGGCGCCTCGGCAACCGGGCCGCTGCTTTTCTCGCTCTTCCACAACGATTGGATCTGATCGCACGCGCCCAAGCCCACCACCAGCGCGCCCGCAGTCACGGCTGACAAGGCGCCGCGCCCTTTCCTGCTCAATTTCATGATTCGCTCCATGGATAAAAGTTACTCCCCTCAGACATGGGACAATTCTAATAGTTTCCCGGAATGATTCGCACGCGTTCTGAAAACCACCTGCCCGAGACGCTGTCGCCGCCGCCCGACATTCGCAGTCCGCGCTACACTTGTCTCTGACACAATTCGAAGAAAACCTGCCGGCGCTTCCTCAATGACTCATCCGCTAAACCTCGACCCGAGGCTCGCAGCGCTTCACGCTGCGGAGTATCCACGTTTCTCCGATGCAGAAATGGCGCGGCGCCGCTCGGCGCTGGCGCACGTTATGGAGGTGGCGGAAGTCGACCATCTGCTCATGTGCGGCGAACAGCGTGCCGGCACCGGTGTCGCCTGGCTCACTTCGTGGCCGACTACGGTCGAGGCCTATGTGATCGTCGCGCCGGGCGAACCGCAGGTGATGTACATGGAGTGGTACAACCACTGGCCGCTTGCGCGGAAACTCGCGCGCGACACCGAAGTGCGCTGGGGTGAGCATCACGGCATCGACAAGACGATCGCCGACCTCAAGTCGCGCGGCGCAAAGCGCATCGGCCTGATGGGCGCCCTGGGCCTCGCGAAATGCAGGAAGCTCGAAGCCGTGTTCGGACCTCTCGTCGATCTCAACCGCGAGTACGTGCGCCTGCGGCTGGTGAAGTCGCGGGAGGAAATCGACTGGATGCGCATCGCGGCGGCGCTTTCCGATCTCGCGATCGAGGGCTTGCGGCGCGAAGCGCGACCCGGCATGACCGAGCGCGAGTTGGGCGGCATCTGCGAAGCGGCCTATCACCCGCACGGCGGGGTGACCTACATCCACTATTTTCTTGCAACGCCGATGTCGAACCCCGAGTACTGCGTGCCGCGGCAGTTCGAATCGACCCGCAAGCTGCGTCCGGGCGACGTGATCGCCACGGAGATCACGGCCCAGTTCTTCGAGCATCCGGGGCAGATCCTGCGCACCTTCACCGTGGCGGCCGAACCCACACCCCTGTTCCGGAAGCTCCACGAGACGGCGGAAGCGGCGTTCGACGCAGTAACAGGCGTGATCCGCCACGGCACCACCATGCGAGAGATCATCGACGCCGCAGGTGTCATCGAAGACGCAGGATTTACCGTCTACGACGACCTGATGCACGGCTTCGGCGGAGGCTATTTCCCGCCGGTGCTCGGCTCGAAGAGCCGGCCTGCCGGACCGCTTCCGGAAATGACCCTGGAGGCCGGGATGACCTGCGTGGTTCAGCCGAACGTCGTGACTCCGGACCAGAAGGCCGGCGTACAGGTCGGTGAGCTCGTGCTCGTCACCGAAACCGGCTTCGAGCGCATGCACGGCGTCGAGCGCGGTCTTTTCCGGATCGGCTGAGAGTGGAACGAGCGGGCGGGCTTCCGGACCTCCCGGATCAGGCAGTCACAGAGAGCTCGGCTCAGGGAACCTTGATTGCATTTCCGTAGCAGGTGAAGGACTGCGAGCCGAAGGAAAAAAATCCTTTGTCGCCGTAGCACGCGACATTGATCAATCCATTCGCATCCAGCGCCGCCGCCTTGTCCTGCATCGCGGCGATGCCGTCCTCTGGCGAAGAATACGTGGGCACCCAGAACGGGGGACGCCAGGTTTCGACCCACAGGCGCTTGACGGTTTGGTATTCGCCTTGCCTGAGTTGCGCCGGATTGTAGACCTTCACGTCCTCCGCTTTCAGGGTCGCGCACCCGAAGAGCGTTACGCCCCAGGCCGCAAGGCATAGGGATGCAATCCGTTTTCTCATGGGTTCGAAGCAGCGCACGACCGCCGCATTATATGCCCGCGCGCTGCTACGCGGGCCGCAAGCCGTCCTGGCCGAGCACGTAGATGCGGTCAGTCGTGCGCGCGGCGGCCGAGGAATGGGTCACGAGTATCCCGGCGGCGCCTTCGCCTTTCACGCATTCGCGCAGCAGAGCGAGCACGTCGCTTGCGCTTTCCGGGTCGAGATTGCCGGTCGGTTCATCGGCGAACACCAGGCGCGGCTTGTGGACCAATGCGCGCGCGATCGCCACGCGCTGCATCTCGCCGCCCGAAAGCTCGTGCGGCATGCTTTCGCCGCGCTCGCCCAGTTTCACCGAATCGAGCAGCGCGCCGACCCGCGCGCGCATGGGCTTCTTCCCGATGCCGTTCAGCGCGAGCGGAAGCGCGACGTTCTGCGCCACAGTCAGGTAAGGCAGGATGTGAAACGCCTGGAAAACGAATCCCATGTGCTTGCGGCGAACCAGGGTGAGCGCATCGTCGCCGAGCGTGCACAGATCCGTCCCGTCGAAGAGTACCTGTCCGGAATCGGGCCGGTCCAGTCCGGCTACGAGGTTGAGCAGCGTCGATTTTCCGATCCCCGATTCCCCCATCACCGCGACGTAGTCGCCTGCGGCAAGGTCGAAGCTGATGTCTCGCAGCACCGTCTTTGCGCGCGGACCCGAAAAGGACTTGGAAAGGCTCTTGATAGCCAGCACTAGGCGAGGTTACTTGCGCACGGGGCAGCAGGCAAGCACAGCCCTTACAGCCCTCACACTCCCAGGTGGCGCCGGTGCAGCGCGGGCTGGGCGCGCAGCTCGGCGCTGGACCCATCGTATACAGCGCTGCCTTTGACCAGGATCACGATCCGGTCGGCGATCGCGGAAACCGCGCTGAAGTTCTTGTCCACGATGATGGTGGCGATCCCGGCTTCCTTGATCGACTTGACGATGCGCCAGATCTCGCGCGCGACCAGCGGCGCAAGGCCCTCGGTCGCTTCGTCCAGGATGAGGAGCTCCGGATGGGTCATCAGCGCCCGCCCGATGGTCAGCATCTGCTGCTCGCCTCCGGAGAGCTGGCCTCCGCCGTGGTCCAGGCGCTCCGCCAGGCGCGGAAATGTTTCCAGGACGCGCTCGAGCGTCCAGTCGCGAGCGCCGTTCGGGCCCGGCCGGGCCGCCATAACGAGATTTTCGCGCACCGACAGATTGGGAAATATGCCCCGGCCCTCCGGTACGTAGGCGATTCCCGAGCGCGCGATCTGGTGAGGTTCCGCTCGCGTGACGTCCCTGCCCTTCACTCTGATTTCTCCACGCACTTCCCCGACAGGCGGGCGCACCAGGCCCAGCATGCTTTTCAGGAGCGTGGTCTTGCCCATGCCGTTTCGGCCCATCAGACCCACCGTTTCGCTGCGCCCCACCGCGAAATCGATTCCGTGCAGAACGTGGCTCACGCCGTAATGGGCGTGGATTCCTCTGGCTTGCACGAGAGCCTCCCTCATACCGCATCCTCCGATCCCAGGTATGCCTCCTGAACTGCAGGGCTGGATCGGATCTGCGCGGGAGCCCCCGATTCGAGCACCATGCCGTTCACCATCACCGTGAGCACGTCGGCGACGGCAAACACCGCGTCCATGTCGTGCTCGACCAGCAGCACGGCATGATCGGCGGCCAGCTTCCTCAAGAGCGCGACGATACGCACCGATTCTTCCGAGCCCATTCCGGCGAGCGGCTCGTCGAGCAACAACACCCGGGGTCTGGTGGCAAGCACCATGGCGATCTCGACCTGGCGTTGTTCGCCGTGCGAGAGTTCTGCGACCGGTACAGAGCCTCTTCCGTCGAGCCCGACGGCGGCGAGGGCGCGCTCGGCGGCGGCGTTCACCTCCCGGTCGGCGAGCGCCGGCCGAAAAAACCGCATCGACCCTGCCAAGCGGGACTGTGCCGCGAGCCGGCAATTCTCGAACGCGGTCAAGGGAAGAAAGACGTTCGTCTTCTGGTAGCTGCGCCCCACGCCGAGCCTGGAAATCCGGTGCGACGGAAGCCCGGTGACGTCGCTTCCTTCCAGGAAGATGGAGCCGGAGCTCGGGTGGAGGTCGCCTGAAAGCATGTTGATCAGCGTCGTCTTTCCCGCACCGTTCGGGCCGATCACGGCGTGAACCTCGCCCGTGCGGCACTCGACGGACACGTCTTTCACCGCCACCAGTCCGCCGAAACGGCGCGTGAGCTCCCGCGTGCGCAGGACCGCCGCTTCAGCCACCGATTCCGCCCTTCCGGTTGCGCAACACCGCGATCATGCTCACGAGGCCATTGGGCAGCAGCAGCGCCGCAAGCACGATGAAGCCGCCCATCAAGAGCTGCCAGTGCTTCCCGAAATCCACCCCGCCCGCAGAGGGCAGGCTCTGCAGGCCGAGTTCGAGCAGCATCCAGATCGCCGCGCCGATCGCCGGGCCGACGAGGGTTCCCATGCCGCCGAGGATCACCATCATCATCACCGCCGCGGAAAGGTGCCAGCCGAGCATTTCCGGATTGACCACCCCGAACTGCACCGCCGAGAGATAGCCGGCAATGCCCGCGAGCGCCCCCGAGATGACGAAGCACGCGAGTTTGTAGCGGAAGGTCGGATAGCCGAGGGACAACATGCGCTGCTCGTTCACGCGTATGCCGGCCAGCACCCGGCCAAAGGGCGAGCGCAGGATCAACCGCAGCAGCGCGTACGTCAGCACGAGCAAGACCAAAGCGAGGTAATAGACGTGGGTGAAGTCGTCCAGCCTGAAAGGCTGCCAGTCGCCGATTTTCGCGACCGGCCGCACATCGATGTAGATGCCGTCGCTTCCGCCCGCGATCTTGGTGTCGAAAAAGAGGAAAAACAGCATCTGCGCGAACGCGAGCGTCACCATGATGAAATAGACGCCGCGGGTACGCACGACAAAAAAACCGATGACGAGCGCGAGCAGCGCGCTGGCGGCGACCGCCAGGGGAAACGAAGTCCAGAAATTCGCCGCCTGGTATTGCGGCGTGAGAAGCGCGAGCGCGTAACCCGCGGCGCCGTAGAAAGCGGCGTGGCCGAAGGAGACGAGCCCGGTGTACCCCAGCAGCAGGTCGAGGCTCATCGCAAGGATCGCCATGATCATGATCTTGGCGAAGAGCTGCACGTAGAACTTGTCGGCCGCGAGCGGAAGCACCGCGAGCGCGACGACCACGACGAGGAATGCGGCGATTGCGATGCGGTGCGCGTTCACAGCCGCCGGCCGTAGATGCCTTCCGGCCGCCAAAGCAGTATCACCGCCATGAGCAGATACACGGTCATGCTCGAAAGTTCGGGCAGGAGCTTCAGCCCGCCGATCTCAAGATGCAGGACCTTTCCGAAGGTGTCCACCAAGCCGATGAGAAGCGAGGCTACCATCGCGCCCTTGACCGAGCCCATTCCGCCGATCACGATCACCACGAAACAGACGATCAGCACCTGGTTGCCCATCCCGGGAAATACCGCCGAAACGGGGGCAGCGATCATTCCTGCCAATCCGGCGAGCGTGATTCCAGCGGCGAACACCACGCGGTATACGAGCTCGATATTCAGGCCGAGCGACTGCACCATTTCGCGGTTAGCCGCCCCCGCGCGGATCGTCATACCCAGCCGCGTTTTCTGGATCACCCAGACCATGAGTCCCGCGACGAGAAGGCAGACGGCGGAGATCCAGAGGCGATAGACCGGATAGGAGAGATTTTCGGTAAGCGGGATCGATGCCGAAAGAATTGCGGGGATGGAGACGCCATGAACGTCGTCGCCCCACAGGATGCTCCGCGTCTCTTCGAACACGAGGATAAGCCCGTAGGTGAGCAGCACCTGGTACAGGTGGTCGCGCTTGTAGAGCCGCTTGATGAGGAGCCACTCGAGCACGAGGCCGATAGCGACCGTCAGCGCGATCGCCGCCGGAAGCGCCACCCAGAAACTTCCAAGCTTCTCCGAAAGCGACCAGGCGAAATAGGCCCCGATCATGTAGAAGCTGCCGTGCGCGACATTGATCACGCCCATGATGCCGAACACGAGCGTGAGACCGCTCGAAACGAGAAACAGCAGCAGGCCGTACTGTACCCCGTTCAAGACCTGGATGAGGAAAGTGAAAAAATCCACGCGAGAGTCCGGGGCTGAGGCTAGAGGGCTGGAGAGTTAGACGCCGGGGAGCCGGAGGTTGGGGAGCTGGAGGCTGGAGAGCGTAGCGAAATCGACGGTGCGGAAAAAGAAAAAACCGGCTCGCGCCGGCTTTCTTTCGATTTCAGAAAGAATCCAAAGAAATCCTGGATCGTTCGCTCCTGCGTGCGTCCGCCACGGCTCAGCGCATATTGCAGGCGCTGATCGAGCCCGGGTCGTCGTCCAGGCCTCGCACCGCGACACTCGAATACTTGTTGTCCACGCCCGTCACTTTGCGCAGATAAATATCTTGGACCGGGTTGTGAGCCTTGGAAAGATGCCATTTGCCGCGCGGGCTGTCGACCGTCACCTTCTCCATGGCCGTGATGAGATCTTTCTTCCTCGACACATCGCCGTTCACGGCTTTCAGACCGGCGGCCAGCAGCAGTCCGGTGTCGTAACCCTGCACCGCGTATACGGCCGGTTGCAGCTTGAAAGTCTTCGCATAGGCGAGCCGGAATTCGTTGTCGCGCTTGGTATTCAAATTGTCGGCGTAGTGGAGCGCCGTCTCCACGCCCTGCGCAGCGCCGCCCACGGCTTCGAGCACGCCGTCGGTCAGAAAGCCCGGGCCTACCAGCGGAATCTTGTCCTTCAATCCCGCCTGTGCGTAGTCCCTCAGGAATTTGGCCGCTCCGCCTCCGGCGAAGAACGCGTACACGGCATCCGGCTTGGCCGCGGCGATCTCGGTGAGCAAAGGCTGAAACTCCACGTTCGGGAAGGGAAGCCACAGCTCTTTTGCAACCTTGCCGCCGCCCACAGCGAAACCATCCCTGAAGCCCTTTACCGTCTCCTCGCCGGCGGCGTAACGCCAGGTGATCGTCACGACGTTCCTGACGTTCTTGCGATGGGAGAGTGCCACGCCCATTCCGTAGCCGGGCTGCCAGTTGGAAAACGAGGTGCGAATGATGTTCGGCGCGCACAGCTGTCCAGTCGCCACGCCGACGCCTGCGTTGGGAATGAGATGCAGCGTCCCCGATTCGCGCGTCACTCGGATCATCGCTGCGGCGACGCCGGAGTGAACCGTGCCGACCACCACGTCCACTTTGTCGCGGTTGACCAGGCGGTTGACGTTGTCGGTCGCCTTGGAAGGCTCGGATTCGTCGTCCACTTTGAAGAACTCGATCTCGCGGTTACCGAACTTCCCACCCGCTTCCTGCAGCGCGAGGCGAAAACCGTTCTCGATCGCCACGCCGAGAGGAGCGAAGGTGCCCGTGTAGGGCAGCATCAGCCCGACTTTGATTTTTGTTTCCTGTGCGAAGGCGAGTCCTGGAAACCCCGCGCTGGTGACAACGAGAGCCCCTCCTGCCGTTGCCTTCTTGAGAAACTCTCGTCGGCCGATTCGTTTGATTGTCATTTTCCCCTCCTCCTCGAATAAACCCGCGCGTTGAGCGGCGAGCTTCTCGTCCGCTCCAACGCGCGGAGTTAAAGCGGCGCTACGCGTCCGCTTTAACGGCTATTCTACGAGAACCGGCCCCTGATAGGCCAATGCGGTCTCCATCGCAAGGCCCGCCGAAAGAACTCTCTCGTCCTCGCCGGAAAAACCGACCACCATCAACCCGACAGGTGCCTGCCGCGGTGCATGGATCGGGAGCGTGAGCGCGCAGCCGTCCAGGAAATTGATCAGGCTGGTATTGCGCAGCATATTGCCGTTCGCAAGGCGAAAGGTTTCGGGATTGCGCTCCAGATCCTCGATCCGGGGGGCGATCCGCGGCACCGTCGGCATGACCAGGACGTCGACGTCGTAATTCGCTCGCGTGAAACGCCGCATGAGACGCGTCCGCGTTGCAAGCAGCTCGATATAGTCGGCCGCCAGCACGAATCCCCCGCGCAGGATGCGCTCCAGCACGCGAGGATCGATTTCCTGCTCGCGGTCGATCCATTTGCGGTGAATGGCGTAGGCCTCTGGCGGGGAAATCCCACCGCCGACGCTCGCCTTTGCCGCCTCGTCGAACTCCGGCACCGGAAGCTCGACAATCTTCGCGCCGCGGCGCGACAGGCGTTGCATCGCGGACTCAAACGCCTCCGAAACTTCGATGTCCAGATCCTCCAGCATATGATTCTTCGGCACGCCCAGGCGCAACTCAGGAAGAGCGGCAGGTGCGAGCAACTGCCCGGATTCGTCGGCGAGCACCTGGAAGATGGTGGCGCAGCAAGCGACCGTGGGCGCGAGCGGCCCCACCGAATCGAGCGTCGTGGAAAGAGGAAAAGCTCCGGCGAGCGGGACGCGCGATCGAGTCGGTTTGAAACCCGCGATGCCGCACAAAGCGGCCGGAATGCGCACCGAGCCCCCAGTGTCGGTGCCGAGCGCAAATGCCGCCATGCCTTCGGCAACCGAAACCGCGGCGCCGGAGGAGGATCCGCCCGGAATCCTGCGCGCGCTCCGGTCATAGGGATTGGCCGGCGTGCCGTAGTGCGGATTGAGGCCGACCCCCGAGAACGCGAACTCGGTCATGTTGCTGCGACCGACGACCACCGCCCCGCTCGAGCGAAGCCGCGCGACCGCAGCCGCGTCCGCGGTTGCCGGAGCCCTGTCGCGCAGGATCTTCGAGCCGGCGGTCGTCACATCGCCTGCGATATCGAAGAGGTCCTTGATTGAAACCGGAAGACCTGCGAGCGGCGAGGGCACCACGCCCTCTCTACGCAACCGGTCGGAAGCGTCGGCCGCCAGGAGCGCGCCTTGGGCATGCACCTTTGTGAAAGCGCGCCCGCCTTCTCCGCCTGCGTCGGCGATTCGTACCAGCGCGGCCTCCACGAGTTTCCGGCTCGTGGTCGCGCCCTCGGCCAGGCTGCGCGCGAGCGCAGCGATCGATTGAATTGCAAATTCGGCCATTTCTGTGCGGCCCTTGTCTCGCCAGCGGCTAGCGCTTCGCGCTTTCGTCGTAGTAATGCATTTCGAGCAGCAGGCAGCCGGTCTCCGATTTGAAAGGCCCGTGCAGCGTTCCCGGCGGCCTGCATGCGTAGGTATTCGGGCCGAAGCGGATGCCGCCCTTGCCGTTCCTGTCATTGCCGACGATGAGATCGCCTGAAACGAGGTACACCTCTTCCCAGTATTCGTGCACGAAGGGTTCGGTGGTATGCACGCCCGGCGCGAACCGCAAGTGGCGGGTGCGGAAGCCCTTGCGGTTTTTTTCGTCGAGGAATCCCGCCAGCACCTGTTGCTGGATTCCGTCCGGATAGCCGGCGAGTTTTTCCCAGCCGCGGTCGAGATCCACTCTGTAGAATTCCTTATGCTCTTTCTGGATTGCCATGTCGCCTCCGTCTTATCCCATGCGCCGGGACTCAATCCGCGATCTGCAGCACGCGGGTGGCGTATTCGTGTCTGAGACTCCGATTCTTGACTGCGTCGTGCAGCTCGATTTCGAAGCGCTCGCCGCCCGCGATCTCGCCTCGCACTGCTAGGGTGCCGCAGAATATCGCGGTGCCCGGGGAAAGCTCTCCGCCGGAAGTTGCATAACGCGCCAGCAGCTCGCGAGGGGCGAGCATCCCGCTCACGGAACCCTCCTGATAAAGCCTGCGCTCGCCTTTGCGCGTCACGTGCGAGCGCAGCACCAGCCGATCCCAGCGCTTTTCGAGCTCCGCGAAGGGCCAGAGCTCCCGGCCGACCGGCTTGGGGCAAATCTGCTTGGAGACGGTGACCCCATAGGCTTCGACCTTCCGGTCGGTATGATCCGAACCGACGCCGACGTACAAGGTCTCGCCCGTAGAAACCAGTACGAATTCGACTTCACCACTGGAGTTCTCGCCCACTACTTCCACGTCGTGCGCCGTGGTAAGCAGGCTCGCGCTGAGACGGTAGAAGCACGGCACGACACGCGGCGGCTTGACCCCGATCGCCGCGAGTTCGGCGATATGGTGCTCGACCGCGGCTTTGTCGCGCCCGGTCCATCCGGCAACAACAAGGCTGTCGATTTCGATGCGGCGCGATGCGCCGTCAACCAGGAATTCCATGCTCTTTGATCTCACGAACGAAGCGCCATTTTACAGGGGTGTGGACCGCGGGATGGTGTGGGACGAATCCCACCTCAGGTTTCCTTTGCTTTCCGTCCTTCGTCGGAGTAGATTTTTCATTCGTTTGATGTTCAGGAGGAAGCGCCAATGTCCACGTTCGTGATCTCCCCTCATTTCAGGCTGCAGGAATGGGTGGCGGAGGAGAAAGCTTACTTCAAGGCCGAAGGTCTGGACTACGAGTTTCGCGACAACTACGGCCCCGGCGACGCGGCGAAAAAGCACGCGACTGCGAACAAGGTCGGCGCCTTTCAGAGTATCGAGCAAGGTCGCGCCTGCGACGTGAGCGGCGCCTGCCACTGGACCGTCAACGTCGCTGCCTCCACCGGCCACGGCAAACTCTACGCCGACGCCTACTCGGTGGCGCCCTGCGGCGTATTCGTGCCGCCGGAGTCCGACATCAAACACCCGTCAGACCTGAAGGACGTGCCGATCTCGGTCGGCTATCAATCGGGCAGCCACTACTCCACTATTCAAGGGCTCGAGCAGTACATGGGCCTGGACGACATCAAATTGTCTTTTGCCGACGGGCTCCTGTTCAGCCGACTCGAGAAACTGATCGACCGCAAGGTGCCCGCCGCGTCCCTTTTCAGCGGACCGTACTATTTTCTCGAACAGCTCGGTTTTCGCAAAGTCATCGATACGACCTTCATGATGGCGACTTCGATCACGGGCAGCTCCGATCCCGAGGACTTGCGGAAGTATTTCCGCGCATTGCGCCGCGCGCAGAGGGACATCGACCTGCGGCCGGAGCTCTACACGCACTACTACAGGAATGAATTTCCCAAGCGCTTCCTCGATCAAATGGACACGCGCCGTTGGGGACCCGGCGAGCGCATCGTGTTCGAGCCCTACACCAAGGAAGTGTTCGAGGAATCCTTCAGGTGGATTGCCGAGCGCCGCATCTTCGCCGAAGGCGACATGGGGCCGGGCAAATACGAAGACTCGGTGATTTCCCTCGCGGCGTAGGCCCTAACGCCAACCCTCTCCAAGAGGGAGAGGCAGAAATTCAGTCCGACTCGAAATTCATCCCGAAGGCTTCGGGAGGTTTCGGACCCCAGACATAGAGGGAATCCTCCGCGGGGTAGTTGGTCGCCTTCCAGTTCGCATCGGCCGGAATGTAATCGATATCGCAGAAGTATTCGGCCATGCTGTTCCAGGGATCGCGGATGTAGTGGAAGAAGTTCGAGCCGATGACGTGGCGGCCGAAACCCCAGCCGTCCTTATAGCCTTTATCGAGCAGGCGGCAGGCGCCCATGCCGATCTCGTCGACGTTGCCGACTTCGAAGCTCGCGTGATGGTAACCGGGCCGATCCGATTTGATATAGCCGAAAATGTGATGGTCGCTGCCGCCGTGGCCGCGCATGAAGGCGACGATATCCTGGGCGCGATCGGAAAGCTGCAAGCCGACCAAACGCGTATAGAAATCCACCATTTTCTCCATTTGTGCCGTGAAGCGCAGCGTGTGTCCGAGACGCGTTGGACGCACTTGAAGGTCGCGCTTCGGGTGACCGACAACTCCGGCGCGGTTGAGATGGCCCGGGTTGTTGATCTTCCACTCCGGCGCGCTGCGCCACGGCTTGGCTTCGGCGACGCGCACATTCACTAGCAGTCCGTCCGGATCGCGGAACCAGAGTCCTTCGCCTGGTGTTTCTCTGGGCGCATCCACGAGCTTCACGCCGTTCTGCTCGAGACGCTTCTTGAGCGTTTCGAAGTCCTCGGCGCGTGTGCCGAAACTCACATGATGCATGTGCTTCTTCTTGCCCTCGACCAGGATGACCTGGTCCTGGTCGCGCCCCTGGCAGCGCATGACGATGCGATTGCCGAAGTCGCTGCCGTCCATGCCGAAATCGGTATAGAACTTTTTACCTACGGCGGGATCGGGCACTGCGAGTGCGATGTGATGCAAGGAACGTATCGTCATTGTCCGCACCTTCCCAATGCGTTTTCAGACCCTACGCATTGTAACGCCAAGCGGCGCACGCCTGCTTCCAGCACTGCCATGAACTTGGCCTATACTTGAACGCGTACTCCCCTCATACGAGGATACATGCTCGTCTCGCTGCGAAACCGGCAGGAGGAATCTCGCGTGAACTGAACGGCTTTCAAGGGCGGGACCGGGCTCTTCCGGTACATATCAGCAAAATGCCGCCTGTGAGCCCTTAAGGGAGGAAATTCGCATGGCATCCACGAAAGAGTTCGACATCTCGCGCTTCATCGATGAGCGCAAGATGACGCGCTTCAACGCAAGTCTGGTCATCTGGTCGTTTTTCATCGTGCTCTTCGACGGCTACGATATCAGCGCAATTTCCTTCGCCGCCCCCGAGCTCATCGAGGCATGGGGCGTCACCAACCGCGCGGCGCTGGGGCCGGTGTTTAGCGCGAGCCTGTTCGGGATCCTGATCGGCTCGCCGCTGTTCGGGTACCTGGGCGACCGCTACGGGCGCAAGCTCGCAGTCGTCGGTTCCTGCATCCTGTTCGGCGGGTTCACCCTGGCCGCATGCTGGGCCTCCTCGCTGCAAGACCTTCTCTATTTGCGCTTCTTCGCAGGAATCGGCATCGGCGGGCTCCTCCCGAATCTGATCGCGCTCAACGCGGAATACGCGCCGCGACGGTTCCGGGCAACGATGATCATCTTGATGTTCACCGGGATCACCTTCGGCGGCTCGGTTCCGGGAGCCATCTCCGTTTGGCTCGTGCCGCACTACGGCTGGCAGGCAATCTTTGTCGTCGGTGGGGTGCTGCCCATCGTCATGGCGGCCGCCGCGGCGCTGTGGCTGCCGGAATCGCTCAAACACCTGGTAGTCAAGGAGAAGGAAAAGGCGCGCGCGGCCGAGCTTCTGTCCAGGCTAAATCCTGGAATGTCGATCAACGCCGAGACGAAGCTGGTCGTTGCAGGCGAAAGGACCTACAGGGGATTCAATCCGAAATATTTGTTCGAAGGCGGGCTCGCGCTCATCACGCCCTTGTTGTGGATCTGCTTCGCCTGCAACCTGATGGGCTACTACTTCCTCATCAGCTGGCTGCCGACGCTGCTGACCGGTGCTAAGCTGCCTCCCTCGGAAGCGGCCATCACGACGGCACTCGTGCAGATCGGCGGCACCGTCGGCGGGCTGGCGCTTGCGCGACCCCTCGACGCCAAAGGTTTTCTGCCGGTCACGATCCTGTTCGCCTGCGCGGTCTTCGCAGTCGGTGCGCTCGGCTACGTCGGGTTTTCCTCCGCCAGTGCCCTGATGGTCACCGTGTTTCTCGCGGGCTTCTGCGTCCTCGGCCTGCAGTTCGGCCTCAATGCATCATCGGCGATGATCTACCCGACTTCGGTGCGATCCAACGGTTCCGGCTGGGCTTTCGGAGTCGGCCGGGTCGGCTCGGTACTGGGTCCGATCATCGGGGGGATACTGATCGGCATGAAAGTACCGCTGCAGGACCTCTTCCTCTGGGCCACGGTACCGTTTTTGGTCGGCACGGTCGCGTGCATTGCGCTCACGCGTCTCTATGTCGCGAGGTTCGGCGGGCTGTCGCTCAGCGGCACGAAATAGGGAGAGCGATCCGATCAGGCAGTGCCGACCTGTTCCGAATTCGCCGCGGGTTCAGCCTGCGACAGCGGCATCTGCCGGTGATTTGAATGCCTTGACGGCAGGCATGACATCGCGCGCGAATAGTTCCATGTTCCGGCGCGTGAGATTCGCGGGCAACGTTCCGAACTGGCACAGCACCAGCAGGTTGCCGAAGCGCATGTCCTTCCAGTAGCTCTCAAAAGCTTGGCGCACAGTGGCCGGACCGCCGCAGACGATCAGACCCAGCTCGATCGCCTTCTCCAGCGTGATGTCGCCGAACATCGCAGCTTTTGCCTTCATCACGTTTTTCAGCGATTCGCGCGAAGTGTATCCGGGCGGCAGGAGCATCTCGACCGGCATCTTGACGAAGACGTTGCGGAAGGCCTCGAAATGCGGCTTTGCTTCGACCCGCGCGGCCTCGTCAGTGGCGGCCACGTAGACCGGCACGGCCCAGCCTAGCTGCCGGTCCTCTGCCTCGTAGCCGAAACTCGTGCAAGTGTCGCGGTACATCTTGAGATAGCGCTGCACCACGTTTGCGGGGCTGAAAGTCTGCAGATAGGTGTAGCGCCGGTCGGGGTGCGCGGCCCAATCGATGGTCTCCTTGCTCCCTTGAGAAGGAATCCAGATCGGCGGATGCGGCTTCTGGTACGGTCTCGGCCAGAGATTCACGTACTGGACATTGTAGTGTCTTCCCTGGAAAGCAAAAGGACCGGGCTCGGTCCAGGCACGCACGATGAGGTCGTGCGCCTCGTGGAAGCGATCGTGCGAGAACGTCGGATTCACGCCGAAAGTGTGGTACTCGGCGCCGATGCCCCGGACGAAACCGCTGATCAACCGGCCGCCGGAGATCACGTCGATCATCGCGTGCTCCTCGGCAATCATGAGCGGATGCTCTCGCAGCGGCAGCGCGTTCCCGAGAATCGCAATCTTGGCGCGCTTGGTGCGCCGCGCGAGTGCAGAAGCCGTTACGATAGGCGAAGGCATGAGGCCGTACGCGGTCTGATGGTGCTCGTTCACCGCGATCGCGTCGAACCCCAGCTCCTCGCCGTATTCCAGTTCGTCGAGATAGCGGTTGTAGAGCTCGTGACCTTTCACCGGGTCGAAATTCGAATTCGGCAAAGTGACCCAGACCGTGCCGTGCTCGCGCCCAGCCTGCAGGTCGAGGTCGGCGTAGGGCATGAGATGAAACAGGACCACTTCCATGCGTCACCTTCCTCCGTTTGCGAACCGGAACACGATATCGCAGAAGAGGTCCGGTTTCTCCGCCTGCGGCAGGTGTCCGCAGCGAGGCACGATCTCGACCTCCGCCCCCGGCATCAGCCGCTTGAACTCCTGCGCATAGGCGACCGGAAGGATGCGGTCTTCCTCGCCCCATACGATTTTCACAGGCACGTTGACGCGGTGCAGCCACTTGTGGAGAAACGGGTCGTGCATGCGCGGCTCCCAACCCAGCCGTGCCACGGCGTGGCGGTTCTTTAATGAAACGTCCAAGAGCTCGGGCGTCACCGGCAGCGCAAGCACCTTCTCCGCCAGAGCCGTATCGAAAAAGAGATTGCGCACCAGCTCTTCCGGCGACCAGAGAAAAATATCGCCGGGCTTCTCGCCGGGCACCGAGATCCCGGCCGGTCCGATGAGCACCAAGGATTTCATTCGCGAGGTGTCGCGAACCGCCATCTCAAGAGCGAGCCAGCCACCGAGTGAGCTGCCCACGAGGCGCACGCCGCGAAGGTCGAGGCTCTCGAGAAGATCGAGATAGAAATACGCGAGATCATGTATGTTCTCGAGCCACCCGGGCTCGTCGGATGCGCCGAAACCCGGATGCTCGGGGACGAGCACGTCGAAGCGCTCCGCGAGTCTCTCCATGAAAGGCATGACCGCGGGCGCGCCGTTCGCTCCGTGCAGATAAAGAAGCGGTTCGCCGGCGCCTCCGCGCTTCAGGTTGATCTTGCACCCATCCACTTCGATGAAACGCTGGTCGAATACCATGGTTTTGGCTATGCGTGTTTGACGGCGGCGCGCTTCCTTCCTTTGACTCCGGAAGCGGCGATGACCTCGGCGAGGGCCGAGTGATTTTGCGGCGCCATGACGTGCACGCCCGCGATGCCGGGAGTCTCGGCAAGCTGTTGCATGAGTTCGATGCAGATGCTCCGGCCTTCGGACTTCGGATCGACGGAATGCTCGAGACGCGCGATGAGATCATCGGGGACCAGCGCCCCGAACAGCTTCTCCTTCATCCACCGCGCCGAGCGCACCGAGGCGATCGGAGCGACGCCGATCAGGATCGGCAGCCGCTGGGCGATGCCAAGATCGAGCAGCCGCGCGGCGTATCTGCGCACCACGCGGGCATCCATACAAAACTGGGTCTGGATGAAATCGGCGCCGGCCTCCAACTTCGCGATTAGCCCGTTCGGACGCCAGTCGGCCGGCGGATCCACCGGGAGTTCCGCCGCGCCGAGGACGAGTTTCACCACCCCCTTGATCTCGGTACCGGAAGGAAGCCGGTGCTCGGAACGCATGCGGTGGGCCATGGCTAGCAGGCCCACCGAGTCCAGATCGAATACCGGTTTGGTGTCCGGCTGGTCGCCCATCTTGGGATCGTCCCCGCGCAGCATGAGGATATTCCGAATGCCAAGCGCCGCGGCACCCAGCACTTCGCCCTGGAGCGCGATCCGGTTGCGGTCGCGGCACGTCAGTTGCAGGATGGGCTCGATGCCGCTTCGCACCAGGAAATATGCCGCTGCGAGGCTGGACAGATGCGCCCTGGAACCGGCACCGTCAGTCACGTTGACTGCAGTAGCAAGACCGCGCAGCGTGAGGGCCCGGTCGATGAACTCGGTGGGGTCGCTCGCGACCGGGGGAGTCAGCTCGGCGGTGACCACGAAACTTCCGTCGCGCAATTGCTTTTGCAGCTCGCTTATGGCGCTTGCGGAGGTTTCTTCCTGAGTGACCAAGTCCATTCTTGTGTGCTCGTGGTGGGGCGAGTTTATCACGCCGTGCTCGGCGGCCCGGCCCTCTCGGCGGCTCTCGCTGCATCGACCTGCGTCATGAATTTCGGCGCAAGTTGCCGCAGACGGTCGTCGGTCATGCGCCCGCTTCGCGCCATGTAGTCGTAGGCAAGGTGCCACGGCGCCTTGCGCATCTCTTGCGGAAAGCGCTCGTACCAATACGAGCTTGCTTCGGCTGCGGCGAGCAGCTTTTCGACGATGGGCCGGCGTTCGCGCTCGAATGTCGCAAGCGCGCGCGGCACGTCATCGCCCGCCTCGCCGAACGCGCGATCGAGCGCAATCGCGTCCTCGAGCGCAAGCCGCGTTCCCGACCCGATCGAGAAGTGCACGGTGTGCAGCGCATCGCCGATCAGGACGCAATTTCCAGAGAACCAGTGGCGGCTTGAGAGCAGCGCAAACTGGCGCCACTGCGATTTGTTCGAGACCAGCGGGCGACCGTCCAGGTCCGGCGCGAATACTCGTTCACAGTAGGCGCGCGACTCGACGTCGGACATCCGGTCGAGCTCCGCCCTCTTCCAGGTCGCCGCGTCGCATTCGACGACGAAGGTGCTCATTAAGGGCGCGTGCCGGTAGTGGTGCGCGACGAAAGCGCCGTGCCCGTTCTCGCGGAAAGTGAGCGTGAGGCACTCGAACGCCTGCTCCGTCCCGTACCATGCGAAGCGGTTGCTCAGGAGTTCGAGCTTCGGCTGGAACCTTGCCTCGAGCGATCTGCGCACCATGGAATTCGCGCCGTCGGCGCCGACGACGAGATCGGAGCCGGATACTTCTTCGAGCGAGGCAAGCGCCCGACCGTACTCCATGACAACGCCCGACTCCCGGCACAGCTTCTGCAGGATCTGCAGCAGATCGAGTCGAGCGATCGCGGAAAAACCGTTGCCGTCGATGTCGACGCGCTCGTCCCGGTGCACGATGCGCTGGATCGGCCAGGCCTGCATGGCCGAAGCGAGCACGCGCGACAACTCCGGATCCCCGCGCTCCAGGAATTCAAGCGCTCTTTCCGAAAAAACCACGCCGAAACCGTAGGTCGCATCCGGCAGGTTCTGTTCGATGACCTCGATCCGCCACGACGGATGGCGCCGCTTCGCAAGCAGCGAAAACAGCAAACCGGCAGGACCCGCCCCGGCTATCGATACGCGCATGATATGACTGCGTCATATTTCACGGAGCGAGCGCCTTCCTGTCTATGACTGCGTCATATTTCACGAACCGCTCCCCAGTGCACTGGTTCCACTGGCAATCTGAGGTTTAACATTGCACAGTAACAATCGCTTGTAATTGACTGATTCATAAAAGGTGTAACGTGGACACAGCCTGGCGCGAAACACCGCCGACCACCCTGTCCGGCTCCCTCTCCTACGCCGGACAGGTGGCCGTGCTTGCCGTGACCTATTTTGCCGCAGCAAAACTCGCCCTGTTGGCCGCGAACCCGCCAGTCTATGCGACGGCGGTCTGGCCGTCTTCGGGCATCGCTCTCGCCTCGGTCGTGTTGTTTGGAAACCGCGTCTGGCCGGGCATATGGCTCGGCGCGGCGCTGGTCAACATCACGCTCGATTCTTCGCTCTTCGGAGCGACTTTGATGGGTGCCGGCAACACGCTGGAGGCCCTCGCCGGTGCGGCCCTTGTCCGGCGCTATCTCCGCCTGCCGGGAAATTTTGAGCGTGGCGAAGACGTCGTTGAATTCTTCGCGATTGCCGGCTTGAGCTCAACGCTCGCCGCGACCGCCGCGCTCGCGCCGCTTGCCTTGGTGCACTCGCTCGCGCCCGAGGCCCTGCCATGGCACTGGTGGACCCGGTGGCAGGCCGACGCGATGGGCATCGTGATCGTCGCGCCGCTGATCCTGAGCTCCCCGGTCCTGGGGGAAGCACGCTGGCCGCTTCGGAAAGTCGCGGAAATCGCATGCCTTGCTCTGGCCATGCTCGCGGTGACCTACACCATCTTCAGCGACGGCCTGGCGCACTATCTGCCTTCGCTGCCGCTGACGTTCGCGATCCTGCCGTTTGTGATCTGGGCGGCTTTGCGCTTCGGACAGCGCGAAGTAGTCTCATTGAATGCTTTGGTCTGCACTATCGCAATTTGGCAAACGATCGAGGGCCAAGGCCCGTTCGCGGGGGAATCGCTGAACGCCTCCCTGTTGCTGCTGCTCGCCTTCACCTGCACCGTGGCGAGCACGGGTCTCGTGCTCAATGCAGTGGTCGGTGAACGGAGCCGTGCCATCGAGGCACTCGCGCAGGCGTTGAAGACCCTCAAGGAGGAAACCCTGCGCGATCCGCTGACCGGTCTCTACAACCGGCGCTTTCTGCGGGACTATCTCGATCGTGAGCTCATCCGCGCAAAACGCGAAGGTATTCGCGTCGCAGTGATCATGATCGACCTCGACCATTTCAAACGCGTCAACGATACCGCGGGACACGCCGCCGGCGACCTCGTGCTTACAAGGACAGCCGCGCTGCTCAAGCGCCATATTCGGGGCAGCGATATCGCCTGTCGCTACGGCGGCGAGGAATTCACTCTCGTATTGCCCAATGCCACTTTCCAGAGCGCGCGCAGCAGAAGCGAGGCGATTTGCGCGGCGATCAGGGAGCAAAGCGACAATCTGCTGGGTGTCACTGCGTCGCTCGGCGTGGCGATCTTCCCCGACCACGCCGAGGGACCGGACTCCGTGCTCCTGGCCGCCGACAACGCGCTCTACGAGGCCAAAGGCCGTGGGCGGAACCAGGTCAGGATGTTTGCGCACCGGCCCGCCGAAATTTCCGCCATTCGCGCGAAGAGCGCCAAACGCGCGAACGGCTCTAGGATTGGGTGAAATCCAGGCGCATGTCCAGGAGCACGCCAAACAGCTTGATCGGATCGCGGCGCGGGATTTCGAGCGGCGGCAGTTCTTCGGCATCGATCGCCACTCCCATTTCTCGAGCGAGGTCTACCAGCGTCTCGGACATCACGAACTCGCCGGCGCGCGCGCGGTGCATCAGGCGATTCGCGATGCTCACGCAGTCGCCGAAAACGAACAGCTGACCGGGCTGCGGGCTGTTTTCCGCAAAGCCGACCACGGCGTCCCCGCAGTGCAAACCCATCGACACCGCCGCGCGGATGCCGAAATCGCGCTGCCACGCCTCGGCAAGGAGGGCGAAGCCGCTCTGGATTTCCTGAGCCGCCTGCACCGCATGCTGCGCGTCGTCCTGCCCGGTGAATGTCGCCATGACGGTATCGCTCAGGATGTCCACCACGGCGCCCTCTTGCTCCTCGACCGCCTTGGTGACAAGGGAAACGAATTCCCCCACGCGCGCGAGCACCACGCTCGGATCGAGCATGTCCGACATGCCCGTGAAACCGCGGGTCTCGGCGAAGAGGATCACCGTCGGCGAGCGCTCCGGTTTGTCGACTTCCGATTTTCCTGCCGTCACTTTCCCCCCGTCCTCTCCTCGTTTCCGGCGCGCCGTCGCAATGTCGCCGCTATATTAGGGCGGCGCCATCGTTCCGCGACAGAGGAATTTTACACGGCTGCTATGCTCCCGGCAGCCACTAGTCCGGGACCCTCCCCTTCCCCCGGACCGGGACCCTTGCAAATGTCATTGGTTTAAACCCTCGGGCTGGGGTTATAATTTTTTTCCTCCCGGATGTCCAACGGGAAATTCTCAACTCAGGACCGGAGACGCGACATGCGGTGTCCTGGCGTTTTCGGTCCGCAAATAAGCAGGAGATCAGAATGACAGTTCGCATCGGTGACGAAGCGCCGGATTTCACGGCCGAAACCACAGAAGGAAAAATCCGCTTTCACGAATGGATCGGCGACAAATGGGCGATCCTGTTTTCTCATCCCAAGGACTTCACGCCCGTCTGCACCACCGAGCTCGGTTACATGGCCAAGCTCAAGCCCGAGTTCGACAAACGCAACACCAAGATCATCGGCCTTTCCATCGACCCGGTCGGAGACCACAAGAACTGGGCGAAGGACATCCAGGAGACGCAAGGGACCGCGGTCAACTATCCGATGATCGGCGACGCCGACCTCGTCGTTGCGAAGCTCTACGACATGATCCATCCCAACGCGAGCGGCGGCAAACGCACCGCGGCGGACAACGCCACGATCCGTTCGGTATTCATCATCGGCCCTGACAAGAAAGTGAAGGCAATGCTCATCTATCCGATGAGCGCCGGCCGCAACTTCGACGAGGTGATGCGCCTGCTCGATGCCCTGCAGTTGAACGCCAAGCACGCGGTCGCGACACCGGTGAACTGGAAACCCGGCCAGGATGTGATCATCCCGACCTCGGTCTCCGACGAGGACGCGAAGAAGAAGTACCCGCAGGGTTTCAAGACCCTCAAGCCGTATCTGCGAACGGTGGCACAGCCCAAGTAAGTACGGAGGAAGCACATGCGGCGTATCGCGACAATTCTGGCCATTCTCGGCGCCGGAACGGTAGTTGCCTTGACTGGCGGATGCAAAACCCCGCCCAGCCAGATGGAGATGCAGGCCTACGAATACGGCCCACGTCCGGAAAATTATGAGAAGCTCATCCGGGATTACCTCTGGCCCAAGCTTCTCGACCCCGGTAACGCGATCGTCGAGTTCAAGGCAGGACCCAAGCAGCTCTACCAGCAGGACACGTCGCTGCGCTCGCGGCAATACGGCTGGGGCGTCTGTGTCTGGGTCAACGACAAGAACACGCGCGGCGCCTACGACGGCCCCTATCCGATGGTGTTCTTCATCCGCGAAGAAAAAATTGTCGCGGCGAACGGCGGGTCCGACGACAACATCATCGGATGGCGTTACGCCCGTACCGGGTGTAACGAGCTCGGCGCGCCGTTCGTGTCGCGCTGATCGGCGACACATGCGCCGTCCGGTCCGGATCCTCGTCGCTGTCTCGATCGCTTCGGCCGCCGCGCTCTCCGCTTGCCAGGCCCCGATGCCGACCGCCGCGGAACTGGCGGTGCTCGATTACGGCCCCCGTCCGGCGGACTACGAACAGATCGTTCGCGACTACCTGAAAACCAGGCTGGTTGAGCCTGAATTTGCGATCGTGGAATTCAAGACTGAACCCAAACCCCTCCACCAGAAGGAAGCAGTCTTGGGCGACCGTCAATACGGTTGGGCAGTATGCGTGATGATCAGCGATAAAGACAGGCGAGGCGCCTACGAAGAATTCCATCCGATAGTGCCCTACATTCGAAACGGGAAAGTCGTCGCGGCAAACGGCGACGGGCTCGAACAAAGTTTGGGTCTCTCCTACGCGCGCTCACAATGCAGAGAACTGGGCTACGAGGTACCGTGACGCGTCACCGCACGTCGCCGCACTTCCGCGTCGTCGCGTCACCAGGCTCCCGTCCTGGTAATCCCTGAAGGCCTGCGCGATTTCTTCGCGCGTGTTCATCACTAACGGGCCACGGCGCGACCATCTGGCTGTCCAGGACCTGCGAGGTGACGCTGTTGTGAACCACGCGATCCACCCGGGTGATTTTCTTTTCATGAAAATTCCTACTCCGATCCTTTCAGGAATTTAAGGTTTGATCTCAATTTGACGGCACCATTTCGCCGCCAGCACAATCGACCGCGTGACAACTCGGACCGTTTGCCGGCCTCCAGAGAGACGCACCGATTGGTGCTTGCCGCGCCGCCTGCTTGCTCACCTCGGATTTTTTATCGGCTGCTTCGCGGCCCTCGCCGGCCTGCCCGGGCCTGCGGCGGCACAGGAACCCGATCCGGAACAGAGATCCCCGCCTTCCGCTGAGCCTATTCCAGAACAGAACTCGTCGCCCTCTGCCGAGCGCGTGCCGGCTCCCGAACAGAAAGTCCCGGCGTTCGCCGAGCTCGAGGCCATGGGAGCCCGCATTGGCGAAATACGCATCCAGACCCGGAATATTTTCGATCTGGAAGTCGAGGGGGAGAACGGCGTTCTCTACCGCGCCGCCGACGCCATTCATATTCAAACGCGCCGTGGAGTGATCGAGCGCAAGCTGCTGTTCAAGTCGGGCGAGCGCGTTTCAGTTCGCCTCATCGAAGAAACCGAACGCCTGCTCAGAACCAACCGGTTTCTCTACGACGTCAGCATCGTGCCGGTCGCCTATCGCGACGGAGTAGTCGACATCGACGTCAGGACGCGCGACACCTGGACTCTGGAGCCCGGTGTCAGCGCCAGCCGCGCAGGAGGATCTAACAGGACCGGTGCAACGCTGAGAGACACCAACGCGCTTGGCAGCGGAATCCTGGTCGGAGTCAGCCGCTCCTCAGACGCCGAGCGAACCACGACCCAATACCAAATTTCGAATCCCCACGCTTTCGACGGCTGGACCACCGTCAATTATTCGTACTCCCGGCTCAGCGATGGGGAGAACCAAGCAATGGCGGTCACCCGCCCCTTCTACGCGCTGGACACGCGCTGGGCGACCGGTGTATCCGCGTCCACGGACAATCGCGTTAATACGCTCTTCGAAAATGGCTCGACATTGGCGCAGTTCCGGCACCGCCAGGAGGTGGCGGACGCCTTCGGCGGCTGGTCCGAGGGCCTGGTCGACCGGTGGGTACAGCGCTACTCCGTCGGCCTCACCTATCGGAAGGACACCTATAACGACGAGCCTGCCCTCCCTCCTCCCTCGCAGCTGCCCCTGGGTCAGACCGTCGCCGCGCCCTATTTTCGCTATGAAGTCGTTGAGGACGCTTATGAGAAATACAAGAACATGGATCTGATCGAGCGCCCCGAATACTTCGTACTGGGCTTCCAGTCCAGCGTGCAACTGGGCCGCGGATGGACAGGGTTCGGCTCGACCCAGAACCTCTGGCTCTACTCCGCCAGCGCGAGCGATGGATTCCGTCTGCCCTCGGGGGGAATCCTGCTTGCGTCCGCCTCGACGGTCGGGCAGTCGGGATACAGTCCGATCGACAGCCAATCGACGAGCGGCTCGGTCCGGTTCTATAGCCGCCCGGACAGCCGCAGCCTCATCTTCGTGTCGCTCGCTGGGGATTACCTCAAGGACGCCACTCAATCCACCCAGCTCGTGCTGGGAGGAGACACCGGACTGCGTGGCTATCCGCGGAACTACCAGAGCGGGGAACACCGTGCGCTGTTGAACGTCGAGAGCCGCGTCTACACCGATTGGTACCCGTTCCGTCTGTTCCGCGTGGGCGGCGCGGTGTTTTACGATCTGGGCCGCGCGTGGGGTGGCCCCAACGGGAATACCGAAAACACAGGCTGGCTCAACGACGTCGGCTTCGGCTTGCGCATACTCAGCGCGCGCTCCACCTTCGGAAACGTGCTGCATGTCGATCTCGCCTTCCCCTTGAACCACGACCCCGGCATCAAGCGAGTTCAGTTCCTGGTCACGACCAAGGTCGCGTTTTGAGATCGAGGCTCGATCGGGGAGCGATCAGTTAGAATCGAACGGAATCGAGCGTCGAACTCGACGTCCCCGGAGAAAAGCGCGATGAACCGGCGATCCACCGCATACACGACGTTGCTGCTCCTCTTCTGTGCAGGCGCACTCCACGCCCAGGACTATCCGAGGGGTACCGTCACGCTGGTCATTCCGCTCGCGCCCGGAGATGCGACCGACACCTCCGCGCGCGCCCTTGCCGACGAAGTGTCGCGCGACTTGAAGGTGGCGATCGTCCCGGTGAACCGCCCCGGCGCAGGCGGCGCGCTCGGCACCGACCTGGTGGTCAAGGCAAAACCCGACGGCTACACCATCATCCTCACCAACAATGCGTCGCTCGTCTTCCGTTCGATTCTCGATCCCAAGACCGCGAGCTACAACCCGCTCACCGATCTCACGCCGCTGGGACTCGCGATGCGCTCGCCGAGCATCCTTGCGGTGCGCGCAGACGCGCCTTACAAGAGCTTCGGTGAAATGGTGGAGCACGCGAAAAAGAACCCGGGAAGCGTGCGCATCGGTACCGCCGGGGCGGGATCGGTGGGAGATTTCTGCGTGCTCACGCTCAATTCGCTCACCGGAACGGAACTCACCACGGTGCCGTTCACCGGTGCTTCACCCGCCGTCACCGCGCTGCTCGGCGGACACGTCGAAGGCGTGATCCTCGCGCTCGGCACCTTGACGAGCCACCTGAGGAGCGGCACGCTGCGGGGCATCGTCATCTCGAGCAAGTATCCGGATTTCCCGGACATCCCGACCTTGTCGGAGCTCGGCTACTCGGAACAGCTTTTCGGAATCTGGGTGGGATTCTTCGCACCGGCAGGGGTGTCCGCCGAAGTGACGCGAGCGCTGGTTCCAGCGCTGGAACGCGCCATCAAGTCCCCCGCCATCGGTGCCAAGTTGAGGCCGCTCGGAATGTTGATGGAGTATTCTCCGCCCGAGAAGCTGCTCGCCGAGATCCGCGACGAGCACGCGCGCGTGCAGGGGCTTGCCCGCAAAGCGGGACTCCTCAAGTAACAATCGGTCAGGGCAGTTGGATCTTGCCGCCGCCGCCCATGGGGCTCTGCGGAACGACGATCGAGGAACTCGCCTGGCGGCGCAGCTCCTGGAGCTCTCGAACGGTGCGATCGATCGCATCCTTGGCCAGCGATCCGAACTTCTCTGCGGCCTCGCCAAGCGAGTCCGCGCCGATCTCGAATGCGATGGGGATCGAGCCGGCGGGAGTCATGATCTGGGTCTCTCCGACGTAGAGGACAGTCTTCGAAGCATCCGGCTTTCCATCCCTGGCGACTGGCGTCAGGCGCCGGATCGTCCCGATGCGTCGGTCCGTGAAAATCTCCTCAAGGTAAAGCTTGTCCGGCTCGAGCTTCAACTCCGAGGATTTGAGTTCGGGCGTCGCCATGCCTTTTGCTCCGGAAGTCTAAAGGGTGCGAGCTTGGGCCCCGGGCGTTCCGGCGTCAAGAGTGCCGGCGCCAAGAAGCGCAGTCAATCGCCTTTCTTTCCGAGCTCCGTGCCAGACAGTTTCTCCCAGTGGCGCACCACGGCGGTGTGATCGGCTCCGGGTCCGAGCGCCGCCTGCGCCTCCGTCCAGGCTTCGAGGCAGGCCTCGGCGAGCGGAGCGGGCGAAGCGGTCGAGCGCGCGACTTCGAGCGCGGTCTTCAAATCCTTGACCATCAAGTCAAGCGAAAACCCCGAGTCGAAGGCCCGCGACAGGATGAACCGATGAAACTTGTTGAGGGTCGAGTTGTTCATTCCAGTGGACGCGTTGAGGATGTCCACCACGTTTCCCGGATCGAGCCCGAAGCGCTGGGCGGCGAGCACGCCTTCGGCCGCCGCGACCAACCCCGCGGCCGAGACATAGTTGTTGAGCGCCTTCATCGCGTGACCCGAGCCGAGCGGACCGGTGAGGAAAATCTGCTTGCCCATCGCCTCGAGAATCGGCCTGCAACGCGCGATGTTCTGCGCGTCCCCACCCGCCATGATGGAGAGCGTCGCGTCGACTGCCTTCCTGACTCCGCCCGATACCGGCGCATCGAGCATCGCGACGCCGCGCCCGGCGAGTTGCGCGCCGAGCGCGCGCGTAGCCAGGGGCGATGACGAGCTCATGTCGATGAGGACGCTGCCGCGGGGAAGCCCGCTGAGCAGACAATCTCCGGACCCGTCCGCGCCGAGCACCACCGCGCGCACGGCATTCCCGTCGGGAAGCATCGTGATCACCGCCTCGCAGCGTTCGCCGATAGCCTTGAGCGAAGCTGCCGCCTCGGCCCCCGTCGCCTCGCAAACGCGTTTGAGCGCATCGCCGTTGATGTCGTGCGCGACGATGCCGTAACCCGCTCGGGCGAGACTGCGCGCCATGGGGTGGCCCATCTGGCCGAGACCGATGAAACCGACGCGCGCAGGCGGAACAATTGAACGTGAATTCACCGGAAAACTCGGCATCGTGTCGCGCGTCGGTGCGGAAGCGACTCAGCGGCTGTCGCCGGCAAACCTGAAAAATCCCTCGCGCCTAATCGGCGCTTCCGCGAAAGCCGCATCCATGCTTTGTCTCTCCCTGACCGTTGCGCATTTGGCGCCCGAACGGCGCTCCCGTCAAGTAGGCGGGACGGCTGTCATGCCGACGATGCGCGGCAGAATCTCCCCAATCGGGCCACGAAGTACGGCGTCTGCGATGCCGTCGAACGGCGTGGCTTGCGCATTCACGATCACCACGCGCGCGCCAGCGTTCTTCGCAACGGGCACCGTCCCGGCAATCGGATAGACCTGCAGGCTCGTTCCGACTGAAATAAACAAATCCGCCTCGGCTGCCACCCGCATCGCGCGTTCGATAAGCTCCGGCACCAGCGCCTGCCCGAACGAGATGGTATCGCTCTTCAGGATCCCACCGCAGTGCTCGCAGGGCGGATCGGATTCCCCGGAACGCACGCGATCGAGTGCGTCTTGCATCGGTCCCTTCCAGCCGCAGGACAGGCACACCACGCCGTGGACCGTACCGTGCACCTCGACCACGCCCTGCGAGCTGCCTGCCTTCTGGTGCAGCCCGTCGATGTTCTGCGTGATAAGCGCGTGGAGCTTCCCGCGCCGTTCGAGCTCGACTATCGCCGCGTGACCCGCGTTCGGCTGCGCGGTCCACGCCGGATGCGTGAGCCGCGATTGCCATGACTTCCTGCGCACCTCCGGGTCGACGACGTAGAAATGGATGTTCGAGAGCTTCTCGGCCTCCGGGTCCCGGGTCCAGACCCCTTGAGGTCCACGAAAGTCCGGAATTCCGGATTCGGTGGAAATGCCGGCGCCGGTGAGGACCACGATGCGTTTCGCTTCCTCCACCCAGGCGCGGGCGCAAGCGATCGACCGTTCGTCCGGGGTGAAGGTACTCAAGCGCCTTGGACCCTAGCTTTTCCCGCCCTGTCCCGGCTTCGCTCCGCCGCCCGGCGCTCTGCCTTCGACGACCTCCAGCGTCGGGCGCGCGACGTGATACTTGTTGCGGCCGCCTCGTTTGGCCTCGTAGAGCGCGGCGTCGGCCCGCTTCATCAGGTCTTCCCCGGTGGTTTCGCCTCGCGTGAAAGCAATGCCTATGCTGGTCGTGGCGCGCAGCGCCTTCGTCTCGACGTGGAAACCCCTGCGCATCGCGTCGATGATCTTTTCGGCCACTGCATGGGCATCTCCGTCCTCGCGCACGTCTTCCAGCAAAATGACGAACTCGTCCCCGCCCACGCGCGCCACCGTATCGGTTTCGCGCACGCAGGCGTTGAGGCGCTCGGCGAATGCCTTGAGGAGGGCGTCCCCCGCCGCATGTCCCAGCGCGTCGTTGATGTCCTTGAAATGGTCGAGATCGAGATAGAAGAGCGAGATCAATTGCCGGTTCCTGCGCGCGCGTGCGAGCGCCTGCTCGAGCCGGTCGCCGAGAAGATTGCGGTTGGGCAATCCGGTGAGCCCGTCGTGTTGAGCCGCGCGCTCCAGTTGCGCGCGGCTCTCCGCGAGGTCGGCCTCCGCGCTCTTTCGCTCGGTCACATCCGCGTTGGTGCCGATGAGGCGCAGCGCCTGGCCGTCCGCATCGCGCGCGGTCACCTGTCCCTGACTCTGGATCCAGATCCATCTCCCGTCGTTCGTCCGGACGCGATGCTCGGCGTGGTAATAAGGCGCTACGCCCTTCAGCACATCGCGGATCAGGCGGCTAAGGTCCGCGGCGTCGTCCCCATGCACCATTCGCTCCAGCGCATCGATTGTCGT
>Ga0193726_1000775_pt1 | contig 29564 bp, 27 predicted proteins | sample H2c1metaG_FD_144928 | JGI IMG/M metagenome (GOLD analysis project Ga0193726, IMG submission 144928) | Soil microbial communities from a riparian zone of the East river system, Colorado, United States - H2c1 | ecosystem: Environmental > Terrestrial > Soil > Riparian zone | place: USA: East River... | reverse complement strand
TTCCGGCGCAAATCACTGCGCAAAATAAATGCGCCCTTGCGTGTTCCCACCAATACCGCAACTTCATGACTCCTGGTTTTCGTCCGCGCCTTCGATGAATTTTTCGCTTTCGCCATAACTCACCTCACTCCTTGTCGCCGGAACGCCCGGCAAAAAGTTTCGAGATTCCTTCCACCGGCAAATCAGCCTTCAAGAAATTTTGATGCTTGCCATCAGCTTCCGTCACCGCCTCAGCCGCCAAATATCCGCTGCGCACTGCGCCTTCCATCGTTGCCGGCCATCCGGTAGCCGTCCAATCTCCAGCCAAAAATAATCCGCGCACGGGACTCTTCGCCTCCGGCCGCCACCGATCGCATCCCGGCTCAGGTGAAAATGTCGCCGCCGTTTCCTTAATCACCGTCGACTTCACCAGCCGCGCTTCCCGCGCCGCCGGAATCGCCGCGCGAACTTCCTTCAAACACAAATCAATAATTTCCTGCCGCGATTTCTGCACCAAATCGTAGCTCGCGCTTATTACAAGCTGCAGATATTGTCCTCCGCTCGAATCCCCGCCGTAAAGCACGTTTTTGTTGAAGATCCACTGCGTATTTGTGTCGACTAACGTCAAAAACGGCTCGTCCATCACCACACGATCAAACCAAAAATGCACTCCCGTAATCGGAGAAGTCTTCAACTGTTTCAAATTCTCAAACACCGTCTGACCCGCCGTCACATCCGCCGGCAATAAGTCCAGCAAAACATCCTGCGGCACCGCCGACACATAATAATCGGCACGCAAAACTTCGCCCGATTCAAACCGCACTCCAGAAACTGTGCCGCCTGTAATTTCCAATCCGCGTATCGTCGCCCGCAACTTCACTTCCCCACCGCGACTAATCAAATTGTTTTTGCACCCGTCATACAAATCCGCCAACGGCACCGTCGGCACTCCAATTTGATATCCCGTGCGGTTCGCCAAAAATGCTTTCCAAAAAACATCCACGCCATATTGCGCGTCCGTGCGTTCCAACAATTCATCCAGGGCGCTAATCAAAACCACGCCCCAAAATCGACGAATCGCTTGCTCAGTCTGCTTATGTTTCCGCAACCATTCCAACATCGACGGCCGCACTCCGCCCTTCCCCAAAACAAGATCCGCCGGCTTTCCGCCGGAACGCATGATGGACATCAACAAACTTCCAATCGCGCGTTTGTCAGCCCAATTCAAAAGTGGAAATGTCGCAAAGGAAGGAGAAACATGCAGCGGCGCCGGCAACCACGAACTGTGCATTTCGCCGCGCTGGCCATCCGGCGAAGAAAAGATCAGGCGATCGTAAAATTTAATTTTTCCGCCGGCGCCCGCGCGTCTATAAAAATCATCCAGATTCGTGCAGCAGCCCAGCGTCACGTGCTGGCAATTATCGACGTGATCGCCGCTCGGCAAAACGTACGACGTCGCACGTCCGCCCAGGAACGGCCGCTTTTCCAGCAACGTAATCCGGTAGCCCGCTTCAGCCAGCGCGACGGCTGCGGACAGTCCTGCCAGTCCGCCGCCGATCACGATCACGCTTTTCGAGGACATTCGCCTCCGACCACGCGCCAAGCTGCGCTCGCACCAAAATTCCAAATTTTTCCGATGCCTTCAATCTCACACGCGGACCGAACACATCGTATCCGCGCGCTTCAATCGCCGCCAATAAACTGCTGTACGTTCGCGCCAACGCAAAAAGCGCGCCGCGGCTATCTTGCTCCACCAGGCCAACAATTTCCGCGCCTTCTTCATAAAATTTCCAGGCGCGTTCCGCTTCAAATTCCATCAGCTGAATTATTCGAGGTGAAACCGGCCCTGCAAGTTCCTCCGCGCGTATTCCGAAGCGATCCAAATCTTCCTGCGGCAAATAAACTCGCCCCATTTCGTAGTCAGCTCGCAAATCGCGCAAAATATTTGTCAGTTGAAACGCAATTCCCAATCGCTCGGCAACATCCGGCGCGCGCTGATCGTGAAATCCAAAAACGTGAATGCAAGTCAACCCAACAGTTCCCGCAACGCGGTAACAATATTCTCGCAACCGATCGAAAGTCGCGTACGACGGCTCCGTCAAATCCATTTCCGCACCGGAAATTAAATCGTGAAAATATCGCGCCGGAATCGAATATCGCGAACATGTATCCGCAAACGCCGGAAGAATTGCATGCCCCGAAGTTTCGCCCGCATAAGCCGCGTCGGTGAGCGCTCGCCACCGTGAAAGTCCGCGCTGCTTGCTGGCAACATCACCCGGTTCATCCGCCGCGTCATCTACAAGCCGCATATATGCGTACAACGCGCAAAGTCCGCGACGCTTCTGCTCCGGCAATAAATAGAACGCATAATAAAAGTTGCTCGCCGACTCACGCGCCACACGTTTGCATTCATCGTAAGACGCATCCACAACTTCAGGCGTCGCAGCAGCACGCGTCGCGTGAACAGCCGAATTCTTCGCATCCGCGCCGGCATTCTCACTCGGCCGCACCGGCCCCGCCGTACGCATCCTTCCAATCAACGCGCGTCCCAGCAATTTCGCCTGCGTAGTTTTTCCAATCGAAGGCCGCTTCTCCAACGTGTTGTAACCAGCCCGCTCAATCGCATCCAGCACCGCGATTCCGCCGCGGCTGAACATTTCAATATCCACGCGCAAATCCGCCGCAACACTCGCCGCCAGCGGCATTCCCACAGCAAACAGCGCGCGTGTTCGTAAAACTAAATCGCGCATCAAGGATTCATATTTCCCACTAAATCGCTGCGCCTCAATATCCGCAAATTCCAATCCGTGCGCGCGCAAAGCATCGAGCGGAATATAAATTCGTCCAATTTTCAAATCGCGCGAAACATCCTGCCAGAAATTCGCAAGTTGCAGCGCTGTGCATGTCGCATCGGAAAGTTTTTGTCGTTCCGCATCCTTATATCCGCACAAATAAAGCACCAGCCGACCAACTGGATTCGCCGAATAGCGGCAATATCCAATCATGTCGTCCCAAGTTTCGTAGCGCTTCACCGTTTGGTCCTGACGAAACGCCACAAGTAAATCCGCGAATGGCTCCATGGGAATTTCGCACGCGCGAATCGTTCCAGCCAGCGCCACAAAAACAGGATGCTTCGGCTTGCCCGCATAACACGCGCGCAATTCTTCTTCCCACCAATTCAAAAGTTCCAACGCGCGCTGCGGATCGGAAACTTCGTCGCCCAGATCGTCAGCCCAACGGCAATATGCGTAGAGATTATAAAAATGTTGGTGCAGGCGTTTCGGAAGAAGCCAGGAAACTACGTTGAAGTTTTCGTAATGCCCCGTCGCCAGCCGGCGCGTATACCGTTCCGCATCCGCCACCGAACAATTATCCGGAGGCAGTTCGCGTGCTACTTCGAGGTCTGCATACGTGGGCGCCAAAAAAGCTCTCAGGGAATAATTGCTGTTTTGATTTGCGTGTTGCGGTTCTTCATCTGTTCAAAAACGCGTGGCAAATCGCGCAGCGGTGATTCGCCGGTCACAAAATCACTCGCGCGAACATCTCCACGCGCCACTTCCGCCAGCGCTTCGCGCATAAAATGCGGCGTGTGATGAAAACTCGACTTAATCGTGATTTCAGAATAATGCAATTCCGCGGGCTCAATTTCCATTTTCACATTTCTCGCGCAGCCCGCAAAAAGTTGCACCGTTCCGCCGTGGCGCACCATCCGCAAAGCCCATTCGCAAGTTTGCGGCACACCTGCGGCTTCAATCACCGAATCAACTCCGCGCGCGCCTTCCGTCAGTTCGCGCACACTCGCGACAGGATCCGAAACCGCGCTCACATCAATCGCAGATTCCGCGCCCATGCCCAACGCCGCATCCACCTGGCTCGGACGTTTCGCAATCGCGATAACATGCGCGCCCTTCGCCGTCAGCATGCGAATAAATTGCAATCCAATCGGTCCGCAACCAATCACCGCAACAGTATCGCCAAGCTGCACACCAGTTTCATGAATTCCACGCAGCACGCAAGCCAACGGTTCCACCAGCGCCGCATCCGTGTACGAAACTCTCGCCGGAATTTCCAGCAAATTCCGCCGCACAATTCTTCCCGGAATCCGAATATATTCCGCGTACGCGCCATTGTTAAAAAGCAAATCTTCGCAAAGATTCGATTGTCCCTTGGCGCAAAAGAAACACGCGCCGCACGGAGCCGAATTCGCCGGCACCACACGCATGCCAACTCGAAATCCCTTCACTTCACTGCCGACTGCAATAATATCGCCCGCCAATTCGTGACCGAAAACTGCCGGCGGCGTAATCATCTTCGCGTGATATCCGCGCTTCCAAACTTTTAGATCCGTGCCGCACGTCAACGCCACTCGCACGCGCACCAAAACTTCATCGGACGCAATCGTGGGAATTTCCATCTGCTCAATACGCAGATCTTCGCTGCCGTACAAAACGGCCGCCGTCATTATTCCCGTTGCTGTCGTCGCCGTGCTCATGAGGGCAGTATCATCACCTTCAAAGACTCTCGCGTCGGATTCGCCGCCAACTCCAGCCCCGCCGAAAATTGTTCCAGCGGAAACCGGTGCGTTATCAATTGTGCCACAGGCAGCTCGCGCGAAAACACTAGCCTCGCCGATTCGTCCTGCATGTCAACATCGGCGCTGTAGCTTCCCAGAATTTCTTTTTCGTCCACGCCAACCGCCGCGGCTTGAAATTCAATTCGCATCTGCGGATCGTTCTGCGCAAATAATAAAACGCGTCCGCCCGGCCGAGCCGCCGACAAAGCCTCGTCAACCAATTTCGGAAACGGCACCGCCACCAGCACCACGTCGGCACCGCGCCCGTTCGTTCGCGCGCGCATGGTATCCGTCAAACTTCCCGCCGTCGGATCAAAGGTTTCTGTCGCGCCAAGTTGCATCGCCTTCGCGCGCCGCTCCGCCATCGGATCGCTCGCGTAAGTGATTCCGCCAGCTTGCGCCGCCAGCATCATTAATAGCAACCCCACTGGCCCCGCGCCAATCACCAACACGTGTTCGCCCGCCGCAACTCGCGCTTTGCGTACGGCTTTCAAACAAGTATTCACCGGCTCGATGAACGTCGCTTCCTCAAAACTAACGTCGTCCGGAATCGCCACCATTCCGCGCTCGGCAATCCATGGCATCGCCCGCACAAATTGCGCGAAGCCGCCGCCATTGGGGTCGAATCCCGCCGTCAAGCCAACTTTTTTATATCCCGCGCATTGCGAAAAAGATTTCTGCGCGCAGTAAAAACAATTGCCGCACGGAATGTGATGAAAACTCACTACGCGGTCGCCAATTTTCCATCGCGTAACTCCGCGTCCCACCGCAACAACCGTCCCAGCCACTTCATGTCCCAAAATTTGCGGAGGCTTCACAAATCCATGATGAATTTTCTTAATGTCCGTGCCACATATTCCGCAAGCCGCCACGCGAATCAGAACTTCGCCTTCGCCAATTTCCGGCACCGGCACGTCTTCCACAATCACGTTATCTTTTCCGCGATATACCGCCGCACGCATAGTGCTGGAGCTCGGCCCGGATAAATTGTCGGTGCTCAAACTTTCTCCTGTTCGACTCATGATACTGCCTTCTGCGCAGATTTGCTTTTCACCACGGCCAGGCGCTCAACGTAGCGATCCAGAAAACCCGCTAGAGTTTCCGCGACCGCGCGGCTCTGGCGTCCAAATCTCATCAACGACGGCAATGATGACGGCCGCTTCAATACTTCACCAAGAACGCGCGGAATACTCACATCTCCACCTTTAGTGACCACGCGATTAAAATCAATCGGCATATCCTCGTCGGAGGAATCGCTAATCGCGCGAACTGCAATCACGCGCGCCCCGAACGCCAACGCTTCATACAATATCTCGCCGCTTTCCATGTCAACCACATCTGCAACTTTGCCGAGCTCAGTCTTTTCAGCGGCGCTCACTACGACATGGTCGGTCGAATACATGAGCCGTACTTCCTTGGCGCCGCATTGAATCGCCGCACCAATCAGTTCTGCGTCGCAATCTATTCGGCGCTTCCGCTGCGTCGCTTCCACCTGACACGCGACGACAACTTCTCCAACCTCATGTTCCGTTCGCAACCCGCCGGCCAGTCCGCTGGAAATGCAAATGTCCACGTCTAAATTCCAGATCAACTTTGTTGCGTTTACCCATGCCTTCTCGCCGCCAATCCCAGTCAGAAGCGCGCAAATTTCCAAATCGCCTACGCTGGAACGATACGCCTCCACAGTCTTCTCTTCTTCAATTCTCTGAAACTTTCGCAACTTCCGCCAAGGAGCAAATTCGTCGTCCACCGCAAATGTAACAAGAACTTTCAACGCAATCCGAATCTCCTAAATCGCACAATGCGCCTAAGCAACTTTCGCCGCAAGTTTCGCCCCACTCTGCGCATCCAAATATCCGTTGTTTTGATACCACCGCACCGCGCGCTCCAGCGCCGTTTCAACCGGCCCAGCCACAAATCCCAATTCGCGCTGCGCCTTGCTGCAGTCTACAAACATCATGTGCGCCGCAATTTTCACGCCTTCAATTTGAATCTGCGGTTCGCGTCCACGCAATCGCGAAAACGCCGTATCCGCATACGCCGCCGCCAACGCCACAAAATGCGGAATCTTCATTCGAGGCGCGCGTTTCCCGGTAATTCGCGCCAACGCGTCCAGCACTTGCTTCAACGTTAAGTTTTCCGCGCCAATTAAATACCGCTCGCCAACTTTTCCTTTATCCGCAACCAGCAAATGTCCCGCCGCCGCGTCTTCCACTCCAACAAAATTCAATCCCGTCTGCACATAACCAGGCATTTTGCCCGTAAGAAAATCCACAATAATTTTTCCCGTCGGAGTCGGCTTCCAATCGCCGGGACCAACCGGAGTCGTCGGCATCACGATCACCGCCGGAAATCCTTCGCGCGCCGCGGTGCGCACTTCATTTTCCGCCATCCACTTTGACCGTTTGTAGTTCCCGATCATTTCGTCCAGGGAAGATTCCGTCGCTTCACTCGGCAATTCCGTACGATCCACCGCAACGGTCGCAACCGTACTTGTATAAATAAATCGGGAAACACCCGCTCGACGTGCGGCATCCAGCAAATTCTTCGTGCCTGCTACATTCGATGCATAGATTTCGTTTGTGTCACGCGCCCAAAGACGATAATCCGCCGCAACGTGAAATACTTTATCAACGCCCGCGACCGCACGATCCAATGACGCTGGATCACGCAAATCTCCTTCAATAATTTCTACGGGAATTTCCGCCAGGGCTCGGCGATCGTTTTGCGGACGCGCTAAAACACGAACTCGCTCGCCGCGTGCCGCCAATTGACGCGCAACGTGGCTTCCGAGAAATCCGGTGGCGCCAGTGACCAGCGAGGTCATGCTACGGTCACGAAGTCGTTCTCAGGGAGCTCTCAGCGTGCGATCTTGCGAGCCAAGTTCGCTTGCCGGAATAAAATTACTTGTCGGACGCGCCGCGCCAGATCCACCGGCCGCGCCATTTCCGCCATTATCATGCCAATTGCCGCCGGCATTTTCGCCGATGAATCGCTTGCCGCCCATTTTGCCGTTCATCTGCCACTTCAACATTTTCCAGGTGTCGCCCAACTTCGGCTTCGCGCCCAGCACCGGCGTAGTTTCAAATCCAACGTGAACCATGCAATCCTGGCAGCGCGGATCATTTCCCGGTCCGAATTTCGACCAATCCGTATTCTCGACCAAATCCTTATACGACGCGTGATGCTCGTCCGTAATTAAATAGCACGGACCTTTCCATCCGCGCGGATTGAAAGTCGGCGTGCCCCATGCCGTGCAATCCAATTCGCGTTCGCCCTTCAGAAAATCCAAATAAATTGGCGACACCATCAAATTGTGTTTGCCCAGCAAGCCTACGGCATCGCGGAACTTGTCGCGAATATCCTCGCGCGACATGAAAATATCTTTCGTCGCCACAGACGAATAACTGTACGCCGGCGAAAGCATGTATCCGTCAACGCCCAGCTCATCCAGATACGAATAGAGCTCCGAAATTTCGTTCAAGTCTGTTTCTTTGTAAATCGTGGTGTTGGAGCACACCAAAAATCCCGCCGCCTTTGCCGCTTTAATTCCGTCAATGGCATCGCGAAATACTCCATCTTTCTCGACGCACAAATCGTGCGTCCGTTCCATTCCATCCAGGTGAACGTTCCAGAAGAAACTCGATGACGGCTTAAACTCATGCAGGCGCTTGCGAATGAACATTCCATTCGTGCACAAAATAATGTGCTTGCCGCGATCCAGAATTTCTTTGGTCAGTTGGCCAATTTCCGGATAAATCATCGGCTCGCCGCCGCAAATCGAAACAATCGGCGATCCGCAATCGTCCACCGCCGCCAGACATTCCGCCACCGTCAGCGACTCATTGATCGTGGACTTATATTCGCGAATGCGTCCGCAGCCCGTGCACGTCAAGTTGCAAGCGTGCAGTGGCTCCAGCATCAGCACCATCGGAAATTTTTTCTGTCCGTGAATTTTCTTGCCTGCGATGTAACCAGCCATCTTCGCGGACATCTTTAGCGGATAACGCATTCGTCCCCCAAACTTTATCGAAAAACTTTACCAGGAAATTTAATTGCTGCGATTGCGGAAATCTGCAGCGTCCAACTCCACGGAGTGATACTCGCTCCGTCCCTCAAGCATATTCCGATACCGGCCCAGTGCATACACTGGAAATGAATTCCTGTACAAATGATACTTCAAATAAAACACGCGCGGAAATCCCGTGCCCGTGGGCTCATCTTCATCCCACGATCCGTCCTCATTTTGCCGCGTCAGTAGAAATTCAATTGCGCGATCAACGCACGGCTCTTTGATATCGCCCGCCGCCATCAATCCAATCAGCGCCCACGCCGTCTGCGAAGGTGTGCTCGCGCCGACGCTTTTTTTCGATTCGTCATCATATGAAGCGCAAGATTCTCCGAATCCGCCATCGGACTGCTGCACCGCGCGCAGCCAATCCGCCGCACGACGCGCAAAATCTCGCGCCGACATTCCCGCTGCTTCCAGAGCGCGCAAAACTCCGCCAGTTCCATAAAGATAATTCACGCCCCAGCGCCCGTACCAGGATCCATCTGGCCGCTGATCGTGCTTCAAGAATTCCACGCCGCGCTTCATCACTGGATGATCGCTCGCAATTCCCAGTCGCGCCAATGATTCCATCACGCGCGCCGTCACATCCGCCGTCGAAGGATCAATCATCGCGTTGTGATCCGCAAAAGGGATGCGCGTAAGAAAATGTTTGTTGTTATCGCGATCGAACGCGCCCCAGCCGCCGTCTTTATTCTGCATGCTCAGCAGCCAGTCAACTCCGCGGCGAACCGCGTCATCCATGCGCGCACGATCGGGAAAGTCCACTCGTTGCAACGCGATCAGCACAAATCCCGTATCGTCCACATCTGGATACCAATCATTCCGGAATTCAAACGCCCAGCCGCCCGGCGCCGCATCGCGATTCTTAATCTGCCAGTCGCCGCCGTTTGTAATTTGCTTTTCAAGCAGCCAGTCCGCGGCCTTAATCATCGACGGATGATTCGGCGGAACTCCCGCTTCAGCCAGCGCAGTCAACGCAATCGCCGTATCCCACACCGGAGAAACGCACGGCTGAATCCGAATCGTATCGTCTTCTTCAATTTCCAATTTTCCAAATTCCGCAATTTCTCGCGCCGCAACCGGTTCTTCCAAGGAGTGCCCCGTCGCCATCAGCACGAATGTTGAGTTCATGAATCCCGGAAAAATTGCAGCCAGACCTTCCGAGTGCTCCATATGATCCAACATCCACTCTTTCGCTTGATTCAGCGCACGCTTCCGCAAAGGTTTCCACGGCAACCGGTCATAAATTTTGTAAGCACGGTCTGCCATCAGGAAAAAATTCCGCCACGAAACCAATTGCTTGTCCCAATCGAACGCAACCGCTCTGCGTCCCGGCGTCACGAATAGCTCGTTGACGCTCACATCCATCGGCAATGTCCATCGCGGCTTAATCGCGTAAAGAATCGACATCGGTACCAAAAATCCGCGCGTCCAGGAAGACATTTCGTAAATATTGAAGTTGAACCAATTCGGAAACAACATCAGTTCGGGAGGAATCGCCGGAGTCATGTCCCAACCCAACGCTCCGACCAGCGCCATGTTGAATCGGACGTAAGAATTGGTCCATTCCAATCCGCCCAATGCGTGGACAGCTTCTTTCGCGCGAACCATGTGCGGCGCATCAATCGAATCGCCAGCAATTTTCAGCGCAAAATATGCTTTCACCGTCGCATTCAAATTTGACGGTCCGTCAAAATAAGTGTTCCATCCGCCATCGGCCAATTGTCGCTGACGAACATATCTCGCCAGTTTTGCAATTCGCCCCGGCTCAGCTCTGCCCAACACGTTCAGGAAATAAATGTAATCCGACTCGAGCGTCGTATCCGCTTCCAGCTCGCCAATCCAATATCCTTCTTCGGCCTGCAGAGAAAGCAGATGCTGCGCGCCGCGCTCGATCACCTGCGCCAGCCGCTCCGCGATCGTGGCGGGCGTAACTGTACGCGCGGCAGCCTGCGCTCCGCTTTCCCATTCCAATCTGGTTCCTGCTGCCATAATCGTTTGGTCTCTCAAGCCAGTCCGGGCCTAACTTCCAGCACCGTTAGAGGCCTCAAAAAGCGCACAGGTTGTCCCCAACTCCTCAATTCACTTGCACTTGCAAGGCTGTGGGCAAATAATTATCCCGAACAAACGTCCCGGATACACCCGTCTCGCCCTGTGGGAATGGCCTTCCTATTGATTTTGGTATTATCGGCGGAATTCGCGTTATGGTCAACAAATAACTACCGGCACTGTACCAGATTCCCGAAATGCAACTATTCCAGCTTGGCCGCCACTTCCAGCCGACGCACCCTTTTCACCAATTCGGGCAGCCTGCCCATCGCCGCGTTGATCTCCTTCGCCTTATCCAGCGGACGCGCCGGAGCGCCAAACATGATCGTTCCAGCATGAATCACTTTTCCCGCCGCCACGCCCGACTTCGGCGCCAATTGAGCGCCATCCTCAATCCGCCCATGTCCCGCAATTCCCACTTGCCCGCCCAACATCACATTGCGTCCTATATATGATGAGCCTGCCAGCCCCGCCTGCGCCGAAATTACGGTGTGTTCGCCGATTTCGCAGTTGTGCCCAATCTGAACCAAATTATCGATCTTCACTCCGCGCCCAATTCGCGTTGCATCCAAAGCGCCGCGATCGATCGTAGTGTTCGCGCCAATCTCCACATCGTCTGCAATTTCCACTGAACCAATCTGCGGAAATTTCTCGAAGCCATTTTCAGTCGGCACAAATCCAAATCCGTCCGAACCAATAACTGCACCAGAATGCAGCACCACTCGCGCGCCCAATTTCACGCAACCTGCAATCGTTACGCGCGGATAAATTCTGCATCCCGCGCCAAGTTTTGCGCCCGCGCCAATAAAACATTGCGCGCCAATCTCGGACCCATCGCCAATTTCCGCGCCATCTTCAATCACCGCGCACGGCCCCACCGAAACTCCCTCGCCAAGTTTCGCAGATTTTCCGATCACCGCCGTCGCGTGAATTCCCTTCGCAATAAATTCCTGCGGAACCATCCAGGCAATCGCCCGTGCAAATGCCAGCCGAGGATTTTTCGCGCGCAGCACCGTCTTCCCAATTATTTCCGCGCCTGGAGCAAGCACGATGCACTGCGCCGCGCACTTCGTCGCCGCGTCTAACTGCTTCGGCGAATCAACAAACACCAAATCTCCCGCGTGCGCGCTATTCACCGAAGCGCATCCGAAAATTTTCACGTCCGGATTCCCTTCCAACTCCGCGCCCAAATATTTCGCCAGCTCTCCTGCTGTCCGTTCCATTGGTTCCTCGCTTCCTAAATTTCCGCGTCACAAAATCAAAATGGATAAATCGATTTCTCACCCGCCGGACGCGTCTTCCATCTCTTATGTACCCAAACCCACTGCTCCGGATTCTTCCGCACAATTTCTTCAATCACTTTCGTAAATCGCGCCGTATTCTCAAGCACATCTGCTTCAGTGTTTCCGCTGCGCGCCAATTCCAACTCCGGATCAAATCTCAATCGATATTTCCCAATCGCCGCGTCCCACAAAATATATCCCGGCACCACCGCCGCGCCCGTATGCAAAGCCATCCGCGCAATTCCAGTAGTCGTGCAAGCAGGAATGCCAAAAAAATTCACGAACACGCCTTCTTCCAAAATCGTATTCTGGTCCGCCAGAATTCCCACCGTGCCGTCTTCACCCAACACACGCAGCACCGCGCGCGCCGACTGATTTTTCTCGATAGGTTTATTCCCAGAAAGTGTCCGGTAATAATTCACCAGCGCATCCACTCGCGCATTTTCCACCTCGCGCGCCAAAAAACTCAGTGGATATCCAAACCGCGCTTGCGCAAACGGAGCCAACTCCCACGCGCTGAAGTGTCCCGTCAAAACTAGAACGCCTGTTCCGCCACGCTCCGCCGCCAAAAAGTTTTCCAATTCATCCAACACAACAATTTCTTTGATGCGCTCCGCCGTGTACTTAGGAAACTGCGAAAATTCTCCGCCCATCCATCCAAGCTGGCGAATCATTCCACTCACAACTTCGCGCCGCCGCTCGTCACTCCAATCCGGAAACGCCAACTTCAAATTAAATAACGCAATCCTTTTTAATCGCGGCACCAGCGCAAAAAATAAAAACGCCACCGTCGCGCCATAAGCTCGCGCCGCACGACGCGGCAAAATCCCGGCCGTCTTCAGCACCAGCCACATCGCCGCATATTCCAACCATTGACGCACTCCAACCATCGCCGTCATTATGCAGAACCCCAGCCGCACTCGCCACCTTTCTCGCCTTTGACTTCGTAGGGGCGGGTCCACGACCCGCCCGCCTCAGATCGAGCGTCCGCGTGCCTGTGGCTCTTCCGCGCCTAACCTTTCCCCAACCAACCCGTCGAATCCGCAGCGCCCAAATAATCAAGGAGCCGATATGCCACGCGCAAATCGTTCGACGATTCTCTCCCGATTTCACTTTCAACTTTTCGCACTAACAATCCTCACCCTATTCCTAGCCACCATTTCCACCTCGGCCCAAACCACTCCCCTAATCCCAGCCAACACAAACTTCACCTACTGGGATCATCACTGGATTCAATGGATGCCCACTCATCCGCTCTACGAAGCAGTCGAACTCGCCGCCGCAATAAATCCTGCGCATCCCAACGAACCACTCCTCCGCATGTGGCTCACCGAACGCGACGGAGCGAAGCATCAGGTTTTTTACTTGAATGACAAAGACGCCGTAAAAAATGTGAACGGCGAAGCTTACTATCGCGAAATGGAATTCAAGATTGAAGGCACACCCGGAAAAGCTCGCGGCCTCCACGTAAAATGCAAAGACAAAGACGATCACATCATCGACTGGACCATCGAAACCGATCAGCAGGATCTGCGCCCCACCGGCCTGAAACCGCAAGGTGGACACGGCGCTCAAAATGTTTTTCTGCTTTTCTACATTAATGAAGGCGCAATCACCAATCGCAGCAAAGTGACCATCGGTGGCGAAGATTTCTCATTTCAGGAAAAACCCGGCGACACGAAAACGTATTACTACCACGCCGCATATTCTTCAGGCGCGTACAACGGCGTGGTTCTCTTCGACAAATCCGTCGTGACTCCGCAAGCAACAGGAATTCACATTTCCTCCGCCAGACAAACCGACTTGACGAAAATCGCGGGCACTTCAGATCAGCTCGTCACCTACACCAGCACACCCTTCGGCTTTCAAAATATGTCGCGCATCGAAGTGCAAACTTCCAAGACCGGCGATCTTTTCGGCTACAAACATTATTTTGGAACTCACGTAATGCGCATCGACTTCGATACGCCGCTTCCGCCCGCCGCCGCGCTCAAACCCGGCCAATCAATTCACTACCGAATTTCCATGGACGATCATGCCAGCCTGGTCGAAGGCTCTCTCGTCGCCACGTGCGATGGCGACACGCTTTCGCTCAGTTGGCAAAATGAAACTCCGGAGTGGGCCAAAGGCACGCGCATCGTCTCGAACGTTATGCTGAATCAATCCGGCTACGCTCTTCAGGTAGCACCGCCCGTGAAGCAATAAACTCCACAGGCCGTTCGCGTCCGTCACCTCGTGACGGAATCTCCAAACCCCTCTACAGCGAATATGGTATTGGAAGCCGCTAACCCAGAGCGTAGCGTTTTCTACAGATGTCCCACGGCATTCTCATCGTCGACGACAGTCCTCAGATTCGCAGCATGGTCCGGCTGTGGCTTGAATCCGATGACAAGTTTGAAGTTTGCGGCGAAGCAGCCGACGGCGTGGAAGGAATCGAAAAAGCTCTCGAACTAAAACCCGATCTAATTGTTCTCGACCTCTTGATGCCCCGAATGAACGGATTGCAAGCCGCCACCGCTCTTCAATCGGCGATGCCGGAAGTTCCCATCATATTGTTCACGCTCTTCCCCGATTCAGAACTCGCTAATCAAGCACGCAATGCGGGGGTATCAACCGTGCTCTCAAAAATGGACAACATGAGCACGCTCTGCGACGAAGTTGAAAAGCTCGTCGGCACGCCTTGAATTTCAAACTTCCCACTCCCCATATTGCGAGCTTTTCTCTCCGTGGCTATACTCTGCCCTGAACTCGAACTAGATTGATGCACGCTCTGCACTTGATTGTGTGAATTCCAGTCCGCTTAATTAGCTCGAGGAGATTACACATGCGGAATCGCTCCCATATAAATTCAAAAAATATTTTCAGCGCCGTCCGCATTCTCTCTCTTTCCTTTCTGGGATCAATGGTGCTCACCGGTCCTCTTTTCGCACAAGCAAGACCGGCGGCAGATCCTCTCCACCAACTAAATTCCTCCGTCGAAACTCTTGTTAAAAAAATTTCGCCCAGCGTAGTTCAAATCGCCGTCACCGGTTACGGTACCGTCGAACAAAATTCCCGTGGAAACGCCGACATCACCGTTGGCCGCCAACGAGTCATCGGCTCCGGTTTCGTGATTGATCCCGCCGGCTACATCATCACGAACGCGCACGTCGTGAATGGCGCCGAACACATTCAAGTAAATCTCCCCGCCGTCGCAGGAGACAGCACTCCCAGCACTTCTCTTGCATCCCGAGGCACTGTCGTCCCGGCGCACATCGTAGGCACAGCTCCGGAACTCGATCTCGCCGTCATCAAACTCGATGGCGCTGCCAAACTTGTTGCGCTTCCGCTCGCACATTATTCAGAACTACTTCAAGGACAACTTGTTTTCGCATTCGGCAGTCCGCAGGGACTTCCGAATTCCGTCAGCATGGGCATCGTCAGCGCCACCGCGCGCCAAACAAATCCTGATTCGCTGATGGCCTACATTCAAACCGACGCTCCCATCAATCCCGGAAATTCCGGCGGACCGCTCGTCAACGTCGATGGCGAAGTCATCGGCGTGAACACTTTTATTCTCACGCAGGGCGGTGGCAGCGAAGGTCTCAACTTTGCCATTCCCAGCGCCATCGTCAGAATTGCGTTTCAGCAAATCCAACAGTATGGCCATGTTCATCGCGGAGAAATCGGCATCTCCGTTCAATCCATTTCGCCGCAACTCTCGAGCGCGCTGAAGCTATCGCAGAATTCCGGCGTAATTATTTCCGATGTTGCCCCGGGAAGTTCGGCGTTAGCGGCGGGTTTGAAAATTCAGGACATCGTCATCAGCGTGGACGGCAGGGACGTCGCCAGCGTTCCCTACTTCGGTTTTCAAATGATGACTCACGGCCCCGGCGACACCATTCACATGCAAATCGTGCGCGGAACAGTTGGTCTCGTCTTCGATATTCCCGTGAAGCAAAGCCCGCATCAGATTGATCAACTCGCCGCACTGGCTGATCCGGAAAAAAGTATCGTCCGCCCGCTTGGCATTCTGGCCATCGCGATCGATTCCAAACTCGCGGCCGAATTGCCCGATCTTCGCGATCCCTACGGCATTCTCGTCGGCGCTCGCGCCGCCGGTTCCACAGCCGAAGTTCCTCTCATCACCGGCGACGTGATACGAACGCTCAACGGCGTACAGATGAAGACGCTCGACCAACTCCGCGTCGCGCTGCAAGCCATTCCGCCCGGTGTTCCCGCCGCTCTTCAAATTCAAAGAGACGGCGGCCTCACCTACATCACATTCACTATCGATCAATAGTGAAAGCGATGACCGCGAAAGAGCGATGACCAACATCGTAAACAAATTGCGTGGCGGCGATCGCCGCTCCATCGGCCGCTCAGACGAAGTTGCGGAAGAAATTTCCGCCGACCCGAAGCTTTTTGCACAAGTCCTCGCGGCAATGCTCGATACGAATCCCGTAGTCCGCATGCGCGCCGCCGACGCGATCGAGAAAGCGTCAGTGCTAAATCCAAAACTCCTTCAGCCGCACAAACACACGATTCTCAAAAAAATCGCCGCGATCGAGCAGCAAGAAGTCCGCTGGCACATAGCCCAAATACTTCCGCGCCTCCAACTCGCTCCAAAAGAACGCGACCACGCCGTCGCAATTCTCTTCGACTATCTCCAAGACAAAAGCAGCATCGTAAAAACTTTCGCCATGCAAGCCTTGGCCGATCTCGCGCAAAGCGATTCCCGCCTACAAAAACGCATCGTCCCAATGCTAGAATTTCTCGCCGCCAACGGCACAGCAGCTATGCGCGCCCGCGGCCGCAAGCTACTGGCAATACTTAGACTCTAGTTTTGGGATCGAACGGAAGAACTACTATTTCGGGTGCGCCATTACATCGATCATGCGATAGCTGTCTCCGTCGATGACGAAATAAAACCGCCAGTTCCGGTTTACCCTTCCCTGCCATAAACCACGCGATTCGTCATACTTCTTGGCTCTCAATGACGGATGCCTTAAATCTTGTTTAAGAAGTGCAATTTGCTTAATACACTGTTTCTGAATCTGCGCTGGGGCGTCGTCGTAGCTCCGCTGAAACTGGCTTGAGTAAAAAAGCTTCATCTGAGTCTCCCAATAAGGGCATCGGGTGTGACGGAGATCTACAATCGATCTATCTAGATCGTTCTATTCTATGAGGATCGCGTCTTGGAGGACTTTCTTAACGAACTCGCCATTTCCGCGGCGGACTCAAACGGGCCGCGAACCCGGCCTTTCTTAATGTCGTCCAGGCCCTGCGCCAAACGCTTCTCAATCATCGCTTGCGGTGTCATGATCACCTTGTCGCCCTTCAACTCAACCTGCAAATAGTCTCCCGGCACCAGTCCCAATTGGTCATGAATCCGCTTCGGAATCGCCACCTGTCGGCTTACTCCGATTTTCACCGCGATACGTTGAGCCGACTTCGCCTGTGTTCTCATATAATTGTATTTTTGTATCGTTCGCAAAGATTGTCAAGAATTATCTCATTCCCTTCGTATGCTACGACTCATTTGTTCCCTTTCGTTCGCCGCGAAGTACTACTCACCACCTCCATATCCAAACTCCGGGATGGTACCAACGCCCCATTGTGCCAAACAGACGCAAACGGCAAAGTAGGTCTACGAGGGAATACAGAATTGCTCAGCAAACTCATCCTGATGGCTTCAATCATTGGCGTGGCGCAATTTCTCATCGGCTACTACCGCTCAATGATTGCTAGCATGGCCGCACAGCCGCTCTCCGAGAAGTTCTTCGTAGCTGCTGGTTTCAAGAATGCCGCCATGCGGGCCGAGGATTTTGGCCGCCTGATGAGTCTGCACCGTCTTATGCCCGACGTGAAAACTCTACCCAACTCCGCGCGCCGCCTTAATGTCTATTATTCCGCTCTCAAAATGATCAGCAGCATTCCAGGCATCGGCGAATGGGCAAAAAACGAAATGTCCACTGCCACACAATGTCTCGCGGTGATCGTCGACCAGCGCTTGATCCTGAATCTGGCATGCGCCGCCGAATCCCGCTCGTTCTAAATTTTTCTCCCGCGTCGCACGCCTTTAGCTGACGTCGTCCCCCGTCAATGTTAGACTCCACCGTTTGAACTCCGCGGCCCCAATCCGTAACGCGCGCGCTTTCGACGGCGATGACGCCGATCTTCCTCGCAGCCGTCCGCACGTTTCCAACTGGTTTTTCGCCGTTCTCATTCTCGTCAGTTACGCAGGATATTTCAGCGGACAGGGCGCGCTCGGCCTCGTTGGCCCTGACGAACCACGGTACGTTTCCATCGCGCGTTCGATGGAACGCACCGGCGATTGGGTAACTCCGCGTCTGAACGGCTTGCCCTGGTTTGAAAAGCCAATTTTGTATTACTGGTCCGCGGCAGCATCCTTCAAACTTTTTGGTGAAAATGATTTCGCCGCGCGGTTTCCCTCCGCACTCGCCGCGATCCTCGCCGCGGCCGCAATTGCGTGGATGGCCTGGCGCTTTTACGGCGGCACAACAAGTTTCCTCGCGCTGCTTATGTTTCCCACAAGCGTTGCCACGCTTGCATTTGCGCGTGCCGCAACTCCCGACATGCTTTTCACCGGCACAATTGCTGCTGCAATGGCTTGCGGAGCCGCGCAGATTTTTGAAGAAAGTCCGGGCTTGTGGTGTCGCATCGGATTCGGATTTTTTCTCGGCGCTGCGACTCTCGCAAAAGGCCCTGCAGCAATCGTTCTCGCCGGGGGCGGCGTCGCGTTCTGGGCCACGTTCTCAAGAAAATGGATGCGTTCTTTCCGCCTCGCGCATCCTCTTTCGGTTTTCGTTTTCTTCCTGACGGCGCTTCCGTGGTACTTCCTCTGCGCCAGAAGAAATCCAGATTTTTTAAACGTATTTATTTTTCAACACAATTTCGAGCGCTTCCTCACGCCGGTTTTTCATCACGTAAAACCGTGGTGGTTTTTCCCGCCCATTCTCGTTCTGTGGATTCTGCCGTGGAGCGCTTTACTCTTCGCGCTTGGTCTGCGCGCCGCCGCAATCAAAGAATGGCGTGAACGTTTCGCGCGCCCCGGATTTTATTTCGCCTGCTGGACGATTTTCGTCGTGATTTTCTTCAGCGCTTCCAAATCAAAATTACCCGGCTATATTCTGCCGGCAGTTCCCACGATGATCCTTCTCCTCGCGGCGGCCGCAAGCCGAATCCGCTGCACACGCGATGACGCAGCTCGCGGCGTCACGATGGGACTCGGCGCAACATGGCTCGCGCTCGTAGTCGGCGCGGGATTCTGGCTGCATCGCCAACTTCCCACCTCAGCATTCGCGCAACTGCACAGTGTTTGGTATTTTCTCGCGTTTGCCGCGGCAGGCGGCGCAATTGTTGCGGCTCTCGGTTCTGCGAAACGCATCGCTGCGGCATTGCTGGTGAACGCCGCGCTCATCGCGTCTCTTCTTATCGCCGCAAATTTATTTGTGGTGCGGAAAATTGATCCGTTAGTTTCTTCGCGAGCTACCGCGAAAGCTTTTCTCGCCGCCGAGTCCGGAAAAACAATTACAACCGTCGAAAAAATTCCGGCTGGCTCGCTCGGCTCGTATAAATTGGATCGCGCTTGGCAATACGGGCTGGAATATTATCTCGACCGGCAAATCCCGGAATGGACGCCGGAATCCGGCGGCTCATTCTGGCTTTTTACAAACGACGCAGGCTGTCGTGACATTCGCCGCCGCGGAATGGAATGCACTCCCGTACAACAAACCGCGCCCACCGCATGGCTCGTCCACATTCAACCCGCAGCATCGCGCCGAACACCTCCCTAAAGCCTACTTCTCAACTTCAGCCGGATTCGCCGGCAAATTCTGCAACAAAAAACTCAGTATCCGATTCTCGTATCCGCGCTTCGCATCGTCCGGCATTCCCGCGTAATTTCCCTGCGCCAATACTGCTTCCTGTTTCGGTTCCGGCGCGCGCATAAAAAGCGCATGAGTGGAAACCGCCAGTTCCTGCTCGTCCGGCGATTCCAAAAATAATTTGTACACGCCTTTGGTAGCGCCCAGACCGACGGAGTCAGGCGGAACGCCGCGATCTTCACGATGTTCAAAATCGAAAGCGTAATTGGTCATGCTCTGCAACCACGGCAAATGCGAGAGGCCTGATCGCGTCACCTGCAACCGTAGAAAATCCGTTGGCGCGTTGTAAACCGATTCTAAAATCAGCGCGCGAACTGCGGGAGTTTTTTCCGCCACTGCCAGCGCCACATACGCGCCAAGGTTCGCTCCCCAGATCGCGAAGCTATCCTTGTTGACGTCGTCCCGTTGCGCCAGCCCATCGAGGGCGGCCTTCAGCTCGCGCGTTTCCTGAAATCCCATCGTCGTGTAGCCCTTGTTCGTTCCGTGGCCCGCAAAATCGAAAATGAAAACATTGTATTGACGATCCTGAATCGACGTCGCCAGCGTCAACAATTCCGCGCGGCTCGATCCATATCCATGACACAGCACCACCGTCGGCGCTCCGCGCAGTCCCGGGAAAAACCAGCCGGTGCGCTGCGCTCCTCCGGGCACTGTGAATGCAAATTCCTCAGGACGTCCGGGAAAATCCGTCGCGTTCAAATCCATTTGTGAACGTGTGGGAGAAAGCACGCGGTATAGCAGAAAAACGGAAACCGTAATCGAAGAAAGCAGCGTGAAAAACAGAATCGCAATGACGGCAACGACCAGTTTGGAGTACCACTTGGTTGGATATCGAAATTCTGACGATATGTCCATGCTGGGTTTAGCCGTTTTCAGCGCGCAATCATGTGTGTTGACGCGCAGTCGTCATAATGAACACACAATTATATTCTTCAATGTGCAGTCGCCCTTCGCAACCCACAGGTCTACACCTGCTTCGCCGTCAAATTGCTAGCGAGTCAAAAAATGTTAGCACAATTGCGGCATTCCAAATCGTCCGCGAAGAATCATGATGTTTGAAAGTTACCGTCGCGTCGCGCTCAACACACTCGCTTTCCCCTCTCCACATCGTTCGATGTACAATTCATCCCAGTCACCAAATGCAAATGTCAGCCACAATGCGCTCAATATTCCTGGCATTCCTAATCGCAATCGCCTTCGGCCAGACAACGCAGCCTGCGAAGAAAAAAATATTAATCACCGGGCTTCCCGACGCAACCGTCGAGGAGTTACGAAAATCCGCGCCAGCCAACGTGCAAATTGTTTCGCCCGCGGCAAATCAAGTCAACGCTGAAATCACGGATGCTGACGCGCTGATCGCGACTCAACTGAATCGCGCTGAATTGCAAGCCGCGAAACAATTGAAGTGGGTGCATATCATGAATTCCGGCGTTGAAGGTGTCGCTCCAGTTTTCAAAAATACTGACGTTATTCTCACCAACCTAAAAGTTGTGCTCGGTCCTGAAGTTGCTGATCACGCGATGGCTCTGCTGCTGTCACTTACGCGCGGCCTGTATCAAACAATTCCCGCAAAAGGCCGCTGGGAAATGCCGCGCAATCTAAATCAACTTACAGATCTACGCGGAAAAACGGCCGTGATCGTTGGCGTTGGCGGAGTTGGAACGCAAATCGCCGAACGCGCCAACGGATTCGGTATGACGATCATCGGCGTTGATCCAAAAGATTCCGCGCCTTCGCCAGTGATCAAACAAATGGTGAAGCCGAATCAACTCGATAGTGTGCTTCCGTTCGCCGACGTTGTTTTCATCACCGTTCCCGAAACCGACGCGACGAAAGGGATGATTGGCGCGGCGCAATTCCGCGAAACGAAACGCGGCGCATATTTTATAGCCGTTTCGCGCGGCTCGATTTATTCAATGGATGGACTCATCGAAGTTCTCACCAATCATCATTTGGCAGGCGCTGGGTTGGATGTGACCGATCCTGAGCCATTGCCCGCGAATCATCCACTTTGGAAATTTGAAAATGTCGTGATCACTCCGCACATCGCGGGCGCATCGGATGTTTCACTCGCGCGCGTCGTTGAAATGCTGAAAGAAAATATCCGCAGATTCGCCGCCGGCGAACCGCTTCTGAATGTCGTCGACAAAGAAAAAGGTTACTAAGTCACATCGCAGTTGGACACGATTAATACTCGCTCAACGGTAATTGCATCCAACGTATTCGTGAACGCGTTTTCGTGAATGGAGATCGGTAGTTGAGCGTATCCGCGCCGCCAATTCGAGAAGCTGAAAAATTGTCGGGCGCGGCCCGAATCTGGCGCGCGTTGCGTCATCGCAATTACCGGCTGTTTTTTACCGGACAAAGCGTTTCGCTCATCGGCACGTGGATGACGCGCATCGCCACCAGCTGGCTCGTCTACAAACTCACAAAATCCGCGCTGCTTCTGGGCGTGGTTTCTTTCGCCGGGCAAATTCCCACATTTATTTTCGCTCCCATCGCAGGCGTTTGGGTCGATCGGCTTGATCGACGCCGCGTTCTGGTGGTCACACAAATTCTTGCAATGCTGCAATCGCTCGCGCTCGCTGTGCTCACTCTAACTGGACGCATCACTATTCCAGAAGTGATTGCCCTCGGCGCATTTCAAGGACTCATTAACTCTTTTGATATGCCAGGTCGGCAAGCATTTCTCATCCAGATGGTCGATGATAAACAAGATCTAGGCAATGCTGTGGCCCTGAATTCATCCATGGTCAATATGGCGCGATTGGTCGGCCCTTCGCTCGCTGGGGCTGTAATCGCGCTTTTCGGCACTGGTTACTGCTTCTTAATAGATGGCCTGAGCTATCTACCGGTGATCGCTTCCCTACTGATGATGCGTTTAAAGCCGCTGCTGATTCCCCACGCAACAACGTCCATGTTTCAACAACTGAAAGAAGGATGGAAATATGTCGCCAACTCGACGCCCATTCGCACCATCCTTTTATTGTTCGCAATCATCAGTTTGATGGGCTGGTGGTTCACAGTTCTGATGCCCGTCTTCGCGCTGAAAATTCTGAATGGCGGTCCGCACACTTACGGATTTTTGATGGGAAGCGTCGGAATCGGCGCGCTCATCTCGGCGTATTCACTGGCCGTGCGTCAAAGCGTTCGCGGACTGACGAAAATGATTCCTATCTCCTCCGCTCTTTTCGGCGTGAATCTGATTCTTTTCGGCCTCTCGAAAAATTTCTGGTTCTCGCTGGTCGTGCTTTCATTCTGCGGCTTCGGCATGATGCAACAAATGGCCGCAAGCATGACCATCATTCAAACCATCGTCGACGAAGAAAAGCGCGGACGAGTGATGAGCTATTCGACAGTAGCGCTCGTCGGCATGGCCCCATTCGGCAGCTTGCTGGCCGGCACAATCGCAAGCGCGATCGGGGCGCCACGCACGGTGATGGTCAGCGGCACGGCGTGCCTGCTGGGCGCGGCGTGGTTCCTAACGCAAATCAAAGAAGTACGAAAAGAGATGCGCCCGATTTATGTGAATCTTGGCATCGTGCCGCCTGAAGTTGACGCAGTGCTTCAGGATGGCGGCGGAAATTAGGTTCAGCGTGCTAGGCGGCATTCTCGTCATCCGATCGATTCCGTTTTGTATCCTTTCTCCTCGGTAGATGGTCAGGTTGGGCGGCACCGGCAGGAGTGTCGGTGCTACTCAGGCGATTGGGCGCCGACAGCGTGCCTCGTTTTCTTGGCTGGGCAGCGGCTGGCCAGTACCAGTTGATTACCCCACCCCCTCCCCCTTGTTTTGAGCATCAGTGTGAAAACAAAGGAGTTAGATACGTCCCTTTTAGCATCAGTATCAAAACAAAGGACTTATTAAACCGCTTATTTTGATGTTGATACGCGCTCTTATGAAATCGACGGATTTTGCGAGTGCGGCAGGTGGGTGAGATCCATCCTGGAGACTGTGGTTGAATGGAACTTCCTAGTCTGCGGTTTAGGGTAGCGCGGTGACGTGTTGTAGGTCAAGTAATCTTTGGTACTTGGTACTAAATAGTTGAGGAGAATGTTGTGAAAGTTATTCGAATAGAGTTCGAATGAGCAGCAGTCGCATGAAACTGAGGAAATTCCAGTCGGAGCTTCATGCCACCTAGTTCGTATGATGGAAAAGCGTGGGCGCTCCCGACGACAATCGGCGTGTGACGACGAAAATTGAATGCGGTATTCAACGCAGAGGCGCAGAGAACGCGGAGAAAGCCGGAAGAAGTGAGTCTGCTGCGCGGCCGAGTTTCTGCGAGCCGGCGCCGCAAAGAGAGTCGATGGGCTGGCTGGTGACATCGAAAAGCTCAGAGTGCAATCGGAGTTGGAACAGTGGTCATGCCAACCGATGCGGATGTTAATCCAGGAGAAAACATGAAGACCTTGAAGATATTTTTTTCAGTGATGTTGCTGGTGGCTGTGGGAAGTTTGGCGGGATGCGGGAATTCGGATACGAAATCGCCGGATGTTTCCGGGAGTATTCGGACGTCACTGGATCAGGCGGGGTTGAAGGATGTTTCGATCAGCCAGGATCGCGATAAGGGAGTGGTGACATTGGGCGGGCACGTGGCGAGCGACGGCGAAAAAGCGCGTGCCGAGTCGCTGGCGCGGTCGATGGCGGGTGCGCAGGTGGTTGCGAATCAGATTGCTGTGTTGCCGCCGGGATTGGAAAAGGAAGCGAAGGCGGTTAATTCTGATTTGGACTCCGGAGTTGAGAAGAACCTGGACGCGGCGCTGATTGTGGAGAAGCTGCATGACAGTGTGAAATTCAGCGTGAAAAACGGCGTGGTGACGTTAACCGGAAATGTAATTTCGGAGGCTACACGCGCGCGAGCGGCGAGAGTGGCGACCGGGGTGCCGAACGTTACCCAAGTTGTGAACGATCTTCAGGTGAAGAATCAGAAGGCGACTACACCGCAGTAGGGCAGGTGCACCCCAAATTAGAATATCCGAATGAAACGGGCGGGTCATAGACCCGCCCTTACGAAAACCTTCCGGCTTATTCTTCTGTGGCGGAATCGGCGGAACTGCCTGAATCACCGGCGTCGCCTACATGCACGGCTTTGATTTCCAGACCGTTTTTGTTCATGTCAAAGCGCTGTTTGCGATCGAGAGCTTTCACAAATTCGCGGGTGGCCCTGGCGACTGCGCCGGGAAGGTTGGAGGCGTCGACCTTCGCGGAGGAAGTCTGTGCTTCGTTCTTGCGGTCGTGATAGCTAAATGAAACTTCAAAAGTTTTCATGTTGTCCCCGTTCGGTGGATTGGGCCGGGCGAAAGCCTCAGGTCTGAAAACCTGAGCTACAGACTTGGCACAGGTGCTTGCGTAGGAAATGATACAACAAGTTGGGTGGAAAGTTTATTTTTGGGGCAGGGCACACTGGGCGGAGAGCGAAAAACAACGGCAAGATGGCAGCCTGAAGGCTGCCGCTACAGAGGCCCTACAGAGGCGGTGCAATTTGGCGCGCGCGAACGATGAATCGTTTTGGTGAGGGACCTACGTAGCTGAAGGGGTAGCAGGTTACGAGCGTGAGAAAATTTTCGCCGGAATCGCGGAGAACGGCGGAGTCCTGAGGCTCGACAATGGAAATTAGGTCGACGCGATATACGGATGTCGCGTTCAGAGTAGTCAGAGTAATGTTGTCGCCTTCGTGAATGTTGCGGAGCTTGCGGAAAAAAGTGTCGCGGTGGCCGGCAAGTCCAACGTTGCCGGAGCCGCCGAGTAATGCGGTGCCGGTGATGTGTCCCACTCCGCGCTGCAAAGTTTGGCGGCCGGTTCCCTCTTGAATCATGGCCGTCAAACCGATTGAAGAAATTTCGATTCTTCCGAGCGGAAGATTTCCCGCGGCGATCGTGGCGGAAATTTTCGATGTTGCGGGATTTGCGTTGGCGGTGCTGTCCGTATCCGGAAACATGGGCATCAGGGGCGTTGTAGCGGCGAGATCCGTTACCGGCGCGGACTGATGAGCCTCGGTGCTGGAATGCGCCGCGAGCAGCGCTTGATCGAATTGACGTGATTGGTCGTCCTGCGAATAGTGCGCGTCAAGCACAACGTAACCGCAATAGCCAAGCGCGGAAATGCCGACGGCGAACAACATGAGCGGCGCGCCCCAGCGGAGAAACCATCCGGACGGCGAATTCACAGGCGATTTCGGTTGCGCGGATGCCGTCGACGGGAGCATTGATGTTGAACGCGGCGGCGCGGACGAATGCGAGTGCGATGAATTCCGAGACGAGAATCGGATCGTCATTGTGACGCTCCGAAACTCGACGTGTTAGGCGCAACGCGGATCGGAAGTCGTTGAGGCTCCGCTGATTCAGATCGTGCGCCCGGCGCGTAATATCCCGGTCGCGTGCGCACAACAAGATGATCGTGGCCCGAAGATTTGGCGCGGACTTGGATCGCGCGGAAAGCGCCATCCTGCGCGGCGTTCGTGGGCGTATATGCGATGGTGTACTGGTTGCGAATATCGCGCGCGATTTGCGCGCACAGTGGAACGACTTCGCGAATTGTTTCCGGCTGAAAAAATTCACCGCCGGTAGCGTGCGCGATTTGCTTCAGGGCGGCGGGATTCTTGTCGAGGTCGGTTTCGTCAAACAGGCCGATGGTATAGATGACGGCGTTTGATTCCACGGCGAGAGTCATAATTTGTTTTAGATTGCTGCGAGTGCTGGCGTTGTCGCCGCCGTCGCTGATGATGATGAGAACCTTCTTGTCACGACTACCGCTTTTTAATTGTTTCAGCGCGGCGGCCATCGCGTCATAGAGCGCGGTTTGGCCGGATATCGGACTTTGCGCGAGCGCTTGCTGCAATATGGCGGGCTTGCTGGTGAAAGGAACATTTTCAGGAAGGCCGAACGAAACATGTTCGTTGAAATTCACGACGAACATTTCGTCGCTTGCGTTGCTGGCCTGCACAAAAGTTTGCGCGGCGGAAAGAACGTCATTGTGCTTGGGGCGCATGCTGCCGCTGCCGTCCACAACGAGGCCGACGGTGACGGGAACGTCTTCATGACTGAAAGTTTCGATGCGCTGAGCGACACCGTCTTCAAAAACTTCAAAATTATTTTTGTCGAGGCCCGAAACGGAAACACCTTTTTTATTTTCTGTGGTGGCGTGCAGCACGACGAGTCCGACCGTCATGCGAATGGAATTGGCCGGCGCTGGATTTTGTTGTTGATGCGATGCGGGCGAAACACTTTGCGTTTGGACAGGGCGCGGCGCGGCGAGAAGCAGCGCTGCAACAAAACAACCGGTGATGGAGAGAGGAATCTTCATGGCCGTGATTTGCACGTCAAAAGTTATGGCTAAACCTGTGGCAGCTGCGCGAAATGATTTGCGATGGAGCGAAATTTCCGTGGCGCGCTTGCGCGAATAGATTTACTTCGCGCAAGTGCAGCCACGAGCAACACTGTAAAAGTGTTGCGTGATTCGTTTATGCGGAACGCTTGCTGATTGCGATCAACGTGAATGCTGCGCCAATTGCCAGCAAACCACCGAGCGCGATCAAAGGCGTTGAGCTTGCGGTATGCGGCAACGGCAAGTCTGTGATTGGCGCTGCTGCCGGAGTTTCCACAACTGCTGCGGGCGCTTCAACTACTACTGGCGCCGCTACGACTGTGGCGACCGCAACTTCGTCGCCCGCCGGAGTGATGGCTACAACTGGAGCTGCCACGATCGCAACAACCGGAGTGTCCACTGTGATTTCAACTGGCGTCGCAAGAACCGGCTCGTTGGTTACTTTCGCGAGTTCGATGGCGCGCTTCTTGCCGTACACGAATGCGCGGCCTTGTTTTTCTCCCGGGAAGAACCATTCTTTAATTGCCGGAGGATCGCCCGCTGCGCGTTCTGTGAAATTCATCACAACTTGATTCGTCGGGTGATAGCGGAAATCTTCAATGGTGATGAGCGTCGCGAAAGTTTTCGTCTGGTGTTCGTCGAAAATTTGAACGACCCAGCGGCCGGAATCCTGGTTCAGCAGTTTGAAAAAGTACGTGCCGGCCGGAAGAATCACGTTTCCCGGAATTTCGATCGGCTCGCTGAAGGTGACGATTGTCTTTTTGTCGCCGTTCTGTGCTTTGGATACCGGCGCCAATACGGACGCGGTGAAAATAAAACAAAAAACTGCGATTGCTAGCTTGAATCGGTTCGTCATGTTTCTCCTTTTTCGAGTAACGAAAAGCTAATTTCTGGTGCTTAGAAATTCGTGTAAGCGCTAATTGGATTCCGAAGTGCGAATTGCTTTCAAGTGTCGTCCGCTTGAGCGGCCGGTCTACTGGAGGACACCACTCCCTGAATTTGAGAAGCGGCAGTTGGATAGGATGTCTTTAAGGGCAGGTGGCCCGGCACGATTTAGCCTGATTTTACGGGCTTTTTCGTGCAGAGGCGCGCGTGCTTGGTAATGGAGATGTTAGGTGGTGCGGGGAATGATGTCTGTCCGATTGAGCACACTTTCGCGATGGAAAAAAAGTATTTTGAGCGAGCATTTTTGCGCGCGAATTTTTCCGTGGAGAGAAAAAAGATAGGAGCGTTTGCGTCAAAGTGAAACTACTTCGGGATTTCTGATAACGGAAACCGGACATATTTAATGCGCGTGCGATTCCAGGTGTAGGTGATGTGGAGATCGCCGTCGCTTCCCTGAATTATTGCGGGGTACGAGAACTCGCCGGGCTCGGATTCTAGCGTGGCGAACATCTTGAAATTTTCGCCGTCGGAGCTGGCGGCCAGATTTAGAGGCGAGCGCCCGGTGCGCGTGTTGTTGTAGATGAGAATGATGCGGCCATCGCGAAGTTTTACGGCGTCAATTCCTGAATTTGGATTGGGAATATTTGTGGGATGCGCTTGTGTCCAAGTTACGCCGGCGTCATTCGAGTCAGCTACACAGATTGCGTTGATGTTTGAAGTGGAACGCGCGTAGAGGCGGAGGTGCTTGGCGCCATCGAGCGAGAAGATGGTTGGTTGGATGATTCCGTAGGGAGTTGTTGGCGCAGCGGACGAAGATTTTTGCGGCACGGTGATTGGAGCTGATTTTGTCCACGTAATTCCGTTGTCGGTGCTGCGCTCGATTTGGACGTGCCAGGTTTGGAGAGTTTCGACGGAGCTGCCGCTGACGATTGCGCCGTCGTCGAGGACGAGCGGCTTGTCTTTGATTGGGCCGAGGATTCCTTCGGGCAAACGTTCGGGCTGCGACCACGTTTTGCCTTCGTCGGCGCTGAAGATGCGCAAGGCGTGCCACGTGGAAGGGCCCGCGCCGAATTTGTAGTAGAGCCAGAGGCGAGCGTCATTGGAATGGAATAGGACGGGATTCCACGGCGGCGTATTCGGTTCGCGCGCGAGTTGGAATGGCGCGGACCAGCCTTTTGGCGTGCGGCGAGATGCCCAGATGGCGACATCGGGATTTCCTTCCGCTGTGCCGCCGAACCACGCGGCGAAGAAATCGCCGTTGCGAAGTTCGACGATAGTGGAGGTGTGGCAGGATTTGAACGGGGCGGCGGTGAAAATAAATTCGGAGATGCCCGCGCTTGACGCGAAAATTGAAGGACGAAATATGGAGCAGAGGGCTGCTAGTAGGAGAATCGAGATTGTAGCGCGGAGTTTAATTTGCGGCACCGAGTTGATTCGAGTTGTTTACGAATAATTTAACGGAGAGAAACAAAGTCAAAAACCCCAGACGCGACTGCTGCGCCTGGGGCACCCG